>Ga0181612_175882_pt1 | contig 10713 bp, 4 predicted proteins | sample HoacroProtozoa21_FD_119630 | JGI IMG/M metagenome (GOLD analysis project Ga0181612, IMG submission 119630) | Hoatzin crop microbial communities from Cojedes, Venezuel. Combined Assembly of Gp0051906, Gp0051904, Gp0051908 | reverse complement strand
GTCCTGTGCAGCTTGCTGTAGGTGACCCTGCTTTGGCAGGAGGGTTGGACTAGATGACCCACAAAGGTCCCTTCCAACCCCTACTATTCTGTGATTCTGTGATTATTCACCACAGTGGTGTCTGGCCACTTTCTGAAAGTGAATTGAGTGTTGCAACTAAAACCTCGTGTGGGGCTTCCTTTGCCTTTTTTCATTTTCACCAATACCTCGCTAAGAAACAGGTACCTTCTGTATCGGCCCATACTGGTATGCTGTCAGAGACAAGATTCCTGCAGAATTGGTGTTCCTTTTAGTGTTCTGAAATCTCACTGATGTGTCTTGCTCACATCCTGAGCGTTAACACAGTTTCTAGATCTGGTATCTAGAAGTAATTCTCCTGGAGATCAGTGTGCTCAGGGCAGATGGGGGTTTTGTTGTGCTTGCCTTGCTGAACAGAAGGAGGTGAGATACTTGTCCTAAAATCACCCAGCAGATCTCGCAGATTCCTTCCTATCACAGGAATACGGGATACCTGTTCTCTGAAGCTCCTTTCCTTCAGAGTATAGTAATTAATCTTTTTTTGTTTGCTTGTTTGTTTTGTATTTTAAGCTACAAATCTTAAATTAGTCATAAATTGTGAAGAAGTTTGTGATGTGTGGATGTAGAGTACTTGTTCCACGGAGCGCTTCCAGACTAAGTGGCTGTTATTACATTGTCACCTGAGATTTTGGGGGACTATTTGATGATCTGTGTGACCTCTCCTAATCTCATTATAATCGTTGTTGCTCTCTACTTTCCCGTTCTTTCTGATGGTTGCCATGGCGACTTCCTACTCTCCCTTCATTCTTAAGCTGGAGAGCGAGCCAAGGCAGTGTCTCCAATCTCCCTCTCTTTCTCACCTTTCTCCCTCTCTCACACTTTCTGGTTGTCACTGGGAATCACATCAGCTCCTTCTCTTCACCTCCAAAAGAAGCACTGATGCCCTCTTAGCACCAGTATGTTCGTTCAGCATTTTTCACTGTTCCCTGGGGAGAAGTGTGGCAGCACAGACTTCATCCAGAGCAAGTGAGGCTTGGCCGAAGCCAGGCTTGCCCTGCTCAGACTTGCAGATTACCCAAAAGCTGTGTAGCATGCCTTGAAGAGGCTCAGTTTGAACACCGGTTATGTGGTTTCGATGTGCTCCCATGGAGCACCCCTTGCTGGTGGTTCAGGAGCATGAGGGCTGGATGCTGTATTCCTTTGCCATACCAATAATAAGGGACTCTAGAGCAGAATATCATTAGAAGGTTTGTGGTTAATTCAGAATGAGAAAATCAGATGCCTTTAAACACTGCAGATTAAGTGTGAGTTGTTTCCAGCGAATGTGTATGGAGTGCATTTAAATTTGTTTTTTATTGTCTATTTCATAAATTATATTCCTTTACAGGATAAATTGAGTGGATTAGGTATGGAATCATCTGTAATTAACTGGGTGCTAGCTACTTAGGAGGGCACATACAGCTTGTGTTATTAAACAGCACCATGTCAGATTTAATGGATGTCATTACAGAAGTACCTCAGGGATCTATCCTTGGACCATTGTTATTTATGATATCTGTAAATGAACTGACAAGTCAGTGCACTGAGTGCAGTGTTCATTTTTATTCTGATGACTCAGTCGTGTCCAGAGCTCCTAGTTGCTAACTGAACTTGAAATTGCCCTGTACATATTTTTGAGAGCTCAGCAATGGTTAATTCTCAATTAAGTTGTTTTAAGCAACACTAAGGCAGAAATTCTGACTAAAGTAACGCGGTGCCAGGTCAGACTTCTGTTAGTGTTACACAGATGTAGAACTTCCACATAGCGGGGAGAAGAAAAAAAGAAATTTACGAATTCCCTATTCTATCCAAAATTGACAAATTCTGTTTTTCACATAATATTCTTTTAAGATTTTCTGGGTTTTTTATAGTATCTGACACATTTTGTTGATTGTGTCAGGCAGATATAACTGCTAAATATAAATATACCGAAGAATTCAGAAATCAATTAATGCAAATATTTTTCTGGTTGCATTGTGCTGGTTTGTAATTTTCTGTTCATTTGATGGTTTGGGGTTTTTTTGTGTGTGTTTTCTCCTTCCTATTTCTATCAGAAAGAAAAACAGTGTGCTCCCTTTTCGAATATCTTTGTGAATCTCTCCTTTCTGGAAATCTGCTTTTGACAGTGAACAAAAAGCAATTTGCAATGACAGTGATATGACTTATATGGATCATCTGCTGATATATCAACTCTTGGGAGAAAAAGCCTGGAGGTTAGGCCCAGATTCTGCCCTTGGGTTTGGATTAAGATTACCCTTGGGGGAAGGAGGCAGGTTCCAACAAGACTTTATTTCCGCCTACAAATTGAACTACAAGGCACCAGAGACAAAATGAGGAAGCTGAGCTAATGCTGCTGCTCTGGAAAATTGTGTTAGTGGCTCTGATAAAATTGAGGGTCTGACATGGCAAACGGAATTCAGTGTACAATGAAAATGACTGAGGAGAATGGGTCAGAAAGTGATTCATTCAATAGAAAGTAATCATCAGAGTATCATCATAAGTTGCCTGTCCATAAGCAAATGAAAAATGACTGGTGTTTCTTTTACTGGCTATGCTCTGCCTGCTTGTCTGTTAGTGGGTCACCATACCGACCTCAGGGCTGGAGGAAAGGTAGAAAAGTAAGGAGCTGCCTTGTCCCCAAGACATCCCTCCTTCGTGTGCACCAGGCTTATAGCAGCTTCCACGCCATGGGAAGGACAGAGGCTGTGGAGCACGGGAGACAGCTGGCTACGCCTTTCCCAGTGGGTCTTCTGTATAACTCCTCTCCTCCACGGGTATATGCCCATCCCTGAGTGAGGGAGGTGCCCATCCCCGAGTCAAAAGAGGTGCAAAAGGCCTTTTAACTGGTCTCCACCTACTGGGATAATCTTCTTGTCTTTAGCTTTTACTGGTCTCAGAAACCTAATATTTCTGTTTGTTTTCATTTTCGCTGGATTTCAGCGCTTCGTTTGCCAAGTGAAAAATGAAACTGCTAAACTGACTGGAAGTACCAGTCCTGTGACAAAGCAAGGGTTTCCTCTTCAAATTTCCACCCAGAGTAAAATATTCTCAACACTGAAGTACAGTCTTGTCTAGAGTTTATTCAGACAAATCTATTCTGCATTTTAACTTTCCCAGGCCCCAAATGATGTCACTGTTTAAAAGAGATATATTGTCCTGATTCATTTTCCTATGCCAGTTTAGCATCAGCGTAAGTTTGACTTTTTAAGTCAGCAGTGCAAGTTTGACTTTTTAAGTCACCAGTGCAATCAAGAGGTCTGTTTCTCTGAAAGGGAGATGATTTACTGTTCGGTTAACGATATGCATCATGTTCTTTCGTTGCCTGTAACACATTATTGTACTCTTTTGGAAAAAAACAAAAAGGATGCATAAAAAGGTGTGTTTTAATTCTTTTTAAAGTATTAAAGGATTACTGAAGCTCCTTAGATGGTTCTGTTGAGCTGTTATCCTGAGCTGGCCTTCCAATACCTACAGGAAATAGAGAAATACAGATTTCTTTCTTCTAAGATGACGGCAGTAGACTTTTCCTTATGCTTAATCAGTAAATACTATAATATCTTCCAAATGTGGCTTGTATGGTTATTTAAAGCAGAACTATGTTTGTTTTAATATGGTTATTGTAGCCATAGATTTTGTTTTTATGAGTTTTTATATAGCACTATTACTTATATGCTAATCTTAAGGATATTGTTATAATTTGTTTTATTTGTTAAGTATTATGGAGGCAATTGCTAGCATGACTATAGTTACGGGTCTTGTGAGCATCACATCTGACAAACAATTGCTTGCTGCCAGAAGCCCAATGAAACTGTTATACCCAGGAATACAAATCACCTTTGCAGACAGTTTATATATACTTTCTTGAAGCAGGGAAAACCATCTAAAATGCATTATGTAGAAACATTTGCAGTTTTCAACATTCATGTGCTTGTGTTCTTGCAAAATTTGCAGGCTACTGGACAAAAGGTGCTACCCTGTCAGGACAGTCACAGCATATTCTTCACGGTTGCTTTGTCTTGCCTTTTACCAAACATCTGTGTCATTTGATCCCTTTTTATATGAGTCCCGCGGAAGGGACATGAAACTGAATGCATGCTTTAGAGGTTCTTTGTTTTTTTTCCATGTCATGGTCAGTGCTTTATTTTATTTGTCTTGTTCTAAAAGCAAAGTGATACTTTTCCTTTGAGAGGGACATTCTGTGGCAGCAGTGACAATTTGCTTTTCTAGACAAACTCCTACAGGGGCATTAATGCCAGTAAGTCCTGTGACAGGAATACATTCCTTATCCTGGACATTAATGACATATGTGCTTTGTCAAGTGTTGTCATCAGGCTCACTAGGGACCCATATGACGATGACTTCTTAATTTTTGCTTGTGTCTCTGAGAGTGACAAAGTAGATTTCTGCTTTCCCTTGCCACTTGGAGTTCTGTAAGGCAAACTTAAAGGATTTGTTGCTTGTGCTGACTGGCTGGGAATTTGTTATTTTAAGGATTGTTGTTGCTGGGCATTTATTTGCAAAGATGGTAGATCTTCAGTCCCCGTTCAAAAATGAAGGGCTCATTTCTTGAGACACATTGCATTCAGGCAGTAAAACTTTGCAGATGAAAGGCCTGTTTCAAAGAGACCGACTCACCAGCAGAACTGGGAGTACCTCACTGTCAGTATTCTAATATATACTAAACTAGTAGTTTTTTCTCTGCCTGAATGAATATTTAAGCCTACGTGTGACAGATGCAGTTTCAGCACTAGAGGATGTCTACTAAGAATGGGGCGTTCCTTAGGAGAAATGATTCAAAGTCCCATGGACATGTGGACACTAAATCCTATTGTCATATGATTAAGTTCTATTCGCTGAATTAATAATTAAAAAGCATGAAGGGAAAGATGAACACTGCCAGTTCCACCTATGGGGTTATATTGTGAAGTTTATTCGACCTAGAAAACATTTATGAGATCAGGGCAGACAGCTGACATATAGAAAATTGTCCTGGCGGGATTTACATGACAGGGACAACCAGACAGGTTTGGTTGCCAGACCTAGTTATCACTAGTAAGTGTTTGTGGTGTTTAATTTTGAAGAATTAAACATCAGAATTCAGACTTTCCAGGCTGAGTCTCCTAGTGGTATGAGGATTACAATTTCATTCTAAGAAATTATCATTTGCAGAAACTGGCAGTTCTGCATTCATATGTTAAGTTGTCTTGGACACAGCACAGAGTTTTTAGGCACTAGGCACTACAGAGTGTGTGGTCACTTCGGCTAATAGTTTCAGTGATATCAAAACATCTGTGTGTGAATCGCTGCAAGAAAATTAAATTGAATTATAATTATCACAGCCATTTATACCCTAAATTAGTTATCTAGTTATTCACAGAGAGGTCAACAAGCCAATGGACTGAACAGTAGCTGGCAGTAAATGCCTTACCAGGGTAAATGATAATTGCTGACAATGTTGTGATACCTGCAGACAAGAAGACGATGATACTGCAGAGCTGACATCACTTTTGTGTAGGAGAGAAGCCGTAAGAACGGTGATAGGTGATCCGTAACAAGAAAGTGGCAGAGTATAACAGACCTATTACCATACATTAGGGGCTTGAGACGAAACCCTGATTCCACTTACTTTTTAAAGTTAAAAGATAAATAAATGGGACAAAATTTTGTTTAGAAGTTTTGTTCATCTTCTCTGAAATGCAGTCTCACTCAGTCAGACACAATAGTAAGACAAGATTTCTATATGAGTATAGGTACCATGGGAATGGTTTCCCTAGTGATGATTCCCATATGTATTAAGCACCCAGCTCAAATTTGTTATACAAGCTAGAGAAAGACTGCATGTTAAAGTACCTAGATTATTACTTTTGGATGGTTTGTAACATTTTTACATCTGTCTGGTGAAAATACTTGACAAAAGACAGCTCTTCTTTGGAAGAACTATGCTATTTCTAAGTAGAATGTCTGCACTTTCTAGCTTGGGAAGGCATGAATCTAAAATACTGATACTATGTAAAACAGCCCTGTCACCCATATGACATGGATGCCACTAGAAGTTCTCCACCAATGATTGATGTGACAAACTCCATATGTTAAAAGGAGGCTGAGGAAAATCTTTTTTCCTCAGATGGAAAAAATATGTAACTGTGGTACACAAACACTCTTTGCAGAGTTTCTCTGTTTCCTCAGCAGTAATAACGTGTCTAAAAATAAGACTTGGATCTGGAACAAGAAAAATATCATAGCCTACTACCGCCCTAGTTTTCGGCGCAAAAGAAAATGTAGACATTTAAGGGCATCAAGAGAAAGTGGATTTTTATTTATAGTGACCATGTTTATTATTACTCAATAGAATTATCTGGAGAGAGAATAAGGAAGAGTGCATGAGGTGTTGCTTTCCAAGTAATTAACAAAAATATTTCAAACGTACACAAAGACTGGTAGATCATACATCAGTGTTTATTTAGGGAAACAGCTTTCAGTATTTTAGCCACATGGGTTTGCGACTGCACCTTAAGGGAGCTCTGTAATTAAAGAAAAGGAAAATAATTGTGATTTTTAGCTATGAATATTTTATTATTAATGGAAGACATAATACCACACAAGACAGATAAAACATTAAATAGTTAAGAGCTTAACAATGATATCTTCAGTTACAATGTCTTACAAGTGATTTTGATTTGGACATTTTTGTTCTGTTTTGAAGTTTCAGAAGAGATTGTGCCTGGTGGGGTCACTGTTTCTAGATGAACTACATTGCTGCAGAACACATAGATTCTTAAAACTTACATATTGGTTTTTATATGGACTTTCTAAAGCTTATATATGGGCAAAGAAATGTCATTCAAGAGTTGATGAGTGGTAGGTTACCAATTTATATAGTGTCAATCTGTAAGATACCAGTTTATAATTGGCCAGAAATATATGGCAAGTAAGACTTTAAAGCTGAAAATTAATCAACTCAGTTCTGAGAAAACTCTTAAAGAACATTTTTGAGATAGAAATATCAAGATTTAACTGAAAAACACAGTGCCTTAAAGCTCACTAATTTACCTATCTGTTTATTAAGGTGATCTGATCAATGCTCATTTGTTTGCATTTGATTTATTGAATACAGACATCTCACAATTCACAGAATAGTGTTATTGTGCAGTAAATATTTTCAACCAACATCATAATGAAAGCTTATATTTTTAAAGCATTTAAGAGGCAGCAAAGGATTTTTATCTTTGAGGAAGAAAATGTTCTGGAAACATTTTTCTGTTAGAAGCATTCTGCACTGTATTTGAGAATGTCGACTATATCTAATGAGTTTCAAGAATTCTTTGTTATAAGCTTAAAACTAAATGTTTGCAAGAAGAGAAGCACTACTGATTTAAAACCCTGGTAACAAACTGATTGACAGTTATCCTTTAAATCTTTACACTGTTTTACATGCTCTTGATTTCTTCTAAAGTATAAATGTTTTAAGGTATTTGTTTTCTGTAAATATAGATCATGATCACAACAGCTGCTGCCTTGTAAAAAGAGATCATGTTTTGGTCTCTTAGAAGCTATTCTTTTTGATAGTTTGCCTGAAGCCAAACTTTTTGTGTTTCACAATTCATAATATGTTTATAGTTTGGAGTGAAAGGCTACTGTCAAGTAGTCTGCAGATTGCGCGAGTCTCTAGCACACACACGCACATTCTCTCAAAAGAAATAACAAAGTTTCAAGTATTGAATAAGTCAGAAAGCTGTTTACTAGGTTCTGTATAAGTAGAGCTGGCAGTAATAAGTTTGAGGTTTATGGCTATGATTATTTAATACTTTTGATGTTAGTCATTTCTTAGCAAACACTGGAACTTCTCTGGGAATTTCCTTAACTCTGGGAATTTCCTAACCTTCTTTTTATTGAATAAGTAAGCACTTACTATAAACATGTAAAATCTATTATCTTCAAAGAATCACAAGCACAAGATATAGGTAAAATTCTAATAACCTAGGGTTAGAATAAAAACATCTTTTGCATCATTATTGAGGCTACCTCAGTACAAAGAAATAAACTACAAAAATGTCAAGTCAAAGGGAAGAACAGGCAAAACTGTTCTCACAGAGAATTTTCCCTGAAAAGTACCAGTCTGCAGAACTGAGAGGGTACTACCTACGTCAAGAGGCCAAGTGATTTTGTGGAAAATGTTTGTTAGATCTTAACCGTGAATTATCCATATCTTCTCCCATTTCCTTTCAGAAATAGTACTACACTTTTGTTCCTTTGTTACTGTGTTCATTTGCATTGTTTCTGTCTCTTCTCCTAACTTATTTTACAGCTTGTGCATTTCTCACAGCTGGATAACAAGCAGGAATCCCATTGCACAACATGTAGCCCATGCTGATGAACACTAATTCTATGCATGGATCATGCAATGAAACATACGAGAAGAAAATTTCAATAACATTCTAGTTTTTCAAGTAACCAGCACACACAACTGGAACAGACTTTCAGGTGCATTTGGATCTTATTTTAGGGCTCCCAAAGGGGATAGATATTTTTCAGAGTGGTCCGGTCCGAACACGTTTCCTTCAGGAACAATGACATTTATGGTTGCATTTTGAAAATAGCTCATGTTCCAATGAGCTCACAAAATTCCAAGATGATAATTTAAATCTGTTTTGCTCTATAAACAAAAATATGTCTAAATCATAAATTCTGCAGGTAGACTGATTTGTTTATTACAGAACATGGAACTCAAATTTCTTAGGCTTTAATAGATTAAGTACAAACTCTTACAAAGCTAAATATCTGGACCCTGAATATTCACTGATTACTTTACATGTAACTAATGTATGTTACAAATATCTTCATGTGTATGAAAAACTACTGTATCATATGAGAGTTTATGAATAAATCTGTGATTTATAAACTTCCCACTGGTCAACACAGAAAGAGAACTGTGCCCTGCTACACCTGTGTAAGATGAGAAACTTGCCTGAGTTGCAAGAAAGCCAGTAAGTTTGGGAATAAAGCAAAAGAGAGAATAGTTACCTTCAGCCACCAGGAAAATGGTAATTGAAGATGAAGGAAGGCAAATACTGCCTTGATAGTGTGGAATGAATATTTTTCAGTAGAGCTTTGCTAGAGTTCTTATACTGGGCTTTTTGTGCAGACAGTTCTCCCATACTCTGTGGTTTGCTTGTGTTTAGTTTCCTTTTCATAAACCTGGAAGAGCTGGGATTCAGGGGACATGTATGGAGTAGATTTCCCCATCGTTAGTTTTCTGTGACCTCAGCAACATGGACCAGAGTCTGTCTGAATATCTGAGAGCATTTGCCTTTTGAAATAAGCCTAGAAGGATTTTCCCCAGACTCATTTTCATGCTTTGTCCCAGCATGCACATGGAACTCTGAAAGGCAGAGATTTGGCAGTCTCCATTCTGAAAGGTCATAGTTTGGAAATATGGGGTTTTTAACATAGTTAAATATAGTTCTTAACATCATTAACATAGTCCTTTAAAATATAGTTCTTTTAAAGTTCTTATAGTTCTTAGCGAAGTGGGTTGGTACTACAGCCAGTCTGATTGTCAACATGCATTGGAATACACAGAGAATAATCTGATTCCAGAATTTGACAGCTGAGGAAATCTTTGCAGTGTCATTGAGGCCGATTTTGTGGCTGTTCAACACTAGTATGTCACAGCAATGTTTCTAGGCTGTACACCAGAAATTGTTTTGCTCGCTATGTTAAAGTTTCTTAGCATGAGTGTATATCCTGTTGGCAGGACTCCTATGCTAGATGATGTAAGAAGGTGCTATTTTCCAAATGGCTACAAAAATCCCCAAGAAAATACTAGCATTATTTGTGTCTGCTGGGAACTTTCTTAATCTTTGTAAAGATCTGTTTGATAAAATCAAATGCCTAGGAAAATCATTGCTTACTCTGGTTGCCAGATATATTATTATCAGTATGTGCTTTGAGTTTACCCATGTCTAAATACATGGTTTAGTCATTCAACTAGTTCAAAGAAGAACATATGCCATTTAAATTAACCTGTTAGTTAATCCACTGTAGTCCTCCTAAATACAATTCACTAGCTACGGGAATCACAGCATATTACATCGAGATCAGGTAACACCTGCAATGACAGTAAAGTTTCATGTGAATACCCCTAGAGTCTAAAAGAGCAGTGAAGTGCAAATCAATTCCAATAATCTAAGAAATAACTAAAGTCTTTCCTCAAAGCTTAGCTCAGAAATGACCTGAAAAAATACAGTGAAGGTGTGTAAAAGAATTTGTAATGTTACATATCTTGCCTTCACATAAGAATTATTTTAGAATCTTGGTCTGGAAGAATTCAGGCTAATTTTCAGACAGGAGAGGTTCATATCAGTATCATGTAAGACAAATCACACTCAAAACAGATTTCAATGCCTTTAAATAACTATGATGCTGGCAAAAATAGGCTGAAAACCTGGTCTCTTTAATTTCCACAAGGCTTTATATTTAACATTTCATGCCCCAGCTTCCTTTACTGGGTGTCTGGGAGAAGCTTCTAATCTACAGCAAGAGGGTGGTTTCATTTTCCATAACTACTAAGGGCAGAAAATACCCCAGACAGCTATTTGCCATGGGCAGGACACAGTCAGCCTGGGTGGGAGCATCAGAAGAAAGCTCCTAGTCTGT
>Ga0181612_107210_pt1 | contig 10713 bp, 7 predicted proteins | sample HoacroProtozoa21_FD_119630 | JGI IMG/M metagenome (GOLD analysis project Ga0181612, IMG submission 119630) | Hoatzin crop microbial communities from Cojedes, Venezuel. Combined Assembly of Gp0051906, Gp0051904, Gp0051908 | reverse complement strand
GTCTACCACTCCTCCCAGTTCTGTGTCATCAGCAAACTTGCTGAGGGTACATTCTAACTCTTCCTCCAGGTCGTTGATGAAGAAGTTAAACAAGACTAGGCCCAGTACTGACCCCTGGGGGTCACCACTCACTACCAGCCTCCAACTAGACTCAGCGCCGCTGATGACAACCCTCTGAGTTCTGCCATTCAGCCAGTTCTCTATCCACTTCACCGACCACTCATCCAGCCCACACTTCCTGAGCTTCCATAGGAGGATATCATGGGAGACTGTGTTGAAAGTCTTGCTGAAGTCCAGGTAGACAACATCCACGGCTCTCCCTTCGTCTACCCAGCCAGACATGTCATCGTAGAAAGCTATCAGATTGGTCAGGCATGATTTCCCCTTGGTGAATCCATGCTGACTACTCCTGATAACCATATCCGATATATGGTTATATGATAACCATATCCAATAGCCATAAAGCATGAATTAAAAGGCTTAGCAAATGGGTCAAAAAGCCATTGTCAAAGGGAATCGTTATTCAAGGACATTTTTCATTTTGGGTTAATGACATCCTAAAGGGTGTCTTCTGGGACTCATAAAGGATCCAGCACTATCAAACATTACATCAGTGACCTGGAAGTGAAAAATACGGTCCCGTTAATAAAATTTGCAGATGACACATGGATAGAACGAGCAGTGAAGAACAAGCAGGACACATGGAAATGGCTTCCTCGAATGGAACACGGCCACTGTGCCAACTCCAGACCAAGCGTACGCAGGGCTTAACCACAGCCCAGAGCCGCAGGCCTCCAGCTGGGGTGGAATCCCAGGAAGACATGGGATCAGTCCCAAGAAAGCACCATTTCGACTATTCCAAAAGCTTGGAAACTCTTCTGCTCCCTGGGAAGAACGAGGGATGGGGGAACGGGAGGTGCATACTGTGATAGCCGCCTGCCATCGGCTGGGCAAGACCTCACTCTCCCTCCGCAGCCCCCTCCCTCCCACCTCACTGCCTGATGGCAAGCTGACCAAAAGAATCCTTCAAAAATCTCCTGATTTATTTACTTATTTACTATTATTTTATTTATTTTTAATTGTATCAGTACCATTCACAACACCGCCCCAGAAGCAGCTGCATCGGCACCGCTCGGGAGGCGACACACTGCGGTGTAGGACTGGGAACAAACTGGTGTAGCGGGAAATAAGAGACCACCTTCACAGAGAGGGAAATGTAACCGCCGTCAGAGCCGGGCTGCGGCAGAAAGGCTGATGGGAGCCCTGGGATGTGTGGGAATAGGCAAATGCAAGATGACGAGGGAAGTCCTAAGCCTGGATAGTCCCTGAGAGCAATACTGGAATACTGGAAGGCTGCGGCTTCACCTTTGACAGTTTCCACTCGGCATTAACAACATAAAATGGCAAAAATGTGCTGCACGCTGAAGGTTTAGGACAGCAGGAAACAAATGGGATGCAATATAAAAATAAATAGCCTAAGGTATTTTAGTACCAATTATTCATCTTCATATTTAATAACAAAGGAGTGATGAAGGTCAAATAAGCGTGAACAAGAGTCAGATTTATATGCCAGCTACACATTACTGTAATACAAAACACGCTTCTTCACCGTTTATGGGTTCCACGTTTAGGGCTAGATTTGTGTGTATCAAACAAGCACTCTGCAGTTTTATCAGCCATGCATCTCTGCTCCATGATCAAGCCCGGGTTTAGCAGCAGGAGGGACCAGGAGCTCACCCACTGCGGGGAATCCACCTCCTCTCTGGCCTCGGGGATCCGTATCTGACAGCAGATGTGCCAGGGTTTCACACTGCTGCTCCAGAAGCTGCACCGGTTTTCCTAAATATGCTGAAACTCCCAGACTTTGAAACATGGGAAATCCAAGGAAGGAGGAGATTTCATTTTGATGTGTCTGGTCTTAACATCCAAATGTGTCAACCAAGTCTTCATGAGAAAATGGCAGCGGAACTAATATTCGTATACATTACATACACTCCCAAATCTAAAAGCCTCCTTGTCTTGCACTGCGTGCCTCTCAGCAGAGTCTGCCACCACCCTCTCTAGGACCTTCTTTCAGGTGGCAGGAGACCACAAGTAGATCCCTCCTGAGCTTTCTCTTCTTCAGGCTAAGCTGTCCCAACCCTCCCACCCTTCCGTGGCGTGGTCGGCCCCTCGCCTTCCCAGTGGTCCTCCACTGGGCTCAGTCCACGTTGTGAACACCCCTTTTCTCTGTGGGGGCTCAGAACTGGACCCAGTGTGTGAGACACAGCCCCGCAGCTGCTGGGGGGGGAGGCAACAACCCTGTCACCCGACATGCCGGCTGTGCTCCCGGTGACGCCGCCTCGCGCACAGCCAGCCTTCGCCACTGCGCGCCCGTGCAATCCTCCACCACGGCTCCCAGCACCCTGTTTGCACCGGTGCTGTGCAGACACCTGGTCCCCAGCCTGCACAACGACGCAGTTACTCCTGCCCAGGGAGGAACCCAGGGTTTGCATTTTGCCTTGGCTGAACCTCAGGAGGTTCCTCTCTGCCCACGCCTGCTGAGGTTCCTCTGAACAGCACGTCTGCCTTCCTGCGTGTCCACCACTCACTCTCAAGTTTTTATGACCCGAAAACCAAGTTTTTGCCCTGAAAAGCAGGGTGCATCCTGAAGGTGTTAAACAGTGTCAGTCCCCAAACCCAACGTTCAGCCAGCTGCCAGTCAGACTTCAGTCCACAGACCACGACGCCCTGTGCTCCTGCCAGGCCACCCGGTTTTCCACCCACTTTGCAGTTCACCCACCCGCTTTGAACCTCCTCGGTTTGGCTTCGATAGGAAACTGAGAGCTCAGAAATCATTATGGCAGAGTCTGCTGGCATGTAACCACAGATTACTTCTACGAAATGGCTGATAATTCCCCTGAACAGAGAGCTAAACACAACAAGGCAGGCAGGCAAATGAAAATACAATGAAGCTTTCCAGAAGAACGTCCTTCAGCTCTGGGTTAAGAGGATTACACCACTTAGTAGACCATTTTTATAACCCCTTGGGTCCAAGTTTTCTGCAGATAAGTTGAGAATGGAAATTCCTTAGAGTAAAGCTACTCAATTCTTGCACAAACTACACAGCAGTCCATTTCTCTAGGCTGCTTTGCAAGTCTGTGTGAAGTAGTTGCAGAATAACTCGAAATCTCTACAGCAAGATCACACAGGAAAACAACCGTGTGTCATGGTCACACTGCAATATGACTAATTTTATTAAAATACATGTTGGAGGACTGCTATCACACAGTGTTGCTTTGGAGCGTCTTTAACAACACCTTATCTCAGATCATCTACATCCTGTTTAATTGTCTGGTATATATGTGCATCAACGCTTTCCACTGAAAAATTCACATTTTCCATTGAAAAATGTGACTGGAATTGATGGGACTTGGGAAACTGTGAAGAAAACCAGAATTATCTACTAAGTTCATTACATATGTGGCACTGGAGATGTCCGAGGGTCGCGAAGGGCTGGCCTTCAGCACAAGCAACCCACGCCACCTGGGCCCGGTACCTGGTTTCAGTATGAACCCATCACCACTTCACGTTGTAACGAGTGGCTCTCTGCTTGGGGCGAGTGACTCTGGCCGCCCTGCCCTCCCGCACAACCCAAAGGGACTGCAGTGAGTTACCAGCCGCAACATGTCTGGAACCACAGCAAAGCCACCCTGGCGTCCAAACTGCGGAATGGGATGAACGCCTCTAAAGAACCTTTTTTTTTATAAAAACTTTTCTCTACAATCAGGACAGCATACTGGAAACTCCTTTAAAAATAAATGAAACCTGGATTTTGCAAACAAACAGACGAATCCCAGATTACAAAAATACCTGTTCAGTTAACATGAACTCTCAGAAGAAATGAAAACTCTGAAAATTCTTTCTGCAGAACGTTACTTTACGTACAGCATGTAGCTTTGTGCAATCTGGTGAAACGACCAGGACAGAGTCAAGGGGGTTTTCCTCAACTTATCCCCGCTGGCAGCTTGTCCTGCGATCAAACATAGCAGCAGAGAACCGAAAGAAACGTTCTGAGTCATCAGGTCCCGTCCCTTCGTAGCGCAGGCTCCCATGCACCGCCTCGTCCTCTCATAACCTGTCGACCTTCACCTCAAACTTCCTCAGGTTGTTTGCCCCTTTATTTGCTTAGTTAACACACTTCAAAACCATTTAAAAGAATAGCTAAGTATTTCCCACGTAAGCCCTGCAAAAAGCACCTTTCTTCCCTTCTTTACTAGCGCTTAATGCACTGAAACATGTTAATACTCTGATTCAGGAAAAAGGAGTTGATAAGAACTCACACGGAAGTCAATCATTCAGATCTTACAAATAATAGTAATAATGATACTTTTCCTCCCACGGTTGTTCCATGTAAGTATCTCTATTTACTAGGAGATAAGTAGTTACTTCACAGAGAAATATGTTATTTCATCTTATTCTCAGTGGCAAAAATCAGCTGGAGCTGCACTGTGGTGCTCTTGACACCAGCTCCTCTCTCCTCAGCCCCTGGCAGCTGATCCGGAGGAATCTAGAGATCCACAACACGTCCATCGCTTTTGCTCTGAAGCCACACAAAACTCAAGCGGCCATCACCGAGCCCGTTTAAGCAGCACTTTTCAAAGATTTAAATTATAGGGTAAGCCACCCAGGAAATGTTTTCTTACCACAAGGGCTTTAAACAGCTGCAGTCCTGGCTCTAGAACCCGCGGGCAGCTCAGGACAGGAGGCACCTGGGAAACCCCACCACCACCCTTTGCTCCGAGGAACTGGAAAGCAGAGCCTCTCCCAGAGCCCTTCTCTGCGGGCACCCGGCTCCTGCTAACCCTGCTGCAGTGCAGGCACCTGTCTGATGGAAAGACACTGCCCTGGGCTTCAACTCAAAATAATAAATGCTGCCGTAGCAAGCAGCTCAGGCAGAGGAAGAGGAAAGGTGGTGCTTGGACAGTGAGTTAACGTACGCCACGTATTTAAAAATAGCCAGCAAAGAAAGAGGATGCGACTCCTAATACGCTGGTTAAGTTCAAGCCTGCCTGGAGCCCAGCCTCCAACCAGGTCGTATTCAAGTGCACCATTTTGTCTGTACTGGATTTCCAGATTTGCTCACTAACTATTCCAACAGGCCTTGTAAATTCTCGGCTAGAGGAGGCCGGAGACAGAAAAATGCATAAGAGATTTGGCACAGCTCTGGTTTAGAGCCGGAGGCCTATGGGAGGTGCAGGAGGTGGGCTCACGCACCGCAGATCTGAGCCTGGGCAGCAGAAAAACCCAAGCGGGAGGCGTGCCTGGAGAGGTCTTACACGAGATGGCAATAAAGCAGGTTCCTCCTCTTCTGAGAACACCTCCTTTGTCACAGCTTAGCGACCTACCTGGATACAAGCACACACACAGACCAAAACCTGCAAACACAAACGCTTAATTGGGTTGCTAAATAATTAGCCTGATTTGTATTTAGCCTGAAATTTTAACGGTATCTGCTTTCAAGTTCAGCTCAACACCCGCACATTCATCTTTATTTTCAAAGACCTCTTCTGACTGCTTCTAGGCAGACAGGCTCACGCTTGGGCTCCTCTACAGAATTTGAGACCAGAGATGAATTTTGGCACCAAAATTCAGGGTCTGAACTACTGACTCGAATGAGGCTCCCTGCAAGGGCTGGGATCTCCCTGAGGGAGGAAGACGACCGCACTATACATGTCATTTACATAAATATACACGCAATTTATGAAAAAAGGAAGTGGTCATTTAACTGAACAGTTTTTACAGGTATTTATGCTCATTTCAGAAGAACATATGGAAGTGTTCAATCACCATTCCCATGCAAGGGGCAGATTCTCCTCCTTTTAGTGATGGCGGTGACCTACACTGAGCATCTGGCCTGAACTTCTAACTGACATGCTAAGACACAGAAAGTGTTTACATCACTTAGTGCTGATTCCACGGTTAGGTAAGTTCAGTCATTTGCTGATTTACTTATTATTTCAATTATTTCAGTATTATTCCACAAATATTAACTATTACCCTACTGAGCAAATCACCTTCTTCTAAACTTAGCAGCCCACAAAGATATAATTTTAATAACCTTATCTCTTCTGAAACACATTATTTAATGTTGTTGATGCATGATGGCAAATTTCTGAAAAAGTAATAAAAAGAGAAAGGAAAATAATAAATAGCTTTCAGCAGCAGGACTTAACTACTGGACAGAGTATAACCTTCAGCGTTATTCACAAAGGAGCAAGAGCAACACCTACCACAGATTTGGGTTTGCTGACTGCCACCAGATTGGCCAGAAAGTCTTCATCGTACAGCTGGCTAAAAACATGGGCGTCGTAAGCCACCGTTATGGAGATTTCTTCCATCATTTTGCCGGCAAGCTGGCGATAGCGGCCCGCGCAGGCTGGCAAGGCAAGGCTGCACCTTGGCTCGGCTCCGTGTCCGTTGAGGCTAATGCGGAAGGTGTGTCAGGAGAGAAAGCACAGCCCAGCCAACGAGCTCCCGTGCAGGTTGTCCTCTGGAGGGTGCTTCTGTTGTCACGAGAAGCACACCTGAAACACCTGCTCACGCTCCCAACGCTCGCCTTGCAACAGCCTGAACTTCGGTGGAAGCCAGGGAACCTGCTTTCATTCCAGTGTTAAGCTGAAGAGGAAACAGCAGCAGCCAAACCAGGTTAGGATTAAGCAAGAAAAGATCCGTCACAGCTCGGCAGCAGGACTGCAATCACTTCTGCTCTTCTCAAACTCTGCTGTTCGTTCTTTATATCCAGTTTTCTCCCGTGAAAGCTGATATTCCTGTTAGGAGAGTCTCACTCTCCAGTGAGTCGCTGCTTCTGGCTTGTCTGTAAATTCACAGAGACCAGCGTAATGATGATCTCTTTCAGACTTTACTTGGAGTTTTCCACAAGTTTCTGAATTTCTGTCTCCTTTACAAATCTCTAAAACCACCCGCTTTTGCTTTCACACAGATCTGAACTACGTTTTGGGCCACGTGGATACTTTGATTTTAGCAGGAAGATGATGACAGCAGGACACAACCCTTCAAAAAGAGTCCTTTGGCTTCCATTTGCAATACAGGGTAAAACAGCCACGCAAAATGCAGTGAAGGCTGTAAGCTTCAATAAACTCGCACCACAAGTGAAATAAAACCAATTTCTGCAATCGAAACTTTCCACGGTAGAAAGTTTTTCACCTGAACCTGGGACTGGTTTGTTTCTAATCAAGCAGTGATATGGTAATTCTCGTCTACGCATCCCAAACAGCATAGCTGCCTTCCAGATTGCCCCTGACTTTCCAATCAATTTATCGTAACATCTATCTGACACAGAGAAAAAACAGTGCAAGGAAACAATTCAGAAAAATAATTACAAATCAATGCTCTCAAAACTACAAATGAAAATCTAGCAAATAATAAGTGAAGCAACAAACAAAATCTCCCCAAAAGAAACTCCTTTCAGAGGACTCAGGGAAAGTAAAACTCCTGATCAAATCAGCGCTCCTGCTTAGACTCCTCCACTACATTTTTCTGTTCTCTGGAAGCCTTTTGTTCTTCCTGGTGAAAAATCATACCTGCCCAAGAAACATAAATCATTTCAGCTGTGCAATCGCCTCCACAAAGAGTATGTGCTGGATGCAGCAAGTCTGGTAGAAATTTCCAGTTCAGGTTGCCGGTAGCGTGTGATCGCGCTCTCGTTTTCCAGAATAAACAGGGTCAGAGCCACCTTGCTTTTCTCTTTTTCCTCTGCTCCCGGAGTTCCTCTATCCAAGCCTGCCCAGGTATCTGAACGGCACCAGGTGCTATTTGCATTTGAATAGGAAACTTGAGCAACAGCTGCAGTGCACAGGATTAAAACCCGAACATCTCCTTCACTTAAACAGGGGGGGAAATTACACGTTATTGCTAGGAAACAGAGAGAGTTCTAATAGGCTTATGGCAAACAAAAAATGCAGCACTTGAGGTTAAATCCTTGAGACTACAGCAGATTCTGATCACGCTTAACCCTTGCAGGAGGAAGAAAGGTGTTTTGTCCTTGAAATGCACCTATAGCGCATTTTTTTTTTTAAATTTTTCTTCAAAGGCTTGCAATTTTTCCCCAATTACTTCCCACGGCAGAGACGGGTTAGATTCCAATGGTGAAGCGACCTCCAGCTCTTGAGACCAGTCTCCGTGCCACCTCCACGCACCCCATACCTGCCACGCTCCCTCCCGCTCAGGTGTCCCGCAGCACTGCGTGGCCGCGTCCTCCCCGCTCCCACCGCCTCGTGCGCTCGGGGTATTTTGTCCTCGCAGCAGAAGTTCAAAGCGGGAGGCAGCGCCGGCTCCTCCTCGGCTGCTCCCAGGTGTAGTGACAAAGGCACCTGTTGTCAGAGGTAATAAAGTCCCTTCCCGGCAGCCCTCCCGCCCCGCTGGCACCGGCCGCAGAACGCCGCTGCACGGACACCGTCACGTAGGGCAGCGTGACAGCAAATGTTCCCACGTTCATGGGAGACCAGTTCAATTCTGCGAGAAGGGCAGGAGGTGGAGAATGCAAACGATCAGAAGCACGCCGCAGCGGCAATGTAGCCAACAGGCGTTTCTATCTATAAGGAATTATGGACCAGAACCTATCTTCCCTTTTTTTTTAAATCTTAAACACAACGGTTGTGATGATTTAAGAGCAGTAAATCTACATGTCACTATTGCATTACTGGCTAAATAATTCTTCTCATATCTATTCTTAACAGAGTGCTTGTAATTATGGCATGTTCTAACTAGCAATTGCAAGAATATCTGATTTTTGATGTTGGCTAATGCGTATCTTTACGTTAAAAAGGATATTTTTCAGCTGTTATTTCAAACTAATGGAGCTGAGCTGCCCACAAACCCCTACAAACCTGCATTTTACACCCCTGCTAATGTTCTGTGCTGTACTCTGCACCAGCGCACAAAATTACCAGTATCAAACCAGTCAAACTAAATCTTTTGAATTAAACTGGCTGAAGCGATTACGTCCACCCAGCATGTCCACAGCGGTGGCCTGCTCACGCCGGAGGAACTGGGAAGGAAAAGGCGAGGAGAGCGATGCCCTCGGCCGCACCACACACTCCTCCCAGCATCCCAGCCCAGAGCCTTCCTCCCGGCCAGGGTCTCCCAGCGCTGAAGTGAGGACCCATCTACCAAAAGGCAACAAAACCCACGCAGTGCAGTCTCATATTGCTTTAAATCCAACAGCGCTTCTCTAACACCACGTCTACCTCGCAGCAGCCCTCCTCACGGAACAGGAACGCAGTCCCCTCCACGCCACAGTTTCGCAAGCATACCTCCAAAGCAGGAATTTTGGGAGAAGCGGTTCAACCAAGAGGTCAGGACGACAGAAGAGAGCCAGCAGAAGGACAGGTGAGCAGCAGAAAACTGTGAACTCGTTAAGCTAAGCAGCCCTAATGACGGTTTTGTATGCTGATGGATAATAGAGGTGAATGGAAAATTCCTGAATTGAGCAAACCAGCCAGCTTAGCAAAGCAAAACCCTGCTCACTCCCAAGATAAATTCACTCTCACTCCACCCCCAGGAATGTCTTGCTGCTATCTGACGGGAACGCATCTTCTGATAGAGGGGAAGGCGTTACGGATGCAAGGTATGCGCAGCCTCTTGCTAAGCGCTCCCTTCCTGCCACCCCGCTTCTGAAACAGCAAGGCGATTTCTGCGATTTGCTTTGCAGGGATTAATGAATCTGGGAAGACCACAGCGGGTCTTCAGACAAGGAAACATGAAACTCCTTTCACAGCACTTGGAATGGCATTTGGCAGCATTCAGGAGGAGTTTACAGGGTTTCTTCCCCCAAAGGGGAAGGAATAACAGTAGCATCAAGCTCTGTTCACAATTCCCTTAGCCATTAACGACCTGGAAGAACCGTTTGGAACAGGACCAGAAAGTGTTAACACTCGGTGCCAAGTCCAAGGCTGTGCATTCCCAAGCATCCCAAGTTAGAAGTTCCCCCCTCACCCACGCAGGGCTTGCTGACCACGGGAGGACATCTGGCCAGGCCAAACGCCGGTGCTGGAGCGAGGGGTAGGCAGCGGCTGCTCGTCCTTCGCACGCGTGGGCATCCCGTGCAATAAATAAGGAGCAAAGCAGTTACTGCTCTGCTGGTGCAGCCTTCAAGAAGGCTGCAGTTTTATTCTTAACTCTGTTCCAGTTTTAGACATCACCACCTTTAGATGTGGTTCTGGATTCATAGTGAGCACCAAACGCTAAGCCACCGCTTGCAGGAATGCCCCACACCATTCGATAACAGCAGTTGCCGGGCTCAGGCTGATCTATAATTCAGCAATTGCTTCTCCAAGTTTGATTTTTATTATTTAAAAAGCCAAATAACATGGCCTCCCCCCCCCCAAAGTAGTGGGTGTATGCACCTGTGTTTCTCCTAAAATAATCCTCCCAACGTGTGGACAGATCTGGGCTTGGTGTGCTTTAGCATACGTACTTACACGGGTGAATCCTCCTGATCCGCAGCTACGCCGCGTGCTGCTGAGGCGAACTGTGAACTCCTTTTCGCAGATCAGAGCCAGCAAAGCCATCCTGCCGGACGCTGGCAGCGGCGGCCGAGCCCAGCGCGGCTGGAATTGCTGGGGCAGAGGCGTTCCCTGCCAAGCGCTGGCGCTGCCCAGCGCTCCGCCTCCCCGGGAACGCGGAGGCCAACGCCGGGGCAAGGCAGGGCCG
>Ga0181612_140030_pt1 | contig 10714 bp, 4 predicted proteins | sample HoacroProtozoa21_FD_119630 | JGI IMG/M metagenome (GOLD analysis project Ga0181612, IMG submission 119630) | Hoatzin crop microbial communities from Cojedes, Venezuel. Combined Assembly of Gp0051906, Gp0051904, Gp0051908 | reverse complement strand
GCCAACCTGCTGAGGGTCCATTCGAACTCCTCATCCAGGTCGGTGATTGAGGAGTTAAACAAGACTGGGCCCAATTCTGGCTCCTGGGGGAGACCACTTGTTACCAGCCTCCAACTAGACTCGGTGCCGCTGATGACAACCCTCTGAGTTCTGCCATTCAGCCAGTTCTCAATCCACCTCACCGACCACTCATCCAACCCACACTTCCTGAGCTTCCCTAGGAAGTTATTATGAATCCAATGAATCAATGAATCCAATCAAGTGAGAAAACCTGCAGAATTGAGATCGCCGCTTTGAAACTGAATAGAGAATTAGAGACTCTCAGAGCGTCCTTAAAGAGTTTAATAGAGAATGATATCCTCATTTTAACAATTTATAGGATGGTTAAAAAAGCAATTTTAGAGAGACTCTCATTTTCTATTAAATTCTATAGGTTTTTTAGAGCCATTTCTATGGAACTTGGTGTTTCCATTTCTATAATTTATGTTGCTCTACAGTTCTGTAAAAGTTTCTTATTTTATTCTTACTAAATCCACCAGGCTTTTCCACAAGGATCTGCAGCTTCATATTTTCAATGCATTTAGTTTTGGAAGAGCTGGATTTTTTTGTTACCTTGTTTTAGAAACACACACAAAAAACCTGTTGTCATAAAATTCTAAATGACCAGCAAAGAGTTAAAATAATTCATAGGCTTCCTCACTCCCACGTTGCTGGCAAGCAGCTTCTGATTCAGCTGTTGGTAGTCTTGCAGCAACAATGTATACACAGAAATTAATAGTGCTAGTCATAAAACAACAAGAAAAAACAAAAAGTCTCCATTATACTTGATACACCTGGGATACCACAAGGTAAGCTGTGCATAGCACATTGTGCATCATGCCTCTTATCTTAGATGAATGGCCAAAGCCTCTGGAAAGCATATGGCTTAAGCAAATTAAGAGAGTCTGGAGCTGTTTACTAATGAAGAAAAACCAAGCAAACAAAAACAAATGTATTAGTCCATCACTAAGTAAAGGGCACTGTATGACAGCAACAAAATAAACAGATAAATCAGTAAAATCCAGTAATCCTGCCAAATAAATCATAGGTTCAGCGACAATTATATGTAGCCTACTTGGACTCATAAATAGCATCACGTCCTTCCAGGCTAAAAAAAGACTTTGTAAAAACCTTCCATGCAATCATGTTAGTTTAAATCACCTGAATTAACAAACAATAGACGGCATCTGATATGAGAGGGAAAAGTAATTTGGCAGCAAGATCAAGGGTTGTGAAGGTTTATTGCTTTCTCATACTTTTTTAAGAGACTAAGGCCAGGAAAGACCATTGTAATCATGAGATCAAGGGTCCTGACAGATTGTTAAGCCCAGGTGTGAAGTAAGCTTCTGTACAAGGAGACTGACACTTGTTCGACACAGCCAAGCACTGGTCTGAGCTCTTCTGTTGTCCATTCATTCGCGACACCTATCTACCTCTCCACAATAAATCACTCCCTATTTAGACTGTCCACCAGGTTCTAACACTAAGACTTCTGGCAAGAAACATGAAAATGTTATGGTTTAGGAATAAAGTTTTCATACTACTACTAAAAGTAAACTGGGAGTCAAGCCAAGCTCCGACGTCCCAAGGTAGTGAAACAGATATGTCTGACATCATGTTACATCATCTTCTGTCTGCAGGGCAGCATATGGGTTTATGGGACCTAAGTACATGTCTTCAAAAGCTTTCTGGTTAATAAAATGCTTGATTGTCTTGGACCAAGTGTCATAGGAAAATTTATATCTTCAGAATATACCTTAGTCTCATCTTCAAAGTGGAGTCATCCAATCCAGAGTTCAGAGACACATTAAAAATATTACACCTTCGTGTTGTACCTAGGAGAGCTTTTTACTCTGCACTTGACTGAAAGCATATTATGAATGTGCTATTAATACATTATTCTGGTATATGCTCTCTACTGTTTCCAGGAAAATAAAAGACTCATATTACCATGCAAAACTTGAAAATGTGTTTTTATCATCTTAGGTGTTTACTTGTTTAGCTTCATCTGCCAACTTTGAACTATGCAATAGCAAAGCCAGAGAAGAGTTTACCTTTGTTTTCACTAAAATACAGAGATTTCTTTCAGTTTGGAACACAGCAATCTTACTCGCTTATTCCCTTCACCACAGTTTTTTCACATAGATTCTTTCAGAAATACAAGTATACCAGATTATACTTTTTCTTCTACAGCCTTGAAGTTGTTGCCTGAGATATGGAGTAGGAGACTAAGAAAGTACTATTTTGATTTTAAAAAATTTGGAAAAGAATGGTCGATCAGAAATTGTGACATTAATTTCTGAAGTGCTATCTTGTTGTACATAGCTCTATGGAACAATAATAAGGTCAGATTTCTTGCCAAGACATCATTTCCCAACTTGAACCAACACGATGAAGAGTTTCTGGGAGGAGCGAAGAGTGCTTAAGAAAAATGTATAGATGGGTACTTCCAGAATGCAGTTCTATTTCTAAATAGCTGTGCTAAGTCTGTGTCATATAATACACCTTTACAGTCCTAAGCAGACTCTGATATTTTTAACTGATTTAGTAAGATGTTAGAAAGACGTGGACTTCTTTGCTGTAGTAAGCCTTTTGTAACCACATGCAGCAGGAAATGAAATCTGAAGTTATGTTTAACCTGAGAGCCACAGCGTCCCTACCCTACATTAAAATTACCATAATGGTAATACTGCCCATTAAAAAGAGAGAGAAATAAAAATGAAACAAATGAAAAGCACAGAGAAATTCTTCTTTCCTTACAGAAAAAGAGTGGCATGGGTGAATTTTTAGGAGGGAGTCAGTTAAAAAGATAAATAGCTGGAATTACTCAGGCATGGAGATGCTGACACAAAAACCAGGAAAGTTAGGAAGCAGAGATGATCAGCCCTCAACTAAAGCTGAACATCAGATTTAGAAATAACTGTTGGCTATAAATTACATCTTTTTATCTAGAATGTGGGATTTCCAGTAACAATTCAGTTCAAAAAGCAGAAAATAATGTTCTGACTCCTAATAGCTTAGGAGCTAGTGCCAGGTCTCAATACACGACTCCAATTTTTATAAAAGAGTTGGGAGCCTGGGTTACAATCTCCCTCTTTTGTGTTGTACCCAGAGTAAACTTAGCTTACGAGATGTAGCAGGAGAACAACATAAGATTTTATGCATCCCTATGTAACACCTTTCTGGGAAAAGAAGTTCACGATTGCTTTTAGCTATTGTTCCACTGCCTCAGAACTCTAAAGAGAGATAATTATTTGGACACTGCTGAATTACTCAGAATGAATACATTGCTGAGCAAAAACCAACTTGACTCTTTCCTTTGGAAAGCTTGGTGAGAATCATTATCTAATTTACAGACACTGCAGAAAATGACTATAATAAATGATGGTGCCTGTTCAGAACAGAATGCATCACACATCTAGATTAAAATACAGTTAATTGTACAGAATGAGGGGGGTGTAGGGGGACAGAAATAGGATGTAATTCACAAAAGAGAAAACATGCTTTAGAGAGGCATCTCTAAAATACATCTCTAAATATAGAGTGATGATAGACAAGAAAACTAAACCCAGAGATATGAACATCTTTGTGGCTTGAAATCCATGTCCAAATTATACAGCTGGTGCTCATTTCTCAGGAAATGTCATTTGCAAACTTTTAGTACCATTTGATTTTAAGGGCCAGCTCATCACAACTGAACTATAATGAAGTATGTAACACTTATTTCACTTTCTTTTATTAAGATTACTAGTTCAGAACAATAAAAGGTAGAAAAAGTAGGAGGAAATACATAAACAGACAAACAGTAACCGCATACTTAGAGAAAACGGATTGTCTAGAATATAGACATTTGATCTTCATAAGACTTCCATACACTATACCTAGAACAAATATTAATCTATATGAATATTCCTTAGAATTACTGTAAATTAATATTTTGTCCACGTTCTGTAAAACTGAAAGATGTGATAAATTGTCTGAAGCTGTGAACTGTTTCAATGCCAATGTCATGCTTCCAAAGTGATAATTTTCTCATGATTCTGGCCATGAGAATAACAATATCACATAAATTCATAACATTGAGAGTTTCTGTCTGCAGTCAGCAGAAAACTAAGATTCCCAGAGTAACTACAGAAGGTTCGTAAATACCAAAGTAAACAGCTGCTTCAGTCACCTTAGATAATACAGAACATTTTCATCAAGGACATCACAGAAACACCACTTTCCTGGATAATGAGGTGAAATCTTATTTGGAGTGATCAGAGGTAAAGGTCAGTTAATGCAACAAGAAATCAAAGGATTTAGCCACAGCTCTGAACACAACTTTCAGTGAATCTGAAGACTGTTCATAAGATCAGAAATCTTAATACTAAACCAACAGTAGTGAAAAAACAACTCAGTGGAGTATGGACTTCGGAAAAGGATTCTATACATCGAAGAAAATTTCACATCCAACATTCACACACCTTTGTAATCTGGCTTCAGAGCCTGTGAGTATTAGTACATCTACAGTCTGCACAGTTCACAACTATTCCTGAATAAAGCTTGAAAGACATAAGAACACACTGAATCTTCTAAGCACAAGCAACCTCACATTACTTGACTTATACTTAATTTATCTCCATTTAAATATCTTTCTCACAAATTAGGATTGGTGAAAAATAAAATGAGGAGGCAGAACAGGAGGAGAGAAGAATTGATTGGATTTTCAAGGTAATGTTCCAAGCATTCATGGTTCTGACCAAAATAATTTTAATAAGGATGTTCCAGCTTGCTCTATACTCATCTTCTTGCTGAATTATAACCAAAAACTGCAATCAAATTATTTGCTATTCCTTCTGCAAGTCAGATGCTATCTGAACTTTGAAGCTGCCCATCAACTGATATGGGTTTGAACAGAAAAGTTCAAAACAAACGTCTGGAATATAAAAGTAGATTAATGCTGATACTGTCATTGGCTATACTATGTTAGAGTGTAGAATAACCACATGCATGGGCATATTTGGTACATCATAGCTAGTCCTCACATAGCTGGATATCCACTTGGAAAAAACATGCATGAAGAGAGATGAATTTCACAGTTCCCAGTGATGGAAATAGGAAAGATACCAAGCTCCCAAAGGGACCGTGGGAAATAGATGAATGCATCCTGATTGCGCAAAATGAGAAGCCTGGACATCTCTTGAAATGAGGCCTATGCTGTTGACAGACGTCCTGTTCTAGAAGTATCACAGGACAAATACAGTGAAGACTTGATACTGAGAAGAGACCAGAATCTAAAGACTCACGCAACAGAAAAGTTACAAGAAGGGAAATTCTAAATGAACATAAGAGAAAAAAGTCTTTGTCGTGATGGTGGTTAAGGATTAAATTATCCCAAGAGTCTGTGGAATCTATCCTTGAAGATTTTCAGAATTTGACTGCATAAGGCCCTGAGCAAGTTGATATAACTTCATTAGCCCTTCTCTGAAAAGGTAGTTCACTGGAAGTCTCTTTTACTTAAATCTTTCTATGATTCTGTTCTATTACCCACCCCAGACTGGAATAGGCTTGCTGACCCCAAAACACAGACTCCCTTTGTGTGTTTGCCTGCACAGAAGGCAAATTCTTTGAAAACCGGTTGATTTTTCTAATATAGGGAATATTTTCCTGAAGATTATAACACCCTGAAACTATTTCCGTAAAGCGTCTATTTCTCTCCATTGACTATAGAAGTTACTAGCTTACTTGCAGACATTTCATTCTGCATGTCTAAAATCAGATGAAATAAATCCTGCTCCCTATACATCCATGAACTCAGCATTTATTTCTGCAAATTGCCACTTGCAAAGGATCATACTATACTCTTTCATCCTATAAGATCAGTATTTTTCAAGTACTTTTCTCTTCAATTCTGTCATAAAAACGAGAGGAAAACAGCAGTTCACTTTAATGACCAGCATAACATTATACTGTTTTGAATCCAAAAGCATGTCTTTCATTTAATCATCATCCATAAAGATATTTTTTCTTACTTCGTGTAGAAGAGTTAGGGAATTGTTAGGTTTTACTGTAAGTCCCCCTGCACCACATTTTGTAAGAATAACATCAATTCTGGCACTTTTATTCAGATTAGGCAAAGATATTCTGATAAAACCTCTAAGGATGTGGCATAGCTGTCCTAATTTGGGCAGTATTTAGTTTCTCCATGTTCAAATACCACTTTCTGAAAGTGAAACACATCACAAATTAATGCATTTCTATGGATCTTACTTTACCATATGTCTTATGGTATGATTACAATCCCTCTAAATTTGAAATAAATGAAAATGCAGAGTAAATATAGCTATTTTTATAGTCAGGAAGACAAACTACATTGTTAATGAATGATATTGCAAGTTCTGAAAGCACAACAGCTGTGATACAAAATATCTGGAACAGAAGAGTGGATGAGAACTTTGTGCAACATCCACACACCTCATAGACACAGAAAATTGTAGAACTTTAATTCTTGGAATGTTGATGGAGAGAGGCCAACTACAGTCATGTCGAATTCTGAGCCACTTGCTTCCCAAAGAACTCACAGTGAAGACTGTGTAAACAGTGGAAACTCCACAATTTCCTTAGACTTGAATTTATCTCATCAGTGATGCTCACTATAATTTTGCTAAACCGAAAACTCTCTTAAATGAGTAGTTGAATAGAAAGATTGGAAGTCACCGCATCACTTTTCATTTGTGCTGTGGTTTTTCTTACAGATTCAGGTGGGGTGCTTCATACTTCTCAGTGATCTTGCTTCTTTCCTCAAAGTTGTCCAGATACCCTGATTCCCAGTCTTGTATCTCTTTAGCTAAATGGTTATCCAGCTTCTTTTCGACGTTAGGGAGAACAGGGAAACTACTTGCAGGCAGACTGCTACATCTCCAGCTTTCCCAAAGATGCTAAATCATAAGAGGTAAGATCTTGCTTTTGTAGAAGAAGGAGCTGACATGTTCTCCAATTTTTTTTCAATCAAAAAGTTTTAGAGAGGTGATCTAAGCATTCTTCTGATACAACAGCAACAGTGACTATCTCTTCTATTTCTTTTCACAGTTATAGTAAACAACAGTAAAGACTCATCTTATTCCCAACACTAGCAATTAGATATGTTCAAAGAGCAGAGATGAACAGTCAAACAGTGAACATCCAAAAGAATTACCAGAGATTTTACTGTTTTTCAGAAGCGAGTACTATGCTGATGGCTAAATGAGGTTTCATGTGGGGACAGTCAAACACCAAGGCTGGAAGTTGAGATGGATATGATTTTTATTCTTTTTAGGATGATATACCAATAATGACCCATTAGTCTTCTGCAAATACTAAATAACACTAGTAAAACATCTGAATTATGTTTATAGTTGCTAATGACTGGGACAAAGAACATGTATGATATCTTACATTTTTCAAAACTAAAGGACAGAACATAAGTATATGATCAGGGCACAGAACTAAACTACAGGTGCTAATATTCCTTATGGATAAGACTTCTGCTGTAGCCTACAGTCATAATTTTTCAGTTAAAAGAACAATCTCCATTCTGCTTCTTTAGGTGCTAATCCTCAGAAACATGAATTTAGTGTAGGAGATACAGATATGAGATTCTTTGGGAGGGATGAGCTACTCCGTTCAGCTCAAGGACATTTTCCTGAAGGTATTTCAGGCTAATAACTTAAGCATCAGTATTTGAATGACTGCAGTATGAGAAAAAGTTCACATATGAGCATTTTCTGAGAGCATTATTTCTTTCTAACGCTAAAGATTAGTAGCATCGAAGAGTTGCTAACACATTTTATCCCCAGCCAGAACAAAGCTGAGCCCTGAGAAGGCTTTTAGCATCCTTGTTCACACCATAAATCAGCTGGACTACATCATCATGCCAACAACATCTGCATCTTTATTTTACTAGCCTGGATTTAATTTGTTGATTTTTAAAGATATAGATTGATAAAGTGTGCTACTGCCTGCTGAACTGTCTCAACTGGCCTTGTGAGTGGTCCATATGTTTATACTGAGTTATTTTTTTAAGTTTCAGAAAGACAAACAACATGAATTGGATAGTCACAGAGAAGGTGTAGTGAATGATTGCATTAGGATTTTTTTCTTCAATTACATATCTTTGATACAACTGTGAGGAAAAGAAAAGAAGATATACTAATTCTTCAGCTTGATCCACTGATTTTACTCCAAAGGACAGATTAATTGTCCTTAACACAGTTTATAATCCCTTACAATATTATTTGCTTCCGTTCAAATAAATATAAGCAACAGCAAAAGAATATCTAGAAAACATAGCATATATAATTGATATCCAATGCAAAGGTTTAGGAAAACAAGCTTTCTGAATATAAATTGGTCATTAGAAGCTCTGTTATGATCAGCACAAGGTATCACACTGCTCATCCAGCTATCCAGTTAAAGAACTCCATAGGCACCAGGACTCACCTGACTACGTATCTTTACCACACAGACATCTACACCTGAGCTAATCTGTGTTAAAAGGCTAAACCTGACACCCTCCAGAAACCATGTGAATTACTTGCATTCCTCCACACTACCCTTGCAGTAAGCGGCAGGACAGAATCTCCAGTCCCATATGAACAAAATCATCTGGAGATTTCATCCAGGACCTCCCTGACCAAGTAGTTTGTAACATCCTCTGAACAATGTCACCCTCACTGGCTTCTGCTCTGACCCGGACCTAAAAGCACTCAATTAGACTGTTGTCTAGTCTATAGAAAAGCTCCACACATCTCGGCAACTCTTTCTTGCAGAGGGTAACACCTTGCTCTTCTGTTTTCCTTGCCTGTCTTTCCTGAAGAGCCTTTATCTACCCATCATCCCAGAGTTCCACTCCTACAAGCCATCCCACTCCATCCTGACAATTCTAATGGCATCACAGTTCTGCATCCACATACAGGAGATCTAGCTCCTCCTTATTTCTCAGGCTGTATGCATTTCTGTATGGACATTGCTGTGCCCTCTTTTGACCAGTTTTATTCTTTCCAAGACACCTATCACTCTGCGTCATGCACTTACCACCCCTGTCATTGTTTGCTTCATCTTGCCATAAGAAGTTAATGCCAACATCAGACATATATACTTTAAAATTTCACCTGCTTGATGATCCTGTTTGTAAAATTACTCTTATATACTTTGTGGATGGATACTGTCTCTTGCCCTGTTTTGGAAAGACAGACCCATGGTTACCAAAGACAACAGACTGCCTGCAACACCAGCCACACAGCCAGGTACTAACTCACACAATGCCGTTGACTTCTGCTGGAGTCTGTCCCCTGGAGCAAGTCCATCTTAGGACTACAGAGAGCCCATCACGCCTCCCATGTCCTTCACCTTTGCTCCTCGAGCTCTGTAGTGTCTCTTAATTTGCTCCAGGCCTCCCTTCGTACTGGTGCTAATGCAGATGGTACTGGTGCAGATGAACACCTTGCAGTACTAGCACCAGGGCTGGACAAGCAGTGTCTCTGCAGTTTCCCAGATCCTGGCCCCTAGCAAGAAAGAGGCCTTCTGTGACACCATATTCTTTCCCCCAGGGACAGTACTGTACAAGCAGCACGACATAATGCCAGCAGAAGGAAAGAGGGGACGGAATATATATATTTACATAAAATATATGTAATATAAAATACATACATATGTATGTATCACAAATGACCTGGTGATAGGATCCCATTCTCAGTTTGCATAAAGCTAATGAAATATTTTCTCAGCTGTGAGAGGCAGACTACTGCAGCATAGTCAAAAAGATGAGGTGCTGAGTAATATACTGCATACAATCTGCTAACAAAATAGAACAGAAAAATAAAAATAAATAAAGGTAAAATAAACAAGTGTCCTGCTTGCAATAGACTATCTCTGTAAGTGCATGTTTCCTGAGGAAAAAAAAAAAAATTCAGATTCTTTTTTTCTCCAGTATTCAATATGATTCCAGAACATTCTTAGCCTTAAGGCAGAAGACATTAACAAGTCGTGGGGTAATCAGTTGCCCAAGATAATGCTATACTAGTAAAACAACATAAAAAAAGTGATACACAGGAAGTGGGGCCTGAGAAGAACAGTAATTAAATAGATGTTATGAAATGCAGTGGTTTTTTACCTGAATTCTGAGTCAGATTTACCCTGAACAGATGTGATGTTTCCAAAATTTTCTAGCAAGATAAAGTATGTATCAGTTATAGTGAGTATATAAGGTCATGGAATAACACTGGACACAAGCGTAAATTGAGAGTGGCTGGAGAGCAGCCCTGCAGAAAGGGATCTGGGGGTTCAGTATGAGTCAGCAGTGTGCCCCAGCTGCCAGGGGGGCAAACACTGGGGTGCACTAAACACAGCATGACCAGTCGATCACAACAGGTGGTTGTCCCACTGCCTTTAGCATTGGTGCGACCTCACTTCGAGTACTGTGTGGAGTTCTGGGCCCACAATTTAAGAAGGCTATGAAGATCCTTGAATGCATCCAGGAGACCAACAAAGATGATGACATGGCTGGAAGGCATGTCCTGTAAGGAGTGGCTGAGGACTCTGCATTCACCTGGTTTAGAGAAAAGGAGGCTGAGGGGAGACCTCATTGCTCTCGGCAGCTTCCTGAGGAGGGGACGTGGAGAGGGAGGTGCTGAGCTCTTCTCCCTGGGATCAAGTG
>Ga0181612_176775_pt1 | contig 10715 bp, 5 predicted proteins | sample HoacroProtozoa21_FD_119630 | JGI IMG/M metagenome (GOLD analysis project Ga0181612, IMG submission 119630) | Hoatzin crop microbial communities from Cojedes, Venezuel. Combined Assembly of Gp0051906, Gp0051904, Gp0051908 | reverse complement strand
TTCTTCCCTCTGAGGGTGACGGAGCACTGGAACAGGCTGCCCAGGGAGGTTGTGGAATCTCCTTCTCTGGAGATATTCAAGACCCACCTGGACAAGGTCCTCTGCAGCCTGCTGTAGGTGACCCTGCTTCGGTAGGAGGGCTGGACTAGATGACCCACAGAGGTCCCTTCCAACCCCTACCATTCTGTGATTCAACATTGACTATCATTAGAAACAAATGTTTAAGTCAAGAGGAAGCAGTGATGGCAGAGAGGAGATGCTATCATCCCAAAAAAGCTCAGCAGTGGGTTTTTTTGGAAGCTGATTATTGAAACACAGAAGTCATGACATTTTTTCATTAACTTTAAGCAAAAACCCACAAAAAACAGTTCTTGGAGCCACTGCTAAGCTTAATAGAGGTGATGTTAAAATGCATGTTAACCTTTTACACGTTGAAGCAATAACAAATTATTTTATATATTAAAGTACACAAGATAATAGAAGTTAGACAGTGATATCATCAGTACTCAGAACATTTTTTCCCAAAATGCTTTGGAGCCAGATACTACTAAAAAGTGTAAAACATGAAAGAAAGCGCCTCGCCTTTCTGTAGCCTTGCAGTGACTTTTATTGACTATATCTGGCTTGAAATTAGAGAAGCGCTGAATAATAATAAAAGCCATCCTTTCTAGTTTCAGACCACAACGACACTGTTAAATGCCTTTTTCTTTTAAATATACATTAATCTTCTTCTTCGTGTAATCTGCACTTACAGTTTTGAATACAAATGGTTTGTGAAATCACTCTTTGTGTGCATTACCTCTCTAAAAAATGCGATAGGTGCTGTTACAGTCTAAAAATGATATGCCTCCCTGCACAGAGCACCCAGCCAACCTTTGCACCCCTCCGGGTGGCTTTCAGAGCTCAAAAACTACTATTCTGCCTAATTCCAACCCTGGACTCCACACTTGCAAGTTGAACTCCAGCTTTCTAGATTTCACTGTTCTGCAGCATTGTATCTGGGAAGACACAGCAGAAGATGGAGAAGGACTGATCGCAGTTAATGCTGGTATTATACAGCCTCTCACCTGTCTCGTAACACTTCAGAAGTGACCTTGGTTTGTGTTTTTTTTAAAACACGAAAGATAAGCATGTTTGCAAGAGGCTGATCTATAGTTTAGATCAGTAAGAAATACCCAGCGGTGATTTGATTCTACAGCCGGGTTATGCTGAGTTGTTTTATTGGGCCACTGAGCCCGGTCTCAAACTGCTCGTGTTCTTAGCACCCATGGACTGCAAACACGTCCCAGAGCTGGACCGAGCCCTTAGCACACTTACAGCAACAGGACTGGACTGTCAGTTTACTACTCCTGTACATGAACATAGTAAATGAACACAGCATTTTGTAGACTCCCGAAATCCCCGAACCCCACGTGTGCGTGTTTAAATGAGGCACCCCCTCTAGCTGGCAGCAGATGTATCTTGCCAACGGGCAGCTCCACCTCCCTCACTGCAAACCCGCGCCCCGGAGCGGACAGCTCGGTACCCCCCGCCCGCCCGCGCTTTATGGCAGGGATCACCGGGGGGGACTCGGGGGAAACGCTCCTGTCCTTGTCAAGGTAAGCAACATTCCCCCCCGTGCTCTGCCAATTTTTAACCGCAGGTTGCTCAGCTGGGCAGGCTTTCCACGGATGCTTGTGCCAACAGCAGCAGCAGCGATGCTCTCCCACACCCGCTTGCTCTCTGCAACGACAGCGCTCGCTCCCCTGCAAAACGAAACCCAGAGCTTCGCCAGAATTCCAGAAGGTGTTTGTTCCTTGAATACTGCCCATGTACAGTGCTGCATTTGCAAATCCTCAGATAAAAACACAGTTGTACTAAAACTCCAACATCACTCCCTGTAGCTGTTCTTACCGTCAATGAAGCCACTGTCATAACAAGCCCCAAATGCGGCCTCAGCAGGGCCACATGCACTCGCACTGCTACAGAAGTGTTCCCAGCCTTGCCCCATCTCAACTCAGAAGTCCAGTTTTGCCCAACTAGAGAGAAAATAATGTGTATCACTCTGCTCTTTAAGACACTCTCAACTGCTAGTTACTCAGTTTGGCAAAATACTAAAACCAACACAAAATTCATTAAAGAATAATAATAAATCTCTTTAATAGATGTAGTTTAGTTGCAATTACAGTATTATTCTTTATTAAAATAATATTCTTTACAGATCAGTATATGCTCAGCAATAAGCTCAAAACTGCAGTGAGATACTTATGGAAAGGTGGGAAGGCTATTCCTGATGGCCCAAAATGCGTGGGCTAGTAATTGCCAGAAATTTCATGTAGGTTCTTCACCTTCCACCACAAATTGCAAGGTTGATGTAATATTACAGGATGTGGAAAATTAGAAGCCAGCTCCTTGACAATGACTACAGGACTTCAAATATAGCTGCTATTTGACTAAAAGCAGGCTTGACTCACATACACCCCCAAAAAAATTTCCAACTCTGCAAAGCTTTCTGAGGGTCAGAAGTTAGCTACTGTATTTCAATATCACAGATGGTACAGTGACACTTACGAATAATATTTAAAAGCTTGCTTAGTATATTAACTATTTGCAGCCACATTCTACAATACATAATCAACATTATAATCAACAGCTCTACTGAAAAAATAGCCCTTACTTTTCAAAGAAATAGGATGGAAGGAGGTTGAAAACTGATGTAAAGATATAACAATTTTACAGCTTACAGGTTTTCAATGCTGCACTGTGTGCAAGGAATTCAGAGTAGTCAAACACTGATTTCAGAGCCACACAGGCCTCACGACACAACGCCACTGTGAAGAGAGATATTAGAGATGCGAACAATGTGGATGCAACAGCCTGGGTTACCCAAGGATTCCTCTCCCACCTCCCATAAATACATATATTGGATTTTACACATAGCATTCAACTTCCGCAGAAGAAAATGGCAGCTTCTGGGTGACTGAATGAGGCAGGACTGGTTAGGACTTTGTCTTCGCCTTTGAAACCACACTGGTTCAATTCCTTTCTATTCCTGCATTTTGCTCTTGGGGTTGAGACAAGTCAGAGTTGCTGGGAAGAAAAACCTAGCAGCAACCACTGACTTGCCATCTTTAACTGATCTTGAACCAGGAGTACACGGCCTGTCACACCTACAACAATGCCACTGGCTCCTGGCACTGGGATGGCGTGGAACCCCTGGTGACCCATCACAAGCAAATTAATCCTCAAGAATGATTCTGTAGCTGGCCACCTTCTGATGCTTAAAGCAAATTCTACTGCAGCTTTGCCTATACCGTGTTGGATGTTTGAGCACCTCAGCATTCAGGAGACCGAATACACTTACTGGAGTCCTGGCAACCCGGAGAACCAGAGGACTGCCAGTGTTAAGTTAACCCATGGTGTGAACATCTCTCGGTTCTTCCCCATGTTGTCAGAGCCTGGCAGCTAAAACAGGAAAGGCAACCAAAATAAAGGCAATGGCACTACCAAACAAGTGTCACATCTGAGCTGCTGCCAGCGATGTACTTCTCATCCACAAAATATGATCCTGAAGACCCAATACAACATGCAGATGTTTGTTTTAAAATAAAAGCAAAATATGAACTTTCACATGAAAACTGATATAGCAATAAAAAAAGCAACCTTAATTCTCAGGTAAGCTGACCATTACTATCTGTTTTGCTCCGGTTTTCCCATCATCATTGAATTCCCAACATCACGCTAAAAAAAAGAAAAGGCAAACAAAACCCCCCACACCATTACTTTAATATCTGGGAAATTTAAATCCTCCTATGTACTATTTCCAGCTAGACATCCACCCTTTGAACAGTCAGAAATTAACATGCCGTATTAGGACTGCATTTGGAGGAGTCCAGAGCAGCAGCTTGTACCTGGATACCAACATGAGCTGCTTTACAAGACACGATGTCTTTATTAACTCAGGCAACTACCAGAAGAGCTGCCTTTACTGGGTGTTGAAAATATTTCAGCCCTCTTTCTTTTCCTTTTCTGATTGACAAATACGTTTCTCTTCTGCCTTCTTACGTTAATATTGTTTTCAAGTTGGTCAAACCCACAAAATTTTGACTCCAGAGAACTGCCATCAAAGACAAAAGGGCCCCTACCAGAATTTTTTAAGGAAGCAAAGATTTCAGATCTATTCACATGTACACATTGGGGTCTCTGTTAAAAATGGACAGAGAGATGCACAGGGAGAGATCTTTATTTTACCGAAAAGCAGCATTACCTGGTTTCCACACATGTGCAAGCCCCAGCTAGGGAATGCTGGTCTTCACACCAGTAAAAGCTGTGCTTTGGGCAGCTATGTTTGTCGTTTCTCTCCTTGCTGCTTTACCTCTTCTTACAGAAACAGGATAAAAGCCTAACCAAAACAATTCTAAGAAGCTGCACTGTACGTGGCCATTATTCCCTTTATTTTAAGGTTCATAAAAACATCAGTTCTTCGCAGAGAAAATGACTGAGCTGCGCAGTATGACTAATGGCCCTGGCTGAAGAAAGCACTCCAACACACACTCAGCCCCAAGCACACACTCGCAGCCCAGTGATATGAAGAGGAACTAATTGTTTTCCTTCCTCAGGATGGCTACCAGAGAGAGTGCAAGGCATGCAACACACTTCCAATTTCACTTCACTTCAACGACTGGCATGCAAGTAGCAATAACAAAACTGCTACTGATGTGCGCACTTGGTCCTTCTCCCCCCCTCCCACTGCAATTCTGAAAACAAGTCAATGAGGATCCCAGAGCGATAGGTCTCTGCTGACATTTGATGGGAATTAATACGTTGTTTGAGGCAATTAGCAAGGTAGGACAGGAGAGTTAATCATGACCGGTAGTACAAGAGTCTGAACACAGGCTTCACTGTAAGCGACTAAACCTTATTTTGAACAGTTTAGAAAGGGATGAAGCAAAGTGAGTTTACTACTCTGACATTTAAAAATATACTTTGTAAAGGATATGCAAGTCACTCTTAAGCAGTATCACGTACACAGTAAGCTTTCCTTCCTTCTCCAACCACCCAGCCGGCAGACACCTTCCTTTCACGGAAGCTTAAATCATGCAGGCACTGAGCAAACTGCCACTTTTACCTCCCCTGCCTTGGGTACGGGCTTTTATTAACAGCGCCAAACGGTCACCAGCGTGCGGGTTTCAACACCGCCACTCGTCACACGGAGGAGATGGAAGATCCCTCGCAGGGCCGAGGCAAGGTCCCCACGGGGCAGCCACGTGTCCATGTCCCCCGCGGGCACCAGGGCTGGCCCTACTCTGCAGGCAGGCTGGAGCAAGTAGGGCAGCTGCCACCTGCGACGGGGTTCAAGCTTCTCGCAGAAGAGCACACTATCAGCGGTATCTGAGGATCAGTTTTCGACAGCTGAGGCCGAAATCTTTTTGCCTTTAGAGAACCCCAGTCTATTTTTCGGCCAAGAAATCGGCTTTCTTCCCCCCTTGGTTTTGTAAGCAAAAGGAAGGAGCAGGATAACCCTCCAGCTGCTGTGCTGACCGCCCCTTCCCCTACACACCTACAGCTGTCTGCTTTGGAGACTTCCAAAAGAATCAAGACACAAGAATCAGTCACTTGAAAGTAAACAAAAAACTAACATACCCACTATTTTCAAGTTTGCAAACACATCCTGATTAAAAACACGCATTTTTTTGGCCTAGCTAAGCAGATCGCTTAGTGCCTCAAAATGGAGCCAAACTGGGGAGGGAAGCTGGGAGTGATACTTGCCATTTTAAGTAACTTCCTAAATACCTCCATTTGATACATGTCTCTGCTTTTCTCGTCCTGCCAGCAACAACAAATGTCATAATATCAATCATATAAATGAGCAGGTTGTTTTTAAAAAGCACCTCTTCCAAACTACTTTCTTCTCACACAAACATCCCTGAAATGCACAGGTCACTGTCGGTATATTATTTTAAAAAGGACTTGTTTCCTCTGCATTTCAACTACAGCTTTATCCCTAACCTGACACCCGATTCATCACAACTAAAGTCTCTTAGAGCAAGCACTACCTTAAACCTGAGTTCGCTGGACCACTGGGGGACAAGGCAGGAGAAGGTGGGTTGGAGTTCAAATGTTCTGGCACTCAGGCAAGTGAAGGGGGGATAGAGTTGCTCAAGTTTCTGCAGCTCATCAGCTGCTGTTCCAGCCCTGCCGTGCCGCAAATCAAAAGTTGTTCTGAGGAGGCCGAGTGCTGCTTTTGCTATGTGGCCACTGTCTCTCTGCTTAGCTCCGTTACCTGGGCTCAGGGCTGCAGCAAAGGCAAGCCTCAAATGCAGAAAGCTGGATCCCATGCCATTTGGGGGTTTAGAATGATTCTTTTTAAAAAGAAGAAAAAAGGCCCATGTCCACTCCAAATCCTTATCTGCAAACAGGATAAGAAGGTTTACCCTCCCTCCTCAGGTACCCAGACTTTTCCAGATGGTGAGGTCCATACATACCTCTTGTCAAAAAAATATTTTATTGTATAACATGAATACGACAAAATGCCAATTTCCCTTTTTTCCCCCTCATAGGAAACCTTTTTCTTCCTCATATAAAAAACACAGGTGGAAAATAAGCTACATATGTGCCTCAGGTACAGTCACTTCTCCTGATGATATTAGCTAATCATTGTATATGTAAAAGGAGGGATGCTGAGTATCCAAGACAACAAAGACAATAAAACACATACCCCCCCCTAGCCCTGTCTGCCACTGAAGGTAAATTTATCAGCAGAATGAAGCTTCCCAAGTTCCATCCAAATTGTGTTCCACCACCTGGAAGACAAGGAAACTAAAATCTTTTCTCTCCTCTGTTTAATTCAAAAAGCTTTTAAGTTCGACTTGGAAAGAAATACAAAGGAGTCTTCAGGACAGAAAGAGTGGGTGACAGTTTAAAAATTCAAGACCAAGCCTGCAACAAGAATTCGGAGACATTATTTCTTCATGCAGCAAGAAACGGGTAGGATATTATGTCTTTGTACCTATTCTCTATAAAAGGCATTTTGCAAGCTCTCTTATCTCATCTGTAGTAAAGGGTTTTTCCCTCCTTGCCATGCCAGCAGGAGACTGCTGTGCAGACGAGATGATGTCACCTCCAGGAATCCCCCCCAAGCCCTGCCAGCTGAGTCCTCCCAGTAACAGAGATACTGGCTATAAATAGTTCTCTGTGGAAAACAAGGAGAGTTAAGGAACTCTGAGGAAAACAAGAAACGAGGAAGACTTTAAAAAATATTTTAAAAGGCACTGTTTCTTTATCTCTGGACATCAACAGTTAAGATTCTTACAAAAGGGAGAGAGCGCCACTGGGAGAACACCTCTGCCACACAGTAACTCCACAGAAATCATTATCCAAATTTGCCATTGTTCCTAAAATTATCCGAAAAGAACATGAACACATACAAGGTTACATTCATCTAAACGAGCTTCTGTCATATGAATCTGCTATTCAGAAGAATCCCTGGCAAGCACAGGTATTGGATGCTGAGTGACATCCATCCATGCTTCACAACCTCGCAACACAGAGCTGCAGACTGCGCAAGCCTCATTTGGCGAAGCGCTGTACTGTTTCCCCAGCACTGCATACATTTCAAACACTAGCTCTGCCTGCCATAAAGAGCATTTTTGAAAGTTCTATAGAACTGCAAACTTGGGGAAATTTCTCTCAAAATATGAAAAGTTTTAGTAGTTCAGAAAGCCTAGAATACACGCTGCAGAGAATTATTTAGCCTACATAGAACTACAGGTAAAAAAACCCCTCCTATGGAACTGCTTTGGTGACTACAAATTGTCATTAAGTACATGATGTCTAAAGCGGGACTGAGAGTAGGTGTCACTCACAAAGAAGTTCAACAAACGTCTGCCAGGAGGTGCCTCAGATTTGCCTGACTCTCGGATGTGCAAAGATGCACCAGCTGAAAACACAAAGCACGTCTGAAGTACCTAGTAAGTTCAAATCGGTATACTAAAGTATGTGGCATATTTAAGCAGTATTTACACCTTGCAAAAGTAGCAGGTACCACCAGTACATAAAATCCTATTAGATGATAAATAACAAATGCCTTTCACTTGGCATGGAAAGCGTTTGGTGTGTTTTGAGTGGGATTTTCAGATGTGCTGAAACCCACACCAAGCTCTGCCTAGGCTGGTAAGAGAACACTAGTCTCACTTGAGTACAACAAGCCTATTTCAGATACGTATAAAATATTTACGAAGCCTGAAATTACAACCAAAAATTATTACTTTAGGTTTTCAGGGAAGTCGAGTCCCATCTCAGACCGTTTGATATTACACTTGCCAAATCATTGACGAAATACCTGCTAAGCCTCGTACACTGAGAGCAGAAAGCACTGCAGAGAAATAAGAGAACAGACTACCATAAACCAATTGTCTTAGCACAGAGAAGGCAAAACAAAAAGCCAAATGAATTAATGAGTTAGTTTAAGATCAGTGTCAGGGTAGCAAAAATATCCTCTTTCGTGCTGTACTGAATAAAGGAAACAGCTGTCTAAATATTTGAGTTTTTCTGAAAAAACATTTTTATACTATGGTGAACAGCGAAGCTAATATTTTCACACACTGAAGAAAAAAGAACTGACCAGAAGCAAAGGGAACCCTGATGGGGATGTTAGCCAATTAACAGAGCGATTTTCACTCGAGGAAAACTGCATGAAAAACTTCTGTAGGTCTTCTGTCAAGGAAGCAAAGGAAATTAAAACAGACTAGGCTAACGCAAGCTGCTAAATGCAGGATTCGGTTCAAGCAAAACCAGCCTCGCTGCTGACAAAGTGCACTGAAAGAGCTCACTGGAAGACTACCATCTCTTTCTCATTTATTCTGCATCTCAGTAACTGCCACAAAACAGATCCAGGGACTACCTGGGAAAATATTTACACTATTAATTTTACTCTGAGCAGTAAGATAGACTTCCAACGTAATCCTTAAACCGGCTCATGAGCAACCTGCACCATGTGTTGCATCAGATCCACAAGGGAGATACAGATCCCAAATAAGAGAAACTGTAAGGATTAAGACTGGTCTTCATTTTATGCCAGAAGTCACAAAGTCTGAATGCCACCAAGTGCAATTGCCCAAAGAACAAGGTTTTCCAAATGAAATGTTCCCATTTCCTCAAGAAGCACCTGCATAAGGAACTAGCAGCAGCAGTCTGGAAATTACACTGTGCTAAATTATAATAAGCATCTCCTGTAAATCATCTGGAACCTGTGTCCCTTCTGTACGTGACATTTTAACCCTACTTCCCTGAGACCGATATAAGTGGTCAATAGCCTCAACATCGAAAGCCAATGTCTCGGTTTTGCAGGCTTTCACTTGACCAGAATGATAATCTAGAAAGTCACGAATTCCATGCTTGTAGCACTTTGAAAATTCGATCCTTACAAAGTGACAAGCTTACATGAATATCAGTGTTTCAAAATTTTAGCCTCTGCAAACTACATAATCAGAGTTAAAAAACCAATCTGTTGTCTGAATAAATATCATTTCACTTTTACACACTTCCTTCTGCCCTCAAGAATAAAATCACTTCACAGAAGGCTCAGATTAATCTTCCCTCCTTAACTTACAAAAATACACATTCTCCTCATTTGCAATAGCACCCAAGTTAAAAGTGACTTCACTGAGCTCAAAAGCCAGCTTCCAGTAAAATCCTGAACTAGAGCTCCACAACTTCTATAAAAACTGTTCCTTTTCCCTGAAATTGTCTGTTCTCCCCTTCTGTGTGCAAGTGTTAAGACATTAGTTTCAAAAACAGTAAGCATACTTAAAAAGCAGAAAAAATCATTAGGATCTGTAATCAGGATTTTTTTTCCCCATGATGTTCAAGCATAACTAATTCTTTAATCTACTTCTCTGTTGTTTAAGACCAGTGGGGGGTGGAAAAGAAAAAAACAATAAAAAAATCACCTCTTCATCAGTGCAAGCAGCTCCTAGTACAAGCCCCAGCAAAAGGCAAGTAAACAATTTATCTGAGCCCAGTGTTCCCTGCAGCTGGATAGATCCGGACAGGAAAAGAAAAACATTTTGACTCCAGCTACCACCTAAAAATTTTCCAAACACACTAGTTCACATAGTTCGGCTGGCTCAAAACCAGAAGTAGGCCTGCCAAACACAGAGCACAGGAAAGACTGCTTTTCCCTGCACCACAGCTATGGAGCTGGAGAACCTGCCAGAGGCTCAGGTAGGTCGGCGCTGCGGAGACTCCCAAGGCACTGCTCAACGCGTAAGCTCAGGGACAAGAACCAGCTCAGCGTCTGTAGCCTGCTAAACTACAGGCTTCTTATGAATCCATGATTTGTTTTAAAGTCACAAGCTAATCCTCATTTATTCATTTTCCTAACTTTGAAATGCACCTTTAGGTAAACCTGAAAAACATCCAAGAAATAATCACTTGGTACTATTTAGAGAACATGAAAACTATCCAATTAAAGTATTCACACACACACACAGAGGGAATCCAGAAGTACATGCTGTACTTTTGAGAAATAAAAGGGGAAGCAATAAAACTACCACTCACTACAGAACATCAATTTGCTGCATGGTCGCATGCAGGTTTACCAAAGCTAAAAAGACAACACAAATCCCAACAGCCTGAAATCCCAAGAAAAATCTGGATAACTAGAAAGAAATACAGAAGCATATTTTTTCCTGCGTAACTTCAACACAAGATCAATTGCAATGAGTATCGAGCTA
>Ga0181612_148660_pt1 | contig 10715 bp, 9 predicted proteins | sample HoacroProtozoa21_FD_119630 | JGI IMG/M metagenome (GOLD analysis project Ga0181612, IMG submission 119630) | Hoatzin crop microbial communities from Cojedes, Venezuel. Combined Assembly of Gp0051906, Gp0051904, Gp0051908 | reverse complement strand
ATGTGCAGTTTATGAATGGGGGCTGGCTACGGGGCAGGGAGCTATCTGCTCTTCTTGTTTCTGGGAGTTCGAATCCTCTCTTGTCCCGGAGTTCAAACTTTTTCAGGAAATTCGGGATTTTGGGGCTCTGCAATTGCTGTTCGGGATCGGTCACAAATCGGTCATCAGGTGGTGAGAAAAACTGTATTGTGTATAGATTCTTTTGCATATTCATTATTATCATTATCATGATTATTATCATTATTAGTATTTACTTTGTTGTCTTATTTATTAAACTTTGTCTCGATGCATGGGTTTCCCCTTTTGTCCATTTCTCCTCCCCATCCCTCTGGAGGGGAACGAAAGGGGTGAGAGAGCGGATGTCAGGTCCTAGTTGCCAGCTGCTGGGTTCAACCATGACAACCATGCATATGTGTTGGCACTACTTCCTGCTCTAGAAGGGGGTGTGTAATGATATTTTTCTTTACTACATTGCCTTAAATTTAGTTTTTCTGCATTACTGTGAATGTGAAAAATTAATTTCAAGAACACTAATTTGTTAATTTCAGTTCCCATACCTAATGGATTTCATGTCTTTTTTTTTCTGACTTTAAAAGGTGCACTGAGTCTTTTTATCTATTTTTTTAGTTTACCCTAGACACATGAAAACGCATTTCTAAAGCCTGAATAGAAGTATATCAGTACTGTTTAATGCTTTCTATGGATTTAACCACCATGTTTTATATTGAACTAGAGGATTAATTTGCGTTGCATATTCTTTCATTATGTCAGTTTGTCTACAGGACAGAAAACATCAAAAGAAATATTCTTATTATTGTAAGGAATTATTGTGGCTTTTTTTTCCTTTCCTTTTTCAAAGGATATGAAACAATGAAAACCCACAAAGATTAGAAACTGTTAATATGAGCAATATAGTCTCTCTAAAATTTAGGTAGCATTTTCTTGTATCTAAATCCATATTCTGTGAATCATTGATGTGACATAAAGTCATAACTGCTGAGATGGGGAGTGGGACAGAAAGCCACAGAGAGCAGCAGCTGTCTGTTACCTTTCTTAATTTCTGTCATAATGCCGATGGAGGGAAACCTCTTTTGGAATTCTTTTATTCTTATTTGTATTTTTTCTGACTACATTTTCATATATAAAAGCCATAGGTCAAGTTAAAACAAAGAAAAAATCAGAACAGACCCTATAAGTAAGCTGCGGTGCAGGCATCAGAGAGCATTTTCCTTTCCACAGCCGCCCGACTCTGATCCTTCTGCAGCCTCCTCAGCCTCTTTTATCTCCTTCCTACCAGATAGTTCTCCTTGCTTATGCCTCTGCTATTTTGTGATGGTTATCTCGGGCTGTAGGTAGTGGAGACCTTATTTTCCAATCCTGTCGCCTTTAAAAACATATGGGTTGCCTGGGTTACAGATTACGCTGTGGAAAGATAATTACACAACGACCTTGTAGGCTACCAGATAACTATTGCATACAAGTTTTTCTTTCATTTGTCTCATTCTTACAAGCCTTACATGTATTTTGGCACATCATTCACCTCTCTTGGTGGAAGTGGATCCTGCATTGCTAGCATTTTCACCTTTACTGCAATCTGCTTAGTATGTATAGTTTTAAAGAGCATGGGTTGATTTTTGTCTACTGGTTTAAGAGGCTCGATGACTGTGCTCCTGAATTGCACTGTGCTAATGGAGACTATGGCAAGAAACAGAGCACCTCTGTGTGGGTCTGGGGAAGCGGTTAAGTTGGAAGGGTAGAAAGTTTCCTCTGCTGCTGAGCACTGTAGACACACTGTGAGTCCACAATGTGGTTACTTAACCATTTTCCCTGGCCGCTGAAGCAGTGGCTTCAGCTTGTACGTTTGACTTAGTGGTTAGGCCTGAGGGATTTATTTTCAATTTGCAAAAGGGAGTCCGATCCATCAGCACAGAGGGCAATAGGGAGCACGTTCAGATGGTGAAAACTGTCTGCCATGGTCCATTCTAGGCTCCTCGGCATGTCCATGCCTAGGAGGGCAGGGCAGACACCAGCTCGAGGTCAGCTCATGTCTGCAGCGTCTTACTAGCCTGAGCCACAACTAGCCCAGCATGCTCTCCAAACAGCCTCTGAAGAGTATGGTCCTGTTGGTGCAGTGCTGTTTGCAAAAGAGCAAAGCCCACCAGTCTCGGACCTGTGCCACTGGAGCGTGGGACCAGCTCAGGTCACTCCCCACTGCTGTCAGAGCAGCTGTGGCTTGAGTCATCCACCCCTGCAGGGCTTTCAAATTCATTCTTTATCCATAACACAGCACCGGACCTGAAGAATGCTAGTGTGGAAGCTACTGCTCTTGGTGCCAGAACGCCCCTGAGTTATTGTGCCAGTAGTGAGTTGGGAGAGGAAATGTGTTTGACTTTTTGTGGTGATATACAGGTGTATTTGGTGAGCTGGGATTTGGATTCTCTAGGTGATGAGGAAACCACGGAGAGGTTATAATGAAGTACGCTGGTGCTTCCAGGTGGCCCCATAGACGGATTAGCTGCAGCATAGTCCCTTGCTAGTGGTGGACCTTGACTTATGGGCTTTGTCACAGAAAGAGATTCGTGCAGTCTCTGAGTATCTGTCCCTAAATATGACTTTTTAGATTGAAATTCATTGTTGAGAAACAACCAAAATTTGTTGAACAAAATATAGCAAGCAAAAACACTCCACCTTTGAATCAAATGAAGAAAGAAAACTTAAACCAGCTGAGCTAGTAATATTTATGTTCTCCAGCTTTCCCCAAATATTATAAAAAACTGCCTAAATTCAAAACCAACAAAAAATCACATAGGTTATCATAATGGAGTAAACCATTCTATTTCATGATGGGAGTCATAACTTTGCATCTTGATTGAATATTAATAAATCAAGTGAAGAGTATTAACTAAAAACTAAGTCAAAGTTTTAATTAAATCCACAGCAGTTTCTATTTTTCAATGTACATGGGAAGAGGCAGGGTAAGATATATTCCCCTGACTGAAGGATTTTCAAGTTCCAGCTGGACAGCACTTTAATTAACTTCATTTTCTCCCTTTCCTCAGATGAGGTCCCACTCTATTACAATTCTAAATCAATCTTAAATGTAGTGTTTTGGAAAATGCAGTTTTCTCACTGTGTGACTGCTAAATGTTTTTTTCAGGAGGCTGAAAACCCGCAAACGTGGTACTCTATAAGTTGCGGTGGCAAGGGGGATGTGGGGAAGCCGGAGCGAGGATTATGAACGTGGGAAGTGTCCTGCTCGAAGGCTGGTGCACAGTGTAGGGTTTTAATGGAGCTGCTTCTATTTCTGCTGTTTGCCAGCTGTAGTGTGACACTGGGGATCTGCTCAGTGAAATGATAACACTTGCACAACAAACTGTCCCTGGCTGGTTGACAAACTGAGAGCGGTGGTGTCATTACTGAACAAGAGCCCAGAGTCTCCTCCTTGTCATCCTCTCACACTGAGCTAATTGCCAACAGTCGAAAGACAGCATCTATTTCACAGGTTAAAGTTGGAAGAATTTGTACAAGTACCCGAGAGCCCAAGCTGAGGTTTTCCTCAAGTCTGACTGCATGGGTGTGGATAAATCTTCACAGAGGCTTTGCACAATTCAGGCAAAAGGCTGGAGGAAGGGACCTTTCGCTAGTGGCAGCCAATGCCAATCCTTCTTTCCCCTGCCAGACATTGGAAATGTATTTTATAGCACATTTCAGTGGGCAAAATATGCCAGGTGTTATGCATGTAGCAACAATAATTTATCTTCTCAAACAGTGTGGATTTCAAGAGAATGATGCCAGCCAAATAGGTTGGGTCTTTGTAAACTGATCATATGGGAAGTCTCCATTGGAAAGACAAGCAAAATACGAGGGTGTCTAAACATTTTTTACAGCTGTGACTTTATTTTTAACTGGAAGAAGCAGAATTAAGACACATAGGATGTCAGTTAGCAGACTAATAACACCTCAACCAAGGAGTTCTCTGTGCGTTTGGCACATCAGAGAAGCCACGCCACAGCGTGTCACGTGTAATGTTAGGCAACACGATGTTTCAATTATTAAACCAAGCTGGAAACTTAAAGATTGTATTTTTTTGGCTTAGTAAGCTTCCCTTTTCTTCCCTTGTCGGTATTGTATACAGCATAGCTTGAGTATCAGTGGCTTTTGTGAAAGCATCTGCTGGGTCTTCAAATGATCTAATTTATTGAGGTTATTACAGTTAGAGTTACTGAGATATTGGAGGCAATAGTACTGTCAATTTATTTTTTTAATGTTTTTTTTTGTTAGTTCTGCTTGTAGTGTTACCTCTAGAACAAAAGAACAAGAGGAAGCTTTGAGTGGAGGTGTAGTTGTTTAGCTCTCTGTCTTCTTTGTTGAGACAGAGTATGGCAATGCTGCAGTGCAGAGATACTCGAGCTGGCATTAAACTAATTACGTTGGGTACTGGAAGCATGCTGGCTACAGCAGAGTGGAGTCCAGTATGTTCTGATTTTCCCTGCCAAAAAGCTTAGCAGCTTGGGCACCAATGAACCAACAACAATAAACAGCAGTGTCTGGATAGGATTTTATGGGGGAGTTTGTTGTTCTGAAATTTTTCATGTTCCCTACACTGCTACCTCACTTGCTTCCGTAGTTTTTTATCTCTCTTTCCTAACTTCAAAGGAAAAAATGAAGCAAACAAGGATGACAGGATGCAGAAGCTGTGGGCAATACATCATCCAATAGCAGATGCCTGACTGCAGCTATTGCTCATGCGAAGGGCCCGTGCAATAATTCCTGTGTTAGGCAAAGCCAAATCCTTACATAGAAAATAGTTAGGAACTGAGTTGAATGAGAGGATAGGATGGGTTGTGGTGGTCCAGCACAGGGCTCAAGCATACTGATGAGCAACTCAGCTGGCCCCTTTTGTCTCCCTCCTCTCCGTTTCTCATCCTGTTCTCCCATTCACCTAGATCACCTCTCTTTCTCCACCATTGTCTCCTCTCAAATCAAAACCCACCCTGACAACTTTTTCCCCACATGTCTCACTTTTGCTGCCTCTGTGTCCAAACTTGGTGTTTCTGATAGGGTTGCCTAGCCACTCATTTATCAGTCAGTGGTGGCCTAGCAAGGTTTCTTTGAAAGGTCCCCAGTTCTCCCCTCCATTATCTGTGAGATTTGGCCATCTTCACATCACTCCCCCTTAACTGTCTGTGAAATTCAAGCATTCTTCATGGCAGTATCCGCAACACTTGTTACCTTATCGCTCTGTTTTCTGCCATGTCCAGTAACTTCTCATGGTCAGTTCATTGAGCTGAACCTCAGGGTATGGCCCAATCATCTGGCAGCGCACCTTCACTTAGTAACTGTACTCAGACTAACAGCACAGTCACACAAATGGTGGCATTCAGATGGCCACGAATGCCACTGAAGAAATGATGTAGGAAAGAGGATAAGACACGAAGGCTCAGAGACCCTTGTTGAACAGGAAGATGTGACAGGTTGATCCACAGACAGAAAGGACAACCCACAGAAACATGCAAACAAGGGCAGGGAAGAGACTGGCGGCTAGAGGAGAGAGGACTGTGGAGCACATCAGCTGCTTTGAAGTGCAATGAGAAAGAGTAGAATTGGGAAAAGGGGTGGCAGGAGAGGAGAGAAAAACCACTAGCCTGGCAAAGGGAGCAGATACAACTCCCACAGTCAGGAGCGACTACTTGAGGAGTAAAAGAGACCATATAGGGACCAAGACAGAAGGTATGATGATCTGGAGACAGAAGAAAGGACATGGTGGTGGGATTAGATATGTATACCAAAACCAGAACTACAAATTTGCATGACCAGGATCTGTTGACAGATGTGCCACCAGGATAAGTCACAGAACAGAAAGATCAGCTTCCTTGGTATCTCACTAACATCTCCAGAAAGAATGACACTAGTTTGCTGATGAAACTTGTTTATGGAGGGGTTGACTGTGTGTCAGAGGGGCCAGAAGACTTTAAGGAACAGGGCTGTTGAAACCTGATGATAAAGCTCCAGGAAGAGCTTTTGGAGACTAATATTGAAAATGCTTGCTTTGACGTTAGGAGTTTGCTGTCTGGAGAAAGTGGAGAAAGGCAGGTGACGGTAGTCAGTAACAGGTTGACTACAAACTACAAATATCATGCAGCCATGAAAGTGATTAATGATATTCTGTGGATGTGCTGAATGGTGTACTGCAGGAGAGAGAAGCAGGTCTCACTGATGTGGTTGGCAGTGGTTTTGGATTACCACCTGTTGTTCTGATCACCTGCCTTTAAGAAAAACAGACTTAAAGAAAATGAGCTGTAGTCAGGCAGATTGTCCTTTCCGTTTTGTTTTTAGGAGTCTAAAAATGCTCGATGTCCTCAGTCTGGCCAAAGAAGTGTGGAGGACACACGCTTGCTGCCTGTGATCTCGCCACAAAGTAATAAGGAGAAAATGTTGACATAGGCACAAATGGGGGTAAATTTGGAACAAATATGTTTAGACTGGATGTGAAGGATGTTTCTAACCAAGAGAGGGGTGAGTGTCTAAAATGTCTAAAATGTCCAAAACGATCCCTAATAACAACTAATGGGGTTTACAAGATAGCTTGATCAAGTGTAAGTGAATGTGGTTGCAAATCCGTATTCAACTCACCTTGTTGTTTGCCTGTGATTTGGTACCTAATGCTGGTGCCAAAATGGAGCATCAGGATTCAACAATAAAACGTTTGTAAAGTGGCTATATTTTCTTCATAAATTATAATAATAGCAAATACAGAGCAGAAAATAAAATGCATAGTTTCATTCCAAACTGTTGTTTGTTTTCTGCGATTTTCATATGAGTTTTACTGTTTTTGTTTCATTTTGAGAGTCTGAAGTGTAGAAGGAAAGAAGTTTCAACCCATTTTTACTGTTTACAAATAAAGACCAAACTTTTGAAAAGTGCTGGCAAGAAGAAACGCTGAGAGAAAGCAACTTTACCTTTTCCCCCACTGCTGCTTCCTTGATTTCCTCTAACCACCACCAACAGAAAACCTAATAGCCTGCCGTACTTGCCTGAGGAGTGGAGACCTTGCTGTAAGTTTTAATTTCCACAGAAAGGAGACTTGACTGGAGTCTTCTGTGACTAAATGTGTGTCTTAGGCATCCAGCCATTTTAATGTTCTGATGATTTTGCCGTCTTCAGAAATTGCATCCAATATCAAAGAAATGTGTTTAACAAACTATGTTGGGTTAGGCAGTGGAAGAAGAAATGATATTTTAATTAAAAAAATAAAAAAAAAAAGGCAGGAGACTGTGGACAGAAATGATTTGCAGGATAACACACAATACCTAGAAACGTTGAAACTACCTATCTTAAAACTGAAAACTTAAACCTGAGTGAAATGGAAGACATTCATATTTAGTCCTAGCCCAGGTTGTGGAATATTGAGCAGAGTGGAGTCCTGAAAATCATAACGCATTTTAAAAACTTTATTAATATGTTAAAAAACTCCTAAACCTATCTGAGTTTTAAAATTTTTCTTCATTCTTAGCAGAAAAAAATGAGATAAGAGAATATGAAGAAGTGGAAAAGCAGAAATTTAAAACTTGTGTTAAACAGTTTGATTAAAAATTTTAAGATAAGATTTAGAACTTTGGCATTTAAAAGTCCAGCTCCTTCTGGTATCCTTTGCAGAAGGAAGTGCTGGATGTGGGTATAAAATGAGGATAAAATATGATATTAATTTGCACTGAAGTAGCAAATATTTTACAGTAGTTTCAGGTCATTAATCTATCTTCCAGCGAAGGGAACTACATTAATAGCTTATGGGATTTACAGGGCAAGCATCAATTTAATGGTTCACCCTAAGTTTGGGGAGAATAGGAAAGGGCAGGATACTAGAGGATACATTATATCTTGGTGCTTTAAAATAGATGGCAAAACTTTCTTGGCCTAAAATGGCCTCTAGATAGTTTCTAATTCTAGCGCTGCTGCTGAACCTTAATTTCCTGTCTGCAGAATGGAAGGAACCATATTTGCCTGCCAAGTGTTAAGACTGACTTTTCCCCTCATAGCTCTGTCTTGAGTAAGAAAATAATCTGACTTAATGTGAAGTTTTACTTACGTTTTTGGAGACAGATGGGGTGGCAGTTGTTTTTTTTAAGTGTGGCCTCAGTCTAGGAAAGGAAATATATCTGCAATGAAGCAACAGAAGATACCTGCAGGGTCACACGGTTTCTCTTGCAGTATTTTCTAAACAGCTCTCATCACTGGAGTCCTGCCTGTGATTTGTCACTAGTCACTGTGTTCTTGACACTGTAATATTTCCCTGTACTCTGACGCTGGGTGAGAAACCCTTTTATGTTCCTTGCTCTTGAAGATAGGGGATACCTTTGTGAATGGTGAGAGGAGTACATTACGCAGCTTGCAGCTTATTCATGAGAAAGCTCCGAAGAAGAACCCAGAAATAATGTCTTAACAGCTGAAATGCTGTCTTCACAGGGGAGAGTCATGCTAGTACAGCACCTATAAATCAGTGTTGGTGCAGTGCATCATCAGATATGCAACCTTTTTTAAGGTGATAATTCCCATAATTTGGGTACTGACCTTGTTCTATGTTGTACAGACTTGTAATCTGTGGTTTTTTGAATGATCCCCACAGGTGGCACATTTCTAATGTGAAGTCACACTGTGAGACACCTCTGAGTGTGCTGGGAAGATAGGATTATAAATATTCATTGCTCTTGCAACCTTGGGCTACGAATGCCTCAGATTTTATAAGCTAAGCAGAACTGGGCCTAGTCAGAGAATTAAAAAAAAATCCCTCACAACTTTGATAAATTCAGGCGATAAATTAAGTAGAATTGGTAAGAAAATGAGAGTTTTTCTGCTAGGTTGATTTTGGACCAACATGCATTCGATTAGGAGAAGTACATAAGTGCGATATGAAATCTAATCACTTATGACAAAACCCATTCAGGCTAGATTTTCCCTTCCTTGGAAATACAATAACTGCTTTGCGGTCCAGTTTCATCACTGAAGAACAAAACACCGTGAGCTATAGATTTGGTCATGTCGCAGTTTACCTCCCAAGTCTCAGGAACAAGCGTGGGTGCTGTCAGGCTCCCCCATGCTGTCCCATCCCTTCCCACAGGAGGACCCTGACCACCGGCCGTGGGAAATACGATCAGAGCAGTGACCACATCATGGGCCTGGAGAGAAATCTGGCTCAAACTGTGTGTAATACCACTAGCAGTTTCTTTCAACCACATGTCTGACAAGCAAGGGATGAAGGGCAGTAGGAGCTCATTTTGTTCCTTTTGTACTTAATTTGTCCAGGTACAGAAGAAGGACTCATTAATCCTTGGCCTCTGCCTGTGTTCTGCAACAAGATATGGCACAGCTCAGTCCTCAAGCCTTCTTCCTGCGACCAGGTACAAACACGTTTGGGTTTTTATTTTCTTAAAGAGTAGCCTTGCAGATAAATTATCTCAACAGAAACTATAATCTTATATGCCTCCTCCTGAACACTGATGTATTCCCCAGGTTTATGTGGCAGAAGTTCAACATGAACCTTTGTTGTAGCCAGGTTCGTGGGATCACCCTGCCGGAGTCTGAAAATCGTAGCACTGTGCAACTCCGAGCGTGATGGTTTTCCCACTGGGTTGATAGTCACTCAGTGTCCCTTGTGCCACAGGTGAACCCCCAAATCTCTACACCGCTGGCTTTTGAGGGTCCTTCCTTCTCACCTTCACTCTCTTTTTTGTTGTTTGTTTGGGTTTTGTTTAAACTAGGGAAGACTCTAATATCAAAAGATGAACACATTTTCACAAAATGTCTGGAATTCATCTTTAAAGTGCAAAAAACCCCCCAGAGCTCAGCCACTTTAAAGCCTCTTCTTGTTTGTGATATGTTAAGTGGTATGAATTGGAGAAGTGGAGAAATCGGGGAGGGTTCCCTCGAGGGTGGCTGGCAGGAGGGAATTCTCGGGATTGTCACGGTGGAACATGGTAGCACAAGACATAAAAATGTGTTCCAAATGTAGATCCACTCCTATGCAGAGTCTGCTGCCGATGGCTTTTTTCCCTCTCTGCATGAGAGCTTGGTGTTGCTGGTGAAAAACAAGAGGATAATTTTGCGATTAATTTGGTAATCCTGAATGACCTAATTTGTTATAAGATTATGGGATTGTATAGATCAGTGTGCATTTCACAATAACTGGAGCAAAAGACTGCGTAGATATGCATAGCTGTGACAGCCAAGGCAGGAGCTGAGTCTGGGACTCCTCCCTCTGTCTCTTTCTTGCTATTTCTTCTAGAGAAACAGGATTTTACTGAAATCTCCTGGAGTGCGTCCTATTATCACCTGCAGTTCAAGTTGCCTCATACTTTAACTGTTACAAGGACTTCCCCCTCCCCAGCCCAGGGACACCCTTCCTGCAATGGGATCCTTGGGATTATCACTGTGGGACACAGGGAGTAGTTGTTCTATTTCTGCCACTACACCGTTTTTCCATTTTTTTCCCAGTGTGTCAGTGGAGATATTTATGAAGCCGCACTGGAAAGCAAATCAGTGCAATGTGGCAAATTATAAAAATTATCCTTTTGAAAAATGTTATTATTACTATGAGCCTAAATGGCATTTGGACTAGATGATCGTTATAGGTCGCTTCCAAATGAAATATTCTAGTCTAGTCTCGTCTAGTCTAAAAGGAGAGGGGAAAGGGGGAAATGTTTTGAACTACTTTGCTTGCT
>Ga0181612_183550_pt1 | contig 10716 bp, 5 predicted proteins | sample HoacroProtozoa21_FD_119630 | JGI IMG/M metagenome (GOLD analysis project Ga0181612, IMG submission 119630) | Hoatzin crop microbial communities from Cojedes, Venezuel. Combined Assembly of Gp0051906, Gp0051904, Gp0051908 | reverse complement strand
GTGCCGGCCGACGTACGCCGTGGTTTAGGAAATGATTCACTGTCCTCGCCTCCAGTGTGGAACCTTTGGTGCAGAGGCAGGGGAAGAGCATAGGGTTGGTAACTCTGTTGTCCAAGTGTAACCTGTCGCTGCATGCCTGCCGGAGCAGTAGGAAGCAGTGCCTGACACGTACGGTTGCTTGTGCAAGAGGAGTTCCTGCCACTCGCGAGCTGCGGCAGCGCGCTCTCAGGCTGCGGCCGCGCTCGGTCCAGCGGCTCTTGCGTGCGTGCCTGCTGGCGCTCGCCGGTCGGCGGGGATGTCCTGGGCTTGGCTGCTCTCCTGTTGTAGGTCCAGATGGCTTGTTTAACTACTGGAATCTTTTTTTATGTCCACAGTACATTAAATCTGCGCAACGCCGAAAGTGATTGCGACCTGTCGTAGTGCAGTGCGTCTGATACTGAAATTTGTATTGCCGTGTAGCTGCTGGGTTAATTAAGTGATTGGATAAAGTGATAATGTTGGCTCAAACTTCTTGACCACTCTCAAGATTTAGTTTATGGTCTTCAGGACGATTCCTTTTCTCCTTTCCCTCAATGACTTGAAAGCGTTTGCGTGCCGGAGTTCTTCAACATCTGGTAACATGTTCCGTGCTCTTGTTCTGCGATCACTCAAAGTTTGTATATGCTGCTTTTAATGGGCCCCTCTGTCATTAATATTCAGAACTTGCTTACTTGGAGAGGAAGAAATACTGATCTAGGATTAGAAACTCACATTTTAGTCTATTTAAAGTGGATACAAATTTTGTATAGTACTATACTGCTTCTCAAAGAAGTAAATTGTTACCTGTTGAGATTGTCAGTTGTTTCCCTCTTTTTCTTTGAGCAGAATCGAGCCCATAGTGGAAGGCCACTAATGACAACAACTTCCTCGAGCTTTCAGCAGCCTTTTCACTGGGCGTACAGTGCTCTTCTGCGCTTTGTGTGTGCGTGTTGTAGCTGACCTCTGCCTTAACGAAGGCTTTCCTGTGTGCGTGTGTGAAAGCAGGCAGACTGCGGGGAGGTTTGGTGGGGCGTTCGTATGCTGAATACACCGCAGATTAGAGAAGGTCGTACCTGGGAGGATGTTACTGGAAACTGAGAGGAAGTGCAAAGGGAGGAAAAGAAGAGAAGAAACTTGAGAGCAAGTTCCTCTCTACTTTGTATGTGTAGTTTGGTAATTGGTATGTCGTGTGTGCTGTGTTGGGGCAGGAATAACATGTGCTTGCTTTGATTACATTATTTTCACCTGTAAATAAACTGGGAAGATGATTAAAAACTTCCTTTGGTCTTGCCCCAGGTTGTCGTAGTGAAAGATGGGGAAAGTGTTTGTGTTTAGAGAAAAACAAAAGCAGCAAAGGTGCATTGCTAAAGACAACTCAAAATCCCAAATAAAGTGTTCAGCTCAGAAGAGTTTTGGATGGGGAGGGAACTCCAACTCTTTCTACAGTTCTGATCATGTGCAGTGTGATGGATCCTTCCACTTTTACAAGATGCTAATCTCTTGATTGACGATTGATTCTATTCTTCATGTACTAGAAGAATTATAATGGGGGGGGGAAAAATAACCCCACACTAGAACAATGCTGCTAGCTTGCTTTATTATAACGACACTGTAATTTCTTTCTTGCTGGAGAAAAATGTTAGTGAATCTTATAGTGAAACCTAAGAGATCTACCACAGCCTTTTGGGGGAGATAAAGACAATTTTGAGACGTGATTGGCAGCTAAGCTGACCTGTAGCTCACTGATCTGTTGACTAAGCTTTCTTACCTTAAGACTGTAAGATGCTGCAAATTTCTGAATCAATGGAAAGATAAGGAGTTCCCTAATCAGCCTGGCAGGATCTTCTGTAAAAGCATGAAAGTGATGCTGTCAAAGTCCAGTACGTTAGTTTTTATTAGTCGCTATACATTCTGTGCTCTGAAAGAGAACTAAGATGTATAAACCCACCTTTTTAAAAAAATAAAAAATCCAATCTGCAGTGGAAATTTAGTAGGAAAAACATTGATGTACTTTTTTAAAGCTCGTACCTGTTTTATGATAGTGTCTCATATATTTGTATGTATTTTTATGTATCTAAATGAGTGCATACACTGCTTTTCATTGAGGTGTGATAATTTTGAAGAGCAGGTCTCATTTAGACATAAATGTTACTTGTATATTTACATTCACGAAGACCACGTTTTATTTGAAAGCTATGCCTTGAAATAACTTTTGACAGTTCTCTTGTGAAAAGACTCCTCGTTTTTTACCCTTTTCCTTTCCAGAGCTTTCCCAGTTTTTCTGCTACGGCTTTTTCCATGGCACAGAGCTATAATTTGCCAGCTTATGCAACGATATGAATGTTTTGGGTAAAAGAGAAAAACTTGAGAGGTGATGAAATCCTTCCTCCGGCAGGAAGAAGTTGTGACATTTAAAGACCCCTTTCTGAAGAGCGCTAGGCACTGCGCTTCCACCATTTGAGCAGCCTCACTTGTACTCTCCTAAGCCTAGGGGATGTGGAATTAGGTCATTTTTTGCTTCTTCCAGGTCATCCGTGTAGGAAGACGCCTCTCGTGTGCCTTTCTAATCCAAGGACAATATGCGGAGGAGCAGAAGCAGTCAAAGATAAATCCACGTCGTGCGTCCGTATAGCGATGCGGACCATCTCGCTGGTTTTAGCTTGTGTGGCTTTGGCTTTCAGAGCTGCTCAGGTGGTAGTTCCCTCAGCCAGCAGCTTGGGCTCTTACAAGAACGTACAATGCTTGTTTCTTTTCTTGGAAATTTTTTGTCCTTGTTGCTATGTGGTTCTGGTGAGACTGGGCCGCTGGGATGCATAACACATGATTTGCATTCAGGAGATGTTACCTAGACGCTGCGGAAGGAAAAATGCAGGTTTACAGACTTTCAGGTGGCTGTTTGACCAGCAGGTGAATGTTAGAATGCTTTTCTTTTTTTCTCCCAGTTTCTGATCAGCTTTAAATGTTAAATATCTGGATTTGGTTTTTCTGCTGTTTCCTGGGGATTTGTAGGTCAGGCTTATTTTGGAACTGAGCTGAAACCCTTAACAGAGATACCTACTGTAAAGAGGCTGAAGATATTTTATTCCAGTCCAAGTCTATTCCATTACCTGTCTGACTGCCAGATGGGAAGTGCTCTTCTTGGTGGCTTCTGCCACACAGGCTACAGAACCAGTCCTGAGATAGGAATGTATTGTCATGTAGTTCACCATCTTAATTATAACTTGATTTTGCTGTTTATTCGGGGTGTTGTGTTGTCCATCTTGCTCTGAAGTTTCTGCTGAGCCTGGTGAAGTTTTAGTGGAAAGTGTGGCGGTTTGGATGGAGAGTTCGATGTGCAGGTTGATCTGGTTCCAAATGAGATGTTTGCGTCTAACCTTGACAGAAAGCTCACTCTCACATAATTTTGATCCCAATTATTTATTTCCCACTTAAGAACGGAAGAATTGGGGTGTGTGACAAGGAAGCTTTGTCTGGGTTGGTTTTTTTTTGGGGAGGGAGGGAGTTTTGAGGTACTGTAATGCATAAGCTGAGTGGAAGAAGGTATCAGCTAAGAAGAGTTTCCTGAAAAAGTTAAAGGTGTTTAGTGTCTGACATATTTGGCTGCTGCAGATATTCCAGCAATACTCCAGCAAATACTTTTTGTAATAATTCTTAGCCGGTATTAGCCCATACTAACAGTCTGGTTGGGTTTTTTTAAAAATAAATTGGTAACAGAATCCGTTTTTTTGGCAGAACACCTTGCTTATAAAAACTAAAAATAGCGATCAGAGCTGAAAAATTTAACTTAATTGCTTTTGTTACACTAGCAGCATTGATGGGGTATGAAAATACTGGATGTGAAATGAGGCGAGAAGACACACACGCATGCACGCTATAACTTATTATTCTTACGATAAAGTATGGTATTTGGGTGTTTTTCCTGGTCTTAAAGTGGTAGTTTTCTGTTTACAGAAGTCTTCAAAAAGTACATCAGCAAATTGCAGTTGTTTACCTGTTCTGCTATCATTTTAATACTTGGAAATAAAAGCAATCTGAGGCTGTCAGTGAGAAGAACTGTTGGAACTGGGGACACAGATGCTTGGTAAGCGGATGGTAATCTGTGAAGCTCAACCTGCAGTGTCCTTGTTGCTGAATTTCTGGGCCTCTCCATCAGAAACTGTTAATTGTGTGATAGTACATGGGGCTTGCCAGATGCCCACGGGGACCGAGTAAGTCCAAAAAGCTTGTTCTCTTACACCCAGCACAGGTCTTGGGAAGTGCCTGGCTGACATCCTTCAGGCTAGCTCATATCCTTAGGTCCGGTTTGTGACTGAAATCATCAAGCGATGTTCAAAGGGAAGCAGGTTTCTTATTTATTTATTTTTTTCTTTTTTCCAATTTATTTATGATAAAATAGTCTTGTGGCAAGGAGCAGTTGCCATTGCAAGCTTCATGGTTACCGAATGCAAGGGATCCTTTGTTTCTGGTCATGTGAGGTATCTAAAGAAGGGCCTTGAGGGCTCGTTGTTGGTAACTATCAGTTGATGGAACAAGGCTAGCTCTTTCTGCCAGGCCTGTCTGGCAGTCGTGTGCTAATGTAGTCTTTATGAATGTTCGCTGCTTTAATGCTATATTGTATATAAGCCAACAAGTGGTAGCCCACTCATATGTGCCTTATATGGGTACAAGCATATTTATGTCCTTTTGTTAAAATCTGCCTGTATTTAAACTGCTTTTACTCTTACAGATTTTGATTGTAAAGCTACACAATAAAGTAGTTAAAATTACCTTCCTGAAATATTCAGAGAATTTCGGTATAATGGCTTGACCTTGTGGGAGTCCTGTGTTTGATTGGTGGGTCTCTAAGTACGTCCTCAACTCGTGTCAGTCTTAGGTTTATGTAATTTAGTGCATGTATTATGGGATTGTTATTATTTGGGAGAGACTCCATTATTTTAAGGAAGAGGGGGTCTTTTCATAGATTGTAACAGGTGGAGGGCTTCATTTGCTGCTGTTTGAAATGAAGAGAGTGAGCGTGTATACGGAATTCCAGTTACAGCCATCTTCGAGGTTACCTTCTGGATTAAAGCCGCTGCCTTCTCAGTGGCAGGCCTTTGCTCCACAACCTGCTTTGTGTTGACGCCCAAGCAGGTTTCTTGGTTGCTCTGAAAAGCTGGTGAAGCTCTGGGGCACCACAGGCGAAATGTTACCGCTGGATGGAGTTGCTGTCCCAGCCTTTCCGTTTCACTGGTGGCATCGGTGGACGCAAGGTCACCTGAGGCGTTGGCAGGCTGGTGGTGAAGCAGCTGCCCAGCGGGTTGTCGTTGCTCTTTCGGGTCCCGTTGCTCTCACTGATCAGCTAGCCCAGGTCATTAAAGAACAGCCACCGTATAACGTCAGCTTTCTGAACTGAATTTTATTCCAACAGTAGCAGCTGAAAGCTAGACTGCCTTTAAAGCCCCCTTCTTTTCCAGGTAAAACTTTCTGATTATGGTAGAAAATGCAAATTAACTTGTCTAACAAGGTGACCGTTGGAATGAGGGTTTTTCTTTTCCGTACTAGTTACGACAACTTTAATGAGACAGTTGCAATGAAACTGTAAAAAGGAAATTACATCCTTACTTAGTATGGTCAAGAACAGCCTTTTCCTTCTGGAATTCAGGTCAGAATCTCCCTACTCTGCCTCAGGATAGGACTGAAGTTTATCTGAAGGCCACGTTTCTGTTGAGATGAAGACAGTCCAGCTAGGTGGCTGGTCGGCAGATGCCTGGTCTGCGGGATGCTTCCATCCATCGTGCTCCTCTTGACCACAGCACGTTTTGAAGGCGGTTCAAGCGTCGAATCTTGCCCTAACCACAAACTAGTTTGCTGGTAGAGCGGGAGAAGAAAGATGAGGCAGAGGAGGGAGGCATCGCTGCTGGGCTAAGCAGGAGTACTTCTGCAGAGCCGGGCTACTGGCATGGAGATGACAGCGACTGTTTTTCCTGTAGGTTTTTTGTCTCTTCCATTCTGTACCTCAGCTGCATGACGCTGTAAAGCCTGGGTTGGCCTACGAAGGTGCAGGTGGGTCTGTTACTGACAGTGGCTGTCGAGGTTGAGCTGTCCTGTCTAGAAAGTGCGGGAGGTATTTTTCTAAACTGAGTTAGGTGTCATAATTGGCACCATTCCCAACGATTCAGAGTTATGCCATCATATTAGCATAATTGTAGTGGTGACAGCTGAGACTCTTGTAACTGTCTCTTGGATTACTACAGCGAAAAACAATTTTACACATTTTTGCTACTGTCTTCTTTTTTTTGACGTACACCCTCTTTAATTCTTTTCAAATGAAAAGCCTGTTCCTCAAAAAGAGGGAAGACTGTCACTTCGTGTTCACCTGTGGGAATGCAGTATGGCTGAGTTTATGATGCAAACCTTGCTGTGTCCTCAGCAGAGTTAATTCATAAACTAGGGATGTGAGAGAGATGACAGTTAACGTAGATGGTGTGAAGAGTTCAAAGTCTTATGTATCCTTCCACATTGTGAGAGAAAAACAAATTGACCCATTTTCTTTTTCTTACCACTTCTGGTGTGCTGGGTGATCAGAGCAGAGTTTACTTTTGTTCCCCTCTCTGCTTTGGAAGCTGATGAGAGAACTGAAGGGGCTCTTTTTGGCTTGGCCTTAAAGATTAGCAGCAGCCATGCCGGAGAGTTCTGTCGTGCTGGTGGAACATGATTGACTGTGGTTTTCATCTGTAACATGCCTTCCCTTTCACTCTGATTCCCACTCCCCAGTCATATTTATCTTCCATCTGTGTTTTTCTGCTCCTCTTCCTCCCCCTGCCCCTTTGGTTTTTTCCCCTGCCTGCTGGAACATGGGAGGATGAGCAGGGTGTCTAATCTTAGCTGAGAGCATCCTCGTGCGTTTTATCTTTAGCTTCTTCTAAGGAAAACAGTCCTGTGAGCAGTGAGAATCTGCAGAAGACGTAAGGACATCCAGTCTTATTTTGACGTCTGTGGCTTCCAGTTTAGGAGCGATGGGGATGCACTTAAGGACTTACAAAAAAAGGACTAAATCTACTGTGTTGTTACCTTTACCACTTTGAGGAAACAGAAGAAGGCACAACCAGGAGAACTGGGACTGCTAGGTCAGCAGCTTTCTTTCCAATCAAAGCAGTATTTCAGACTTGACCAGTTACGTGGTTGGGGCTTTTTTTTTTTTTGTCTTTTGGATTTCTGCTGCAGTTAACCAGTGTTTAAATTGTTCCCTTCCCTGTGTTTGAGCAGAAGAATGAAAAATACTCTGTGTCTCTATCAGGACTAATTCTGCATTGAATGATCAACTGTAATTGTTGGAGATTGAGGTTGAAGACTTAAGTGGCAGCTCGCTATGCTCCTGGGAGATACCTTAACTCATTGCTGGTCCAAATGGCAACAATAATGATAACTGTAAAATGCTGGGTTTTATCTAGCTAGGACATAGATAATGTTTGTCAGAAATTCCTTTAGGATTTCTGTAGATGCAGTCCTGGGCAGCCTGCTCTAGCTGACTCTGCAGGAGCAGGGGGGTCAACTACTGGGAAAAAATATAATACTGGGATTTTGCTACTTGTCTTTCTGCCCTATTATCCTTTGTGTAGTGGTTTTCTGATTGGGCTTTTTTGGGGGGGAGGGAGGGCACCCTCCTGCTGCTGCGGGAGCTCATTCTTTCCATTTCCCATCTTGCAGATGAGAGAGTCTCAGTTTTTACAATGGGGATCTTGTGCTTGCCTTGCTTCCCTACTTTCTGGCAGCTCTGAAGGGAGCTGGAAGGGGCCTCTGTTGGGCTCTGGGCTCAGGGCAGGGTGCTGCTTCACCAGGAGGCTGAGTTGAAGCAGCAGCTCTTGCCCAAAAAGGGAATTCCTGTCCTCAAGCTTTTATCTTGAGCTACATCTGGTGCCCGTCCGATGCTGTGATACAGTGGCAGCAAGCTCACGTGAGAGAAAGTGAATGGGGTTTTTCAAGCAATTTAGTGAGTTGAATTGGCTTAGTGTTACAGCCAGATGGGCTCAGAGCTGGCTGGGAGGATTGGCTGGAGGAGAGAGGGATGAAGGAGCATGCCAGTACTTCAGCTTCGCTGCAGCATGAATCCATACCCGAAATAAGTTTTTTCAACATCTGCCTGTATCTGTACTGCTGTTCCTTCAGACCTGTCCTGGATCCAGCCTGGAATGAAACATTGTCCTTGCTGGTGATAGCAGCGTTTTGTCCTTCTAGAACTTGAAATACAAAAGCTCCCATAAATCATGGTGCCAAATCAATACATTAGTGTCCCACAGATCTGCGATTAATCAGATACAAGGAAAATACAAGCCACTCAATATTTTATCAGATAGCATTTGAAAAAGCTATTTGCATGTGGAGAGCTGAAAACCTGTGGTAGTAGGTGATTTGAATATAAGTAGAGTTGCCTTCAGCCCCATCCTGCCACCAAGAAGTTTCCTCAGGGCAGTCTGGGAACTGCAGCTTTTTTGGAGGCGAGGAAGGGGTTTTGGTTCTGTTTTTTCCTGTTGCAGCAAGGCGCGTAGGTAGGGGAGGCCGACGATAAAGGGTGTATGTCCTGTGGATGGTGGTACACCTGTGAGGCTGAAAAGAGAAGTCCTGTGAATAGCATAAAGAGTAATGATGAGCAATTTTTTTTGTACAGAGCAGGTTCAGCTCACGGATTCCGGTAAGCACCAGGCGCTGTGCAAAGTCCACGGTGGGCGGTGGTGAGTTCACTCCTTCGAGCAGGCTTTAGGTTCTCGGCCGCCGGGAGAGTTCACGCTGACGTGTTCTCCTCTGGAGACCTCCCTGCTGCAGCCGCGCCGGTGGGTCTGTCCCACACTGCTCGCTTCTCCTCCTGGTTACTGTCCCCTGCGCCGGGATGGGCTGTGCCATCCCGGAGCTCGGCAGTTGTGATCCCGAGGTGACAAAGCAAGGAGGATTTCCAGCTAACTGCGTCACACCGTCCTCCGTGATGACGGCGGGGTTTTTACCTTTGGTCTTTGATCCGACCTCTTTTTGGCAGAAATAATCTGCAGGCTGTAATAAAGCAAGGAGAAGCAGCTGAGGGGTAAATATATATGCTACCGTGTTTTGTTGTCTTCAGGATCATTTTGTTTCCTGGTGTGAATCCTGAATTCTGTGTAAGTCCCACAGTATGAGATCTCCACCTTGCACTATAAGGAGTAAGAAATGTTAAGAAAATGCAGAAATTTGTCGTTGCAAAGAAACATACTGTGTCATTAAAGCATGCTGGGAGGCAGGGGTAGGAAAAGGCATTTGGGATGACGGGGAGGAGTGCTAATTTACAATTACATGTTGTTTAACAAAAATATTCAAATTTCTTGTTACAAATGTTTGAGTGTAATTTGTATTTGGTGGGAATTACTTCGGTTTGCATGGAGTATTCGCTGTTTCCAGAGACAGGAGCTCAGTAAAGATTTTTCCCTTCATTTTTTTTCCAGAGCAGTATTTGAAGAAAGGGGGAATTTAGGTTTGGGCATCTTTTTCTAATTTGTTTGTCGAAGTTTTAGTTTACCAAGTAACAATCACTAAGAAACTTAAACTGTGTCAACCAGCCTGGTTGAGGTTGTAGTACGTGTTGTGGGAATGACAGTGGCTGTACTTGGGACTGCTCATTCCTGCTCTCTGCCTTGTTTCTACTGCCCTTGGGTCATACATGTGCATAGTAAAATTCATGACCTTGCAACTTCTTAGCAGGCAAGCTGATGAATCCCAAGTCACTCCTTAGGCAGGAGCTAGAGGTCCTTTTGGTTTTGGTTTTTTTTTTCCCGTACTCTAGTGCAAGCACATGTGCAAGTGTTCCCTTTCCAGCTACACCACCATGTTTGTGAGATTTTGGGTTACTTTTCTTGAATAATGCAGTAAACCAGTCTGTTTGGAAGCCCTGCCATAGTAATTGACCTGTATGATTGTGTGACAGATGAAGGAGTGTGTTAAGGAAAGGTATTTTTAAATGCGAAACACTCTTCTGATTAACTCAAACTGGTTAGAACAAATTATATTGGTATTTCTAGATTTTTCAAACTTGTGATGCCAGGATTAGATGTTTCAGCAGCTGTTGCCTAAATGAGTGCAAAGTTGTGCTTTTTTCAAATTTGGGTTTTAGCAGGTATTGACACTGTTCTGCTTTGGTTTGTTTTTATTTCCATAGGACATCAAATTACAATTTTTTTCAGTGCCTGAGACTGACCATTAAGGTGTAGCAAATGGGAATCTTCCCTTCCTAATGAAAGGTGTTTTTCAGATGTCCTTCAGAATGTTTAGATTCTGTTAATTGGAAGAAAAACTCTGGGTGCTGGAAATACGTGTAACAGCTGTTTGCGGGAGGCAGGGGCTGCTCCAGACACCACAGAATGAAGGTCTACAAAAGGTAGCACTGTGGTTGTCGCCCTTTCCTTTTTCAGTTAAAGTGATTTTTTTTTTTTACCTTATCGTTAACAGTGGAAACTTGTGTCACAGCACACACTAAACTGGAGAAACGTGGGATAGTTTTCCAGCAGGAAGAGAAAGAGAACCAGAACATCAGGGAATAACTTGTAACCCTGTCAGTGATGTGCCTCTGAGATGCGCTTGGCGAACAGGCCACAAATCTTACCAGGTCCTGAACAATGTAAAAGAAGCTGAACTTGTTCTCCTTTTCCAGGATGGGTGACAAAAAAATTACTTGTGGACTGGCTGTGTGAATTATTACTT
>Ga0181612_141095_pt1 | contig 10716 bp, 5 predicted proteins | sample HoacroProtozoa21_FD_119630 | JGI IMG/M metagenome (GOLD analysis project Ga0181612, IMG submission 119630) | Hoatzin crop microbial communities from Cojedes, Venezuel. Combined Assembly of Gp0051906, Gp0051904, Gp0051908 | reverse complement strand
TTTTCCAACCTATGATTCCAGTTAAAACCATCAAGCTTTCTTGAAATTCTTTAAAATTATAGCATAAAACCACAGCATGGTAGGTAATGTCAAAATCACTGCTTTTTCATTGAAGCTACTTCTGGCTAATATTCTATGCATAACTTTGTGTGTTTTTCACTGTTTTCATTTTTTAACCAAGCCATTTCTTTAAACACTGTTCTTCTGTTTCAGCTTGTTTTCAGGACACCTTGAATGCAGCTATCCAAATCATCTCTCTCTCACACAAGTTTCTTAACTTGACGTAAAAAGACTGACAAAAAAAAAAAAAAAAGAGAAACAAAACAAAAAACTAATACAGCAACAAAGTAATAGAGACCTCTCAAACAGCCTGTAGTCTAACCCTGCGTCACTTCATCCTTTTACTCTGTCCCCCAAACACACCTAGTCACAACTGCCTCCAGCAGCTCAAGTTTCTACGAACTTTTCACAGGGAATGGGACTGGCCTCAGAGGGCCAGCCCTGCACTTGTTCTCCAGTGTTCCTGCAACGCATGAACTCTTTTCTGCCTTTGCTATTACTTTTCCATTTTTCTCTGAAAGTTTTAGTTGTCACCTAAAAAGAGGGCTAGCAGCATCAGAGGATTTGGGAGGTAATTTCACATTTTGAACCATGCTGAATTACAGGTGGATTCATACAGTCCAGCTGCAGTCTAGCTACAGTCTCGCAGGGAAGAATTTGTCACTGCAAAATTCAGTCCAAATGCCTGATGGATCGAGAAGCCTATTTTTTGCTATTGACTAAGAAAGGGGAGTAAATCTATTCAAGTTAGGTAGAAGAAGTCCAGGTCTTGGATCACAAGTGATACTTTGGGAGCATGTGCCATGCATCTTATGCTCAGTAAATATACTATGGAGCCTGTGGAGAAGACATCACTTCTTCGCTTCTTTTCACTACAATTTATTTCTAATGGTCTCATTGTTCTTTCTGGTGGACAGTGCTGACAGATCAAACCTGATTCCTGTTGGTTATCCTCTCCTTTCTCTAGTGGATGACGAAGCACCATACGTCACAGCAAATTACAGGGTCATTTAGTCTTCCACCACTGATTAAATGTGAAGTTTGAGCTAAAATCTAATAGGCTGGCGCACCGACTGGTTCCTGCCTAAAATTACTGCTCTGCTAATTGACAGAAGAATATTTTCACTAGTACATTTCACTCTCTTTAGTACCTACTACATAGTTATGTGGTGAGGTAGAACTACTGGTGAGAACTTCCCCTCCCTGATTTTCAGTTTTACAATAATTATGCTGAAAGTAGCTTTGTATGTGTGTGTGTTGGGGAGAGGGGGGAGGATTTCACACGTCTGTGACAGTCCTTTGGTGGCTCTGAGGTTCCTGTTTCCATATTTGACCTACAACAGGAGGAGCTAGTCATATCTGTATTAAAAATTCTACCTTCTTAGGGTTTTAGAATTCTTAGAATCAGAAAAACACCAGTCATGACTGTGCATTTAGAACCAGAGAAGGCTATCATAGTCATCTTCTCTAAGCTTCTGCATAAGGTAGACCAAAGATCTCCATTCAATCATTTCTGCATCAAGCTCATGTCTTCTGTTTGAGGAGCAGCATAGCTTCCACAGAAGTATTAAAATATTGCTCAACCATCGTGGGATGCAATGAAATTGTAAGTATTGACGATGCTGAACCCAGTATTCATCAATTATTCCTTAGCCTTTGTGGGAGTGATGGAGCTGGCAAATCAGACGCAATATCTCTGGAGCTCCAGAATGTGCACCTCGTAATAAACCATCTGCTCTTTTTACGACAAACTGCGATGCAGCACATTGTCGATATTTACAAATGATTAATAATAATAATAACAATAATAATAGATCCGTTTCTATAGTGCTTCCAGCAGATAGCAGCTGATCATGCTTACTGAATCCAGGGAAGGAATGCCAAAAGGAAAACAAATGAATCTAACCAGCTGTGGAGCTATTTTTGAAAAGCTGAGGATTTCAGCTGATTTCTTTCTATTTAAAGGTGGTATAGCGATATGTCAAAGTTATCCATGCAGCCTTCATACAAAAAGGGATTTTGATTTACTTTTTAAGTATTTGAGGGAACTGTGAGATCCCAGTGGCTCACAGAATACTTACGCATGTGAACAAAGCACGTAAACACTGCTCTGTGTCTACTGTCTGAAATCCAAGGCCCCTCTGTCCGTCACTTCTGGAGCGGAAGGAAACACAGCGTCAAAGTGCCTGCTCAAATGTCACAACTCCAAGGTCCACTGCTGCCTGCATGCATACCTTGCGACGAATGCAGAATCACAGCTCCAAGGCTGTTTTGTGCCTCAGCTCTTGTATGGATGTGAACGCAGCATCACATGTCCAAGGCCTCTTTCTGCCAAAACTCTTACACTGCAGTTCAAACTCAGTTACAAGGCCCTTGCTTCCACCAGGGCGATTTAAATGAGGATGACTGAAACTTTGGATGGGTGTGACTTGGAGTGTCTTGCTGAAACATGTTGTAAAACCAGTTTGCAGAGAAAGGAGAAATGCCATAAAAACAGTTTTGCTGTATAAGTGAGATTTGGCAGGTTTCTCTCAGCTCCCCCAGCAGCCTTTTTTTCCCCTTTTTTTCCTCTGGTAGTGATCCTCAAAAAGACCTCAAAAACATTTATATGCTGACCAAAGAAACTCTTTCTATAAACAAGCAAAGAAGGGTTTATATTAAATGTGTGTTTTTTATCATTGCCATTGTTGCAGTATATTAAGATAATAGGCGAGGCAGAACGTTGACAGCTCCTAAAGCCACTGAATAAACCAAAGTCTGCATGTAGCTTGCGGCCTGGGGCTCCTTAAAGCTACTGCTTTGGTTTTCCTCCTGCCTATGCTTGTTGATTTCTATCAAAATGAGTTAGAAAGCAACTCATCATGCCTATGTAATTCCATGCACACTTCCTCTCACCTCCAAACGGGAAGGTCAGTTTCTGGACAAACTTTGTTTCTACAGCTTTGAAAGAGTCTGTTGTGTTTCATTTTGTTTTGAGTGGTGTAATTATCAGTAATTACTGGGAAATGAGCAGGAGTCAGAGGCAATTCTAAAGCCACCCAGAATAAACTGTGCATTGTTGCAGGGTTGTAGCATGGCTGTTTTACAGAATTAACATTCTGGAATAGTTGGAAGTGACAGTTTCCTTTTCAGGGAGGGAAGAGGGCAAAGAGCTGTGCTGCTGCTTTAAGGTTAATCTTTATGTTCAGGAAGGAGTTTGAGCTGGAGAATACAGGGACATGGAACAGATCCCTGTGTAGCCCATTTTTCCTTTTAACTGAAACTTCTTCAGTAGGTACTGTGTCCAGAGAAAGACTTCAAACGTCAGAACGGGTGAAAATTTTCTTATAAGGCATACATGAGACAATCAATGAGATTTCCATTAGAGAACACAGAATTGCAAGGAAAATTAGAAATAATTATACTATTCGGTATTAAAAGACAGACTTTGAAAAAGTAGGTTCTTAGAATAACTGAATTTGTCCCATTTTGAAGTAGTCCTAATGTCCTTTTTTTTCCCCAAGTAAATTATTAATTAAATGTCATGTTTCATGAGTTCCATCAACTGTGAGATAATGAGGACTGTAAAGCAGATAGCTTGATGGGTCACTGATTGCTAATGGACTACAGATTCTTGTGGGTCATGGGTTCATTGCCAGGCTGTGTTGAAAGGTTTCTCTTCCCCCCACTGTGAAACAGTGCTTAATTGCAAAACAAAAGTGGCTTCATGATCTGAATGCAGACACTAGGATCTAGGTCCAGATTGTGATGGATAACGGCTGTCGGGCCTCAAAGTAGAGTCACCCTTCTCAGAAGCTTTAGCAAAACTGTATTCTTCTGCCACAAGGACCCATCCCAGTTCAGCAGTATTCTCCTGATGGCAGTGGCTGAACAGCTCTGTAGATGCTGTATGCACAAAGTGAAATCTGGAAGGGGACATCTGTGGAAAGTTGCATTGGTCCCTTCCTTCAATACCATTTTTCCTCTATTTCCCCAAGACTGACTCTGGGTATTGAGACCTGACTGAATAATTTAATTCCATCATGGCAGATGCAAATGAGGCAGGACGGATATTTGGATCCAGTATCAGAGTGCGACTCTGGAGAAGATGGCTACATTACGGTTACCAGAGTGACAGAATGACCTTCTGATTTCCAAATGCAAGGCTTGTACTTCCCATCTACCCATGCAAAAGCACACAGATGACAGAGAGCAGAAAGTCACAAACATGCCAAATACAGTAATACATACCCAGATGTGAATAAGACTCCTTGAATGCCACAGGCTACAGGAAGCAGCTACAGGGCAGCACAGAATTGGTTTGTGGACCAGATGCCCAGGCTGGGAAGAAGAGAGAGCAGAAGGGCAGAGGTGAGGAACGAATGAAACAGAAGAAACTGTTCTGCCTTAATCTATAGCAATATCACCTGTACAGACTGCTCACAATTGCCTGAAGCAGGCTCTTACATATAGCAGTGCTCCTGGGGTTTGGTGCACAAGTAAAGATTTAAGAAAGGTTTAAGATCCTGCTGAGTCTGGAGCTGATTTTGCTGTTCTCACACTGTTAGGTATGCATAAAACCAGCTGCTTGGCCTACACTAATCCCCACTGTAGTCAAGTCTGTTTCTTGATATAAACGCATATGTCTGAATTAAAGTCTATTTCCCTTAAGAAGCTCATGCATTTAAATTCAAAGTCTATTTGGTAATACTCATGGCTGCTGCAGCATTCTGTGGATAAACAGAAAATCCGTAATCAAAAAAGAGTCCATTAGAAGTGCAGAGAGGAAACAAAGGGTGTGAACTTGATGATTATGAAGGTGAATGATTAATAGCGTGTATTAGTGCCAGACATAAGACAGACAGACACTGCCCCAACCATTCAGGTCTGCTAATATTTAAAAATGATATCTTCCACCCTTTCTACTCCCATCTTGAGCCGTTCTAGCTCTGGAAACAGTCATCAGTGCTACATTGTTAGTGGTTTTGTAATGAGAACAAGAAGAGAGAAGAATACTGTAATGATTGTTTGCCCTTGGGATTACAGAGGCAAAATCCTGTAGAAATAGGACTCCACTTCCATTTGCAGCGTTTCTTTTTCTCCTGTGAATGGATGCTATATAGAAGTGCATGACAGTACGTCCTACTGACCCTGTAAATAGACAGAAAGCAGAAGAATATGTATAAATACCAGTTTTGCTTGTCATGTGTGCCAGCTTCCTTCTACCAACACAGTTTTGTAATTGAAACTTTAAAATGTATTTATGGCTTAATGCACAGAAAAGCTTCCTTGAACTTTTTTTTCCTACTGCACTGTAAAATACATATTTCATTTCTCAGTTGCTCTGCCCTGCTTCCTCCATTCAAAATACAGTAACAGTTTCTGAAAGCAGACAAATCTTGCACTAAAGGTTGAAATTTTCTTCCATAATATCTGCTGTCCTGCTAAGTAACGGGCTGTGATGCACTTACTTCCTGTTTTACTGGGAATACTCTGTATAAGGATACTTGGCTTTAGCCAAAGATATCATTATACTTCATCAATGTTCATTTATTTGGCATCTTTTTCATAAGATGAGCTCATAAAGCAGGAGTTACCTAGCATGAGCATATGTAAGTTTACTGCATCAATATGCTGACAGCGTTGGTCATACAGTCTCTCCTAACTGACTGTTCAGCTCAGGACAAATACAGCTATTTCTTTCAGCTGAAAATATGTCAAGATGCTATTTTGGAAAGAAACTCTTGACATTCAGCTTGACTGTTTGTACCGTTAGCGTTAATGTTCTTGTCAGAAGTCCCTCTATAAATCTGCGCTGTGAGACCTTGAGTGACTTGTGAATAGGATAAAATGCAATGTAGAACAAATTGATAATAGTGCAGTCATATCTACTTCGAAAGCAGTATTTTAAATGCAAATATCCTTCCAGACATACAAGTAAGAGGGATGGAGGAACCCAGGAATTTGTGTGAAGAGAACTTTTTGTGCTCTGTTCCAGAAGTGGTTACTCATTTCCTGTTTGACTTTGGGAGGTCACATGCACTTTGTTTCCTCATCCAAAAAAAAAAAAAAAAAAACCCAGAAAAAAAGGAAAGAAAGAAGATAATACCAGAAAAAGATAATATTTTCAAAGGGTTACTGTGAATTTATTAATTGTGGTCTCCAGCCTATTAAAATGTCCGAGTGTTTAACACACTTGTGGTTGCAACTAGATAATCACAAACCTTTTTTTTTTTTTTAAAAAAAAAAAAAACAGTGTTCCTTTTCCAGAAAGTTTTTAAAATGAGAAAAATTAGATCATCAAGAACACAGCTGAGATTTCTGACTGTGGGATATTATAGTGTGAATAATCTGTTTTCTCTCCGAGTTTCTCTGAGCTACATTTAGAAACATGTGACTATGTCACCCCTCTCAGTGGCCAAGTCTACTTTCATTTACAGTTTTTAGAACTGCATATACGAGACTTAGTGACAGAATTTGGCTGTGATATAGACTAAACCATTTCCTGAACCTCCACAAGCAATGAGAAACACAAACAGAGGGAAGTTTTATTGATTACAATAACTTTCCTGAAGCTATTGTCCTCCAGAGTGGTATTTTGTGAACAAATTTTTAAATATCTGGCTAGACAGATTGAGAGGTATTAGACTTTAAGTACAAAAGCTTACCATTCATGGGCCAGAACAATTTTCTCCCGTGTGAATAAGAAAGTAGTGCTTACCCCTTTTGGCAGCAAGATCAGAGGAACGATGGACTTCTGTCAAAAGCTTTTCCCTCAGGGCATACTCCTAGGATTGTGATGTGGCAATAATTTTCTAATTGCTACTAACTGCTCCTTAAGGGCTGGATTGTAATGGAAGCCTTTGTTTTTTCTTTAACGTGAATCAGCTGAATCAGAACTTGTATTCCTGGTGGGGAGTTTAAGACCAGGATTTCAGGTTTAAATACTTTTTTCCTGGAAACTCTTGGTCTGGAATGCTCGTGTTTAAAATGAAAAGAGGCTGCTAAAAGCGTTTTCAACATCTTAACATTCCTGTTACAAACTGCATTTACAATAAATCCTTAGAAATTCATTATGCTTGCAGTAAACTTTTAGCTTGAAGCAAATTGTTCCATAGTTATCTGTATCAGGATTTTCTATGTTGTCCCCCAAAGCATCTGTTGCTGGATACTGCCCAAGGAGACGACATTAAGGACTGCAGATCTGACCCTGTATACAATTCACAGAACTGCCGACAAGTTGTTTAGGGCTGGTAGCCGGAGGTCTGCTCCAGCCTCCCTCCCTGTCTCTTACAGCAGATTTATTCACCATGCTGTCTCAGGTTAGACCTGGATTTGTCCAGCTGAGTCTTAGAAACCTCTAAAGGCAGAGAAACTACCTCTCTGGGTAACCTGTTCCCTTGCTGCCATACTCTCTGAGTGAAGTTTTTCCCAATGCACAGCCTGATCCTCCCAAACTGCAGCGTGTAGCACTTGTGCCTTGTTGTACTATCTGCTACCGTCAAGAAAAGTTTGGCTCCATCATATTTGCAGATCTAGATTGTAGGCTTGGGTTAGACTGCCTCGGCTTCCACTTTTGCCAGACTTAAGGATGCAAACTTCCTCAAGTTTTGCTCACAGGCCCTCAATCATATTAGTAGCTATCTGCTGGACCTTGCCATTTCTGAACTACCATTCTGACTAGGTGCCCCGAAACCCAACGCAGCAGTGCAAGTGCAGCCTCACCACTGCCAGGCAGAGGGAGATACCAACTTTCCCTGGCCACACCCCTCCTGCTGTAGCCAGTTGAGCAGTTTGCCTTATGATGAGAGGACATAGTTGGCTACATTCAGCACGCCACTTGCTGCAAGCCCCGGGTCATTTTCAGCAGGGCCAATATTTCTGGACTGTAGTGATGCACATGGTTATCCTGCTCCAGGTAGAGAACTCGGCTTCTCCTTGCTGATTGTCATGATTCATTCCTATGATCTGAACAAGGTTTATTTCCTTAATTTCCTCCAGTCTTCTGCACAAACACGTGTATTTATTACTGTGGGATTGTGTTTACTTTTTAAAATCCTTTGATGCTGTCAAATTTCTTGTGGAGAATTAGGTACAGACAACTGATTATACTCAGTGGGAACCGAGCTTGACTAAATTTTAGGGGGGCAGAGGAGGAGGAGGTGCTAACCTCCTTTCTCTGGTGACCAGCCAAAGGACATCACGAAATGGAATGAAGCTGCATAAGGGGAAGTTCAGATAGGACATTAAGAAAAGGTTTTTCACTGAGAGAGTGGTCAGTCACTGGAACAGGGTCCCCAGGGAATGATGGGGTTGGCTCTTCCATCCCCAAAAGGAGGTAGCAGGTGAGAACAGCCGTGGTGAGGACAGGCACTGGGCATGAGAGTTCCTGGTTGCGTTTGGAAAGCCACAATGGGAGAGGCAGAGGCGGCTGCATTGACTCTGCTCACTGCGGGATCCCCCTGCGGTACTGCTCCTCCTGCTTGGCAACCCCAAAAAGACCCTGTTCCAGGAAGAAAGTGCCATGTAGGAATCGATCCCAAAATGACTGCAGCTCCTGAGCAAGGTGGTCTATCTTCAGGCCCATTCCTTAGAAAGGGTGCAGACAAAATTACCTTTCAAAGGTAATAGATTTTATATCTATTTCCATTTACAGTGAGACAGTGTGTCAATTTGACTCAAAACTTCAGTTTTGATGGGACCAGTAGGAACATTTGCTAGAAACTCTTGCGACTAAAGTAAGAATGTTTTGGGGCTGCCTCCTCCTTTGCTCTTCTGTGCAACAGATTGTTGTAAATGGTTAAAAGCAATTTATAATTAGTTAACACAATTATAATTAATAACAAAATTAACAATTGTGTAGATTTCCAGAATTTATATATTATGTTAAGAGGTACCTAGCATGCTTTTCATGATCATAATATGTGAATATTCATATTTCGTTTTGTAATCTAATGGTTACATCCTGCCTGAAAGAAAATGGTTGCAATTTTAAACAAAATGTTCGCTTTTTTCAACATTAGGTTGCATGTTCAGATACAGTATAAAGTAAACCAAAACAAGACCTTTCAAATGTAAAGTTTTCTATTGATAAAGCCAGGAACATTTAAAGAACCACTTAGTGTGTATTGTTGATTACATTTTACAGTATTTGACACACACATGTAATAACAGTACAATCATCCAGGCTGAGTTACTCTTTCCATAAACTATGCATTTTAGCATCTCTGTACTTTTATCATTGCATGGATGCTTACAGCCTTATTTTGAAATGTTTTCTCATCAGGAAGTTTTGATAGTATTAGAAGAGCTCTTATAAAGGAAAGCATAAAGGACTTGCAATAGCTAGCAAGCATGACATCATTAAAAAGCAATGAGTGTTAGGAATATTCTTGTTCTAATCCAGGCCACATATCCTGCTGCCCTGGAAGACAGCCAAGCCCAACATCCTTTTAGGGTTACAGGGCAGGCTGTGGCCTTTCACAGTTTGCTTTAGTAATCTCTGCATGTGGACTATTCACTGGCAGGCATTACAATAAAATCTAAAATTACTCCATCAGAGAGCTGGTGTTCCACCCTTCCTGCATTCTTCCCTGACAGTGAAATTGCCCAAAAAGAGCTCTATTGCATTTCATAGATTTCTGTGAAGGACTGTGTACAGAGATGATGGGGGGTTTTTGCACATGGGTTCAACAGCACATTCCACTTGAGAAAAAAACATTATTTACACTGGTAAAAATATGTTGCACTAACATTCTTATTAGTTCCATTGCATGAACCCATTAGGGTTCAATTCTGCAAGCTTTTGTCTGTATTTTCAGTAAATATTTCAGATGACAAGAGGAAGAATGATCAGGTCTTTCCTTTACACAGCATGGCTGTCACATCAACTGAACAGAGTATAGCTCTCTGGGCCCAGGCACTCTGCCACGCTAAATCCCTTTACACCATCCTTTCGGGGAAAAAGAGAACTGAAAGCTGCAGCAAAATGAACAGCTAAATACTCCCAGAGCAGTGGTGTTACTTAGGTGACAAAAGATGAGGAGCATAACTGATTTCAGGATGCTGCTTTTTTGTTCCCAGTTAATGTCCTCAGAAGCATTCATATGAGATACTCATACTGTCAGCACCTAATTTAGATGATGAAGTAAGATCATAGTGGGGACATGTAGTCTGTAATTCATACGAGAATTTTAGGTATCTAATGAGTGACTTAGGGAAAATATTGTTTCTCTGACCAACTGTTGGAGAGAGACACTTGTCTCCGCAGCCATCGCAAAGAGATCTTGTCTCCCTAAGTATAGATAGTAGTTATTGTTTGGCTTTCTCTGTTGACTGCATGAGGAATGTGTGCATCTACTTTAAAAGTATTCAGTAGGGATCTAAAATTCAGGTGTGTTACAGAGGCTCCAGCTACGTGACTTGGTAGTATTTGTTTCTTCTAGGCTTCCTAAAACACCAATGAACTGAAATAACTTCCTTTAGAAAGTAGCCAGATTTGCCTTGGGTTCTGAATCCTCCAATAATATTTATCATGGTATGCTGAAAAATGTGGGAATTCAAAAGAACGATGCTCCAGTCTTCTGGAGTGCTTTACAAGACACATGTTTTGGGGAAAGCCCAGATTAAGAAGTTCGTAACCTTATTGCCATACTCTTGCACCACCTGAACCAACAT
>Ga0181612_121209_pt1 | contig 10716 bp, 6 predicted proteins | sample HoacroProtozoa21_FD_119630 | JGI IMG/M metagenome (GOLD analysis project Ga0181612, IMG submission 119630) | Hoatzin crop microbial communities from Cojedes, Venezuel. Combined Assembly of Gp0051906, Gp0051904, Gp0051908 | reverse complement strand
TACCTTAATATCTATGCAACCTTGGGTCTATATAGAAAATGGCTAATAATCTAATAAACTCATGATTTTTTCAATGGATTTCTAATCACTGTAGCAGGGCCAGAAATTAATAGGTTGAATTCAGTCACCTTCAGTCACCATAGCACCATGTTGGAGACATGGCAATTCAGTTTCCTCACAAGTATGTTTATTGTGTGTCTTCCCTTTCTTATGGTTGGAATGCATGAAGGCAACATAAAGAACTCGAAAATACATAGGTAACTCTAACTAATATTATGAACACTTTAGACATGTCTTGAAAATTATTTCTGCTCAGTACAACCTTGCCTATGCTTATCTGTTTCATCAAAACCTGAAAGAAATTGAAAGACAGACTAATTAAAGAGAAACATTCAGAGTCTTGAGAGTATGGATTGAAAGAGAAATTACAAGTTTTCAATAATCTCCTTTGTTTCTGTTTTTCATTTGTACTTTTCCTTCAGAAAAAAATGTCAGTTTCTACTAGTATTAACTAATAGTATTTAGTTCCTCATCCTACATTGTAATTTTTGGTTTTGGGTTTTTTTACATCTTGATGTCTTTGGAGCCTCTACATCCTGTTTTCCTCAAGCAAAAAAACAAAGTGAAGGAAATATGATCATGTAAATTTGATGGAAAAGCCATGTTCCACTGCTCAGTTTTATAAATTATGCACAAATATTGACTTACGTATGTTTTAAGACCTCCTAGAATAGGGCCCCAGCATGTGCATCTGTTAAAAGGGCCTGCCAAAAAAAGTGTTTCAGCCTCTAACTTTTAAAATATGCATATTCAATAACAAAAAATCCTGACATCATTTCAAAAAGGTTTCAGTAACTTGCTGCAGTCCCCAGGAAGAAGAGTTTCGTGCCAACAACTCATGTAAGTTTTATGTATCTATTTAACTTGCTTAAACAACGTCACCAAAAATAAATTAACATTACTACATGGCATTTCTTGTAACACATGATACACTGGAGTTCCCTTCAAAGAACATTCTTACATATAACAAGATACATGCAAGCACATCTCTACTTCACGCACAATTTTGAGAGTAGGTGAGTAGGACAGTCAACCATAAGCTGACATGTTCAAAACGTTTGGTTTTGCCAGATGTTTTTCTTTTGGATACCTTTTTGCTTCACTGTACTTGACACTATTTTTCTCCAACTTGTTAAAAAGAATGAAAACCATAACCATATTTATGAAAACAAATGCACACTTTGAAACATCACCTTTGGCATTTAAATTCTGTGCCAACATTGAAGTTATATTTTGGGAGTGCAGCAAATGTTTAACATATACACATTCCTTTGAATAAGGATATGCACTTTCCTTTCATGCACAAAAAAATGTCTTGTACTCACATTTGCTTTTCTTCTCAGTTCCTCTGTGCCATTCCAATGTGTGCTAGCGTCTACAAAACGCCTAGCAATAGATTACGAACCCTACATCATACCTAAAATAAATATAGATTGGCTGACCTAACCACAGGCATACTTTTAATGAACACAATTTTGAGTGTTTTCTACAGCTGTAATCTAAGATTAGAAACATATGGTACTGATGGTAAATTAGCACTATGAAGATATATAGCAGTGAAAATTTCATGACATTTTCAGAACACATAAAGTACCCTGGGCTTAGATAAATTCAGACCTAACTCATTTTGAAACATGAAGGTTGTAGCCTTGTCAAAACAAGTCTGAATAATGATAATACTATAATGATTTATTGAAGTTGTTATGAGGAATAATAAGGAGAGTTTTAAATTATCATCTGTGTTAGTGTTTCATCTGCATGGGAATTGCATAGAGTTATGTTCGAAAATAATAAAGCCTCAACAGAAAGGCCAAATGATTACTGGGATAAAAAGACAAAATCCTGTGAAATCATTTAATTTCATTTCATTAGACTATCCTTTCTGAGAATATTTATTATAGGGACAAAAAACAATGTATTTGGAAAGCAGCCGTGTTTTCAGAGCTCCATCTGCATGAGTGCAGTTCTGGATCCATGGATGTAGAGTGCCACGCCAGCATAGGAAGGAATTTGCTGTGAACAACTCCACCCTTAGAAGGTACATTCTGTGCATATTGTTCTTCAGAGACCCTTTTCCAATTTAATTCACATTTGAAAAAAGCTGTATTTCTAGAAATATATTGGGGAAAAAACAATCCAAAACCCATTTTGGACAACCATTTCCTAAAGTGAATACTTGCTGGGAAGCAAAGTTTAACAACTGGCTGTACATTGAAATGCATACATATTTGAATGAGAACATCCATTTTGCCTTGATTTCGTTGTTGTTGTGCCTATATGTAGGTGAATATAGGGGCTAAGGGCATTTTCAAGGGACCATGTGGCTCAAAGACTTTACTGTTTAATTTAGGTGGGAAAGACAAAGGGTAAAATGAAAAGAACTGTTCTCAGAGGGAAAATGGCTAGCCTCAGAGGGAAAACATGGGTCCATTGGCCAGACAAGGCTTTGATCAAGTAAAGAAGTGTTCTTCAGGAGCTATGAAACATCAAGCATTTAGATTATGACTACCTTTCAAGCGTTAAAAGCTTAATTTGTTACTTGGTGTAACTCTTTGGAAGAGTTTAACAAGGCTTTTCCTTTCCTTCTGATAGGATCAAAAATGAAGAATAAGATCATACCAAAGGGAGATGGAAAGACTGATTTTGTATAATCAAATGCATATATTTTACCTATATTTTGTTCAGTGCAGTTTAGTTGAAGCTTGGTAAGGCATCAGAAATTACTGAAGAAATTTGTATCTTGGACTTCTCATTCTCAATCCATCATCAGCAGAAAAAAAGGTACTATTTGGACTCCTCCCTACCTGTCAGTTGAATTCAGTTTGATGAGTAGAAAGTGTACGGAAAAGCTGAGAGGAAAAACACCCACACATGCATGGAAAATATTTCCTTCACCAGCAGATTTACTGAATATTTTTTTAATGAAATCTATGATCTAAAACAAATGGACCCAAATTAATAATGGGCTATTTTACCTGTCTCTGAAGAGCAATCATAGTGCATGTTCTATAGAAATACAATGTAAGTCTGTTTTTATCTTGAATTTTTAGAACCATAAAATTTGGAAATAATTATTATGATGGCATTTATCACCAAACATATGAGAATTTTATGGAAGTACTGTGGTTTTCCAAAACCATGGTTGAGCAGAATTCACATAAATAACCTTGCAATTTTACAGCGATCAAATTTAGTAAGAAAATCATATGCATACATATCAATAAATCCAAGAGTTTTAGTACTCTGGAAATGAATACATGAAAGATTTTGCTACCACATGAATATCTATCAGGACTTCTCTGCCATCATGAATGAGAGTGGTAGCTGAGGTACAATGTTAGAAAGAAATAGAGGGAAAGATGGGGAAAAGGAGAAAGTGTGAGAGGGAGAAAGTAATTCTGTATATACCAAAACAATACATTTTAAAATTACAGGATATACTACAAATGTTTTTCCTCCCTTATGATCAGGCCTGAAGACTATTATTAACTACATAGGAAATGAGCAGCCCATCTGGATGTAGTAGCAAAAATACGATGCATCGTGGAAGTGCAATGCAAGCTGTAGGTACTGCAGACTTTTTTTTCTGTAGGCAGATGGCAAAAAAAAATTTCTAGTGAAATGAGCTATAAATTCCTGTGGTACTAGGACTCCAACCAAGATATAACAAGTCTGGATTCTTAATTAGATTAACCTACAGAATCCTTGGACTAATAATTTACAGTTTTAATTCTGTGTCAGGCAAATAACTTTCAGGAGCATTAAAGAGCATGATCCTATTAAACCATATGTCAGTAGCTTTTTTAACATTAAAGAAAAAAAATTCAGTTATTTTAATAGCTGGTTAGGAACTGGAAGGAGACATAGGTAAAGAAATTGGTTAAAATTGAAAACATATACTACCTTTGAGGAAAAAACTATTAATAGAAAGTGTTATCACCACATAAACTTTGAAAGGACTATATGCAAGGGGTTTATTCTTAAAGTTTGATACTTTGGGTTCCTACTGGTTAACACAACTTTGAAAATAAAAACGCTATTCTTTACAGATAGAGATGGCAGTCAATTTCAAAAATTTCTAAAATATTTTAAAAAAAGCTTTCACAAGCCTCACGAGAATTAAGCCAAGTTTCATGAAGAAGGAGGTTAGAATCTTACAAGAATAAATAAAATAAGTGAGCCTTTTCACTCACTGAGAAGAAAGGATGAATGAAAAACTGGGTAACACCAGTACCACTTAGCCCTATGTGATCATTCTCATTTCTCTTCCTTAGTTTTTAAAAAAGTCTGAAGGTAACTCTTAAGGTTTCAAGACCTGAAGATCCTGGATTCGTTTTCATCAGGATCACTTTAAAAGTCGACCACTGAGGAGCATCATTGAAGCTATTATGTAAGCAGGAACTATAAGAATAAAAGTATCTGCATCCTTCTAGACCTTAATAAAAAAAAAGCATAAAAGTAAGTGTTGTATGACCTTGAGTACTGTGTTCAGCTCTGGGGCCTCCAGCATAAGAAGGACATGGACCAGTTGGAGCGAGTCCAGAGGAGGGCCACAAAAATGATCAGATAGCTAGAACACCTTTCCTATGAACACAGGCTTAGAGAGTTGGGGTTGTTTAGCCTGGAGAAGAGAAGGCTCTGGGAAGATCTTCTAGTAGCCTTCCAGTACCTGAAGGGGGGCTAAAAGCAAGCTGGAGAGGGGCTTTTTACATGTAGTGATAGGACAAGGGGTAAAGGTTTTAAACTGAAAGAGGATAGATTTAGATTAGATTTAAGAAAGAAATTCTTTACTATGAGTGTGGTGAGGTCCTGGAACAGGTTGCCCAAAGAAGCTGTGGATGTCCTTGTTGCCTTAGGTGTAAGTCTGACATATGGCTGGGGAAGGCCCTCTTGTTGAGTCATGAGGTTCTGAAAGGACCCACTTGCTTTCTAAATTCCTTCTCAGAGAGGAGTGCAGGTGCACCTAGAGCCAGTCTTAGTCCCAGACTTGGTCAATGGTTTATGTCTAAAGGAGTGTGTGTGTGTAGCCATCTATCAAAGTCAACATTTGCCTGTCAGGGTCCTCTCAATGACTTTCACTGAGTCAGTTTTGCAAACCGATAAATGGTTTATTAAGGCGACAGATATAAAACATTCAGAATTTCCATTGATAAATCCACTTGCTGTGTTTCACACTAAATATCTTAAGGCTAGCCAGTAATTAATTAATTAAGCAATATTAACAATTTCCCCAGGTATCACCTGACATAGTTGAAGGCGCAAATCTTAGCAAAGAGGCATCCCTACTTGAGGAGGAGAGAGGTCCAGGTCCACCAAACTGTCCAGTTAGTTGGAGTTCTCATCCTCAAAACAGGGGATTCTGAATGCCAGGTTTATACTCTTGGAGAGGTGAGACTGTGTCAATTATTGTGTGCCAACTGGCCCTTATCAAGGGATGTCATTTATGAAAACTCAGCAGGACTTGACGGTTCAACATGGGGGCAGGGAATTCAGTACAGATGTATGGGGGGGGCGGGGAAGGTTGGTGAAGCCACATCGGGCTGTGAGGCTTTTGCCTTGCCTTAGACATCACTCAGTCGATTTGAGTGCTAGGCCGCAATTCGTTACATCTGTTTTGCAAGATAAGCACAAGTCTTGCAAGATGAGCAACAAGTCAAGGCACAAGCTAAATACATTGTTCAAGTCAAGCCCTGCTACTCCCTGCTGACTTGCAGCGATTTCTGTATTTGGCAGCAAGAAGTCTGGACAAGTCTAGTGTCCCACAGCCTTCTCCCTGGCAGTGTTTGAGGCCAGGTTGGGTGGGGCATTAAGCAACCTAGTCTAGTGGAGGGTGTCCCTGCCTGTGGCAGGGGGGTTGGAACTGGATGACCTTTAAGGTCCCTACCAACACAAACCATTCTATGATTCTATGACTGGGGAAGAAAGGCATATTTTTAGCATCTCTTCTGTTCTTCCTTTGCTATTATCAGGATGACTCCCTTCAAGGTAATTCAGATTAAAATAGTACATTAGTGTAACCTCTGCTATGCACATCTAACTTTATAGCCAGTGGAATTTAATTGTCAACACCAAAAGTGTAACTAAGACATTTGGATCTATGATTGCAAAGGGAGATGGTGTACAGTGAAGAACAATTACAAGATTAACTGGTATATATATGCTCTGAGTTGAAGAATGTTGAATTTGTTAAAAGACATGCACTTCTCTCCTTTATATGTTTATTTACATGCAGCAAGATATGAGTGACTTCTATAAAGGGGATAAACAGATGCCACACAGATTTTTAGTCATTATGACTATAATTCAGTAACAATAGCATGAATTGGTATGAAATACTATTTGTTTTTCCTTAGGCCAGATATTTTACAGGATATTTTAAACAGTGACTTGTTTTTGTATTTAAGAATAGCTGTACATGATAGTTTAAAAACATGTTACCATGGAACCGACCTCTTTATACTCCAGAAGCTGAGCAGACATAGCAGAAAGGCATAACCCATAGCACCTTACTACTTTTGGAAATGAAACCAACTCCAAATTCTAGATTAATTCTACATCTTTAGAAAACCAAAGCAGAAGCTACATTTGCATCTCCAATATTTTTCAGTCATTAACAGAGGCAACAGTTTAGAAAGTGTACAAACTCCAGGTCACGGTCAGAACTTTCACAGGGAACTTGGTTTTGGGTAAACTTGGAACTCATATCCTGTGAGCTGGACAAGATCTAGTTATTTTTGCAATCTAATTAAAAAAAAAAATCTTATGTCCTTTACTAGAAAGAAACACTCTTGAATACCAGTAATTTGTGTTTCTAAAACATTCAGGTGTCTTTGAATACTGAACACTAGAACTACTTCAGTCTGAAGAAAAAATAAGGTACCAGAATGCAAATCTTCTTCATTTCACAGGCAGCTTTGCCTCGCTGTCCAAGACACTCCCACTTTTTATTCCTGCTGTGCTAGGGTACGTATGCCATACCCACTTAAAAATACTGATATTCAGTTAATCAGACAAGAATATTTCCCTTTATCTTCACATGAAGATACATGTGAAGATGATTACCTGCAAGAATAAGTGGCAACCTTGCCTGCACTTCTCTAGAGCCTTATAAAATTATTCTACAAAAACAAATAGAAGAAAACTTGGGTATATTTGAATATATAGTCACCAGTACTTGAGCATTAGTCCAATTCCTTTAGTACTTGATGGAGAAATGTCACCAGCTGAATACAGAAATATATAGTGGAAGATGGTGGTAAGCAACAGGTTTCAACAGTTGTGTTTTTTTATTGAACTACACTTTGACAGAACAATACATTGCTGCCCCACTGGGTGGCCTCTATGCTATACTTTTAATATTGTTTATGCCTTCAAATATAGTTGCTTTTAAGCAATATATTTTTTTTTAATTTATATGATTAACCAAACCAGAAGCTGGAAAGATAATATTTTTTAACTTCCTTTCTGATGAATAATAAATGTCACATAGGAATTAAAAAGAAGGATGTAGTTGCATGTGCCACCTGCTACATATGGGAATAGAAGAAAGATATTAGACTTTAAATTAGGGACTGCTTCATGGAAACTCCAAGATGAAAGGAAACCACACCAATCACTTGGAAATTAATACTAGTCTCTATCAGTCATTAGAAATCTATCAGTGCTTAGAAAATCTCACAATATGACAAGATACTCTTGAGGCCCCTAAAAGGAATATATACAAAGTGTATTTTAAATACAAATTAGTGTCATTAAATGCATACAGTCTTCTAATTATTTACTTTAATTTCCTTTCAGTTTCTTCTAGGAACCTAAGGCCTGTGATAGCAGGATACGTGGAGACGTTTCCAAAGTAAAATACTGATATTCGTGGCATCAGTATGAAACATTGCATGTCACATTCCCATAACAACTGACTATTTGCAACAGTAAAGAGAGCTACATATTTGCTTAAAAATTCACTTGCTTAAAAGGAAATAATTATCCATATTTTGCCTCAGAAGTGGAAGGTGTTAGTGTGCCCATCACCCTGTTTATGAAAAACTTCATGCTATTCATGTGAGATCCAGATCATTGATGTAATGAAAGTTGCGTCTATCCATTGCAGCTATCCATTTGATCTCAGTTGCATCTGAAGAGTTGGACGTTGAACCAGCAAAAAGTGGCAAGGATTAGGCTTGTCTGCAAAGTCGCACATCCATGAGACATGACAACGAAGGAGGTGGCTAGCAGGGATAGTGTCTTCTGGGATGTGTGAGGGTGGGATGCCGGAGTATGCACTCTGCGAGCTGCTCTGTGTTCCGTGCCTTCCCTATCCCTCCTGCTCTCTATGTCAGCATCTGTACAGTGAGACCCAGGTGAGCTCTTCTGCCGGGTATGAAATAGCTCAGGTCTTTCAGGTTATGTTTCTGGCTCCTGGTTTTTATTTTCCAATAATAAAAGAAATACCAAATTATGTTTTGTTATTTTCTGCTGTATCATTTATTGGTTGAATGCTACATACAGATTTTTAGTTTAAATAATTGTCATATACGGTTTTATTTAATATCTGATGCTAACATCTGTAACAGCTATAAGAAAAATAGGAGTGGAATAAATGGAATAAGCAGGACAAAAGCAAAATTGTTTTGAAAAAGTAGTAGAAATCAGCTTCAGAAGAGTAGGTCATACACAATAACTAAGTTTATTTTAAAAGTCTTACAAGACATTATTTTAATATTTACTATTGCCTGCAATTCTATAGGGCTCTGGAAATGCCAGCCTGGGATGAAAATATCTTTGTTGTAAAACTCCGAATCTTTAATTCAAAGTTTCTTATAAAGTATATTATAAACAGATGTGAGTATTACAAAAGGAGAATATTGATGACAAACGGTGGCTTAAATTGGACAAAATTAGACAAAAGTATCTAATGACATTAACACTTGGTTATATGTACTCTGTTTATAGTGAGCTGCTACCATCTTACAGATGATACTAGACAGGCAGAGCTGTGAACTGGGGAAAAAACATAGAACCAGAACACTACCCCTGAAAAAACTGCCAATGCTATTAATTTAAACTTACAGATTTCCTCTGTTTTATTATTCCCCATTTCTGTGATTTTTCTCTATTTATCCTTGTTTCTGTTGTGACTTAAAATAGGTGACAAACACGAAATAAAATATTATGCCTTTCAAATTTCTTTCTTTTTATTTCAGCACCTTTTTCCTTCAAAATATATTTTTTTTTATTTTCCATACACAGAAGTATGCAGGCATACATTTAGATGCCTCCAAGGGTAAACATATGCATGTTAAATTAAAATTGTAGCTGATAGGTATGTATCCAAGTAAATTTTACATTACTTAGGGTGCATGTAGATAACAGTGAAGCCACAGAAGCCTAAGGTTCAACATGGGATGCAAAACTTGCTGGGATCCTTGTTAATTACTCACTTGACTACTCCAATATTATCCAACCCAAGCAAAACAGAGTTTTTCCAATGGGAATACTTGGTCGGACAAAGTGAAGTATTCATTCTCTGTAGCACCTAAGATTTACCAGACATTTGCACGGCTGTAACAAATTAAATTTTGGAAGTAAGTGAATTTTCTTTTTCAGTTTAAACACAACACCGTGAGAAAAACGTTCTTATGTTAGTTTAGTGGAGAGATACAAGAGCAAGCCATGAAAAACAAATCCAATTTTATATTAAATCAACCTCCACATAGCTATTTCTGAAACAAAGGCACCAGGACTTCTGTTTGTTTGCCCTTGCAGCATCAGTAAGGGTCACTGTCATACTTAGCTCCTATGTGACCTAATTCTAAAACATGGCTCAACACTCAGGTAACACACAGATGATGTGGGTCAACTTCGGGCGGTAAGGCAACTCCAGATAACTCTCATGTTTTGACTTTCCATTCTGCCCATGTTCCTCTCTGAGATGAAACCTGCAGATCATTCTGGTGATAATCTGCTTTGGAGATCCTTCCTTGAAGACAACATGGATGAAAGAATGAAGGTGCACCTGGCTGGGCTCTTTCCAACCTGCCAGCACTACGATGCTATTTCAGCAGGCCTTCTGCCTGCCGATACCCAACGGTCTCTTTAAGTAACACAACTGGACATACCACACTACCTTAGGGTCACATTGTAATATACCAACCTTCAAGCTACCTGAACAGTGATTTCACATATGACAAAACCCCCTTGATTTCAAGGCTACAATGGCATCATGCACAGCCTATGGGAGACCTGGGCCAAGAACTATGACTTGTGGAAGTATCCTGCTGGCTTTAGAGAGGCTCACCCAGAAAGCAGAAGCATGAGCCTCTCAGTTCACTTGCATACAGAGTAAGGGGCCACAACTTGAGGAAGAAGCTTTTATCAGTGTAGCTGTAATATAAGTCTACTAATATTTCCCCATGTATTGAAATCTACCATCATGAAATGGACCCACACAGAATCATAGAATAGAATCATAGGAGAGTTTGGATTGGGAGGGACCTCTCAAGGTAATCTAGTTCAACCTCCTTACAATGAGCGGGGACTTCTTCAACTAGATCAGGTTGCTCAGAGCCCTGTCCAACCTGACGTTGAAAGTTTCCAGGGAGGGAGGTGGCATTTACCACCTCTCTGGGCAACCCGTTCCAGTGTTTCACCACCCTCATT
>Ga0181612_117525_pt1 | contig 10716 bp, 11 predicted proteins | sample HoacroProtozoa21_FD_119630 | JGI IMG/M metagenome (GOLD analysis project Ga0181612, IMG submission 119630) | Hoatzin crop microbial communities from Cojedes, Venezuel. Combined Assembly of Gp0051906, Gp0051904, Gp0051908 | reverse complement strand
GCCCCCTCCGCTGCTCCCCCTTCCCCCCCAGGAGCCCATATAAGCCCAAGCTATTGTGTGGCCTCAGAGATTTGCTATTTTAAACCCTCCGGACTGAGATACGCCAGTGCCCAGGGGGCTGACACAAGCCAGCCAGCTGTCACTTTCTGGGGCTGGGGACGCTGATAAGGCAGCGCTGCCGTGAGCGGAGGGCTGGACCCGCCACCGCAGCCCCCGACCCGCGCTCACTCCGCTGCTGCACCAAGCCCGAGATGCTGTAATGAGAAGGGAAGAGTCTCGGGCTGCTTTTCCCCCCACCCAGGACACATTTGTTTCAGGTTTTTGGCTTTTTCCCTCTCGCCAGGAGGAGGAAAGGGAACTGTTCCCAGTCCCAGCCCAGGAGCAGGTGACCGGGAGCGTCTTAGAAAGAGCAACTTTTATTAGGAGAAAAAAAGACAGGCACAGAGAACACCAAGTCCTGTCCAAAGCCCAGCAAGCGAGATCAGATCCAGGGGCAGCAGCAGCGTCCCACACCGAATTTGGGCATCACCATGGTTGCTCAAGGCACCGCCCTAGCCCGTTGGGTGGCTCCGGTACAAGGATGTGAGCATCATTTTATGGGTTGCCCACGGCACCCTAAAGCTGGCCTCAAGAGAGCACACCCTTTCCCTGCTGGGTGGGCTCAGCAGCGCAGGGAGTGCAGGAGCAGGGGTCTGCCCAGCCACGGGCGAAGGGCGCAGGAGGAAGGGTGAGAGGGAAACAGAGTTTGCAGAAAGGGCCCAGCACAGGGCGCTCAGCTCCATGCAACCCCGAAAACAGGGCCGTGGCCAGCCCACTCCTGTATCACTGAGTGAAAGGGGTCACTGCTTGTAGGGGGCAGGGGATGGTAAGAGCAGGGTGAAGGCCAAGTCTCTGGCTCTGGCTCAGCTGTGTGCTGGAAGGAAGTGCCAGGGTCATCAGGTCCACCCTTGTTCCGTGAGGCATCTCCAAGCTACACTGGTGTATGTGTCACTTTGCAAACATCATTTGCCTTTGGCTGGCTCCCTCCAGCAGTGACAGCCTGGGAAGCGGGGGGTGATATCTGCCTGATCCACCTCACCCCACACGAGCCAGGCAGCATGGATGGACACAGTCCATGGATGTGCAGCTGAATAACTCCCTTGACCAGACACCTTCTTGCCCCATTGACATGATCTGGCTGCAAAGGAGATGTATAGGCTGATCCTCTTCGCAAGCAGTTATGGGGCAAAGCCAGAGATTAGGAGCAAAACACCAAAACGTTCTGGGGAAACGAGGCAAGAGTCTGCCTTCAGCATTTTCAAGGAGTCTCCAGGCCTGGGTGCTCCCAGGCAGGCAGCGGGTGCAGGCTGGGGGTGCAGGGATAGTCTTCCAACCTTCTTCCTTCCCATCCCACAAGCGGAGGACCCCGGCAACCTGGGGTGCACCTACACATGGTGCAGGGGGCTCTCATGGCAGTGTGCTGCTGGATGGTTGGGTAGGGCTGGGCTTTGATCTTCAGAGCAGAACAGTTTTTCCCAGATCGTCTGATATTGTTAGAACTGATCTTATTACAACTGGAAAAGAAAGTGAGAAACAGTGAGGCTGGGCCTGAGGCTGCCAACCCCCAAAGGCAGACACTTTATCCAGGGCCATACTTGCCCTGAGCAGGGGATGGGGCAGGCAGGCATCCCCTAAACCCCACCACGTGCCACTTCCCTTCCTCTCCCAGACCAGACCCCTTCTCACCCTCACAGCTGCCTCCAGCTGTCCCCTCCTGCTGTCCCCCCCACGTCACGGGGTCCCGGCTGTCCCACACAACCCCTCTCCCCCCATAGCCTGGTTCTCCCACACCCTGTGGGTGATGGGCCAGCGGGCAGGTCCCGGCTCTGCCCCTAGCTCAGAGGATGCACCAGTGTTCGAAGCAGCTCCATGTCTACCTTGGTGTCTCCAGGGGTGTCTCCAGGCTGCTTTACCCGGACATCACGCTTTGCCAGGCTGTTTATTCTCCTGATGTCCTGCAAACACGAGAGCCGTAAGTGGCACCAGAAAGTTTTCCACACGCATCATGTGCACTGTTGGCTTGGTCTGACTTTAACCAAACCTTGAAGCATATGTGCTCCAGGTGAAACCAGATGGCTTTGAGATCCTGCACCTCACAGACCCTCAAAACCAAGTGCAGCTACAGCCCACAGAGATGGATGGCAGCAGTCATTATTGTAGGAAATACTGACAAAGGAGCTGCAAGCTTTACCCAGGAGTGACCCCAGGAGCAAACCCTTTCCTGGCAGACACAGAGCCAGCACAGCCTCCCGGTACAGACACGTTTGGGCAGTGCTAATCTCTGCAGCTATGGCACTGGGGGTGCCCGGGCTTGCCTGCCCGGGCTGCAGGGCTGGGCTGGAGCTGCCCCTCCTGGTCCTGTACCCAGGCATCTGCAGGAGACTCTGCTACAAGCAGGGGTAAGACACCGTGTTGCTGTACAGAGTGACACCTCCCCGGGGCTTGCTGAACCTCTCCAAGTGCAGTAAACTACCCTGAGGTCTCCTGTCCATCTCCCTTGCATCCACATCCCTGGAGCAGCCACGGTGACAAAGTGCTGCTCTCTGCGTCCCCTTAGCTGGGGACTTTGACCCCACAGCTACCAGAAACCCTACTCTTAGGGGCTGGGATACACACAGGGATGGAGATCACTCCAGACCCCGCGTGCAGCAGGACCTCTCAGTGCACACACTGTTCTCCACGTCCTGCACAGCCCAGTGCCAAAGCACTGAGCATACAGATCTTCTCCCAGTGGCCTCCAGGTCGAAGCTAGTCCTGCAGACACTGGCAGAGATGGGATGATGCTGGGTGATCTCTTCCACTGGTTGCAGAGTCAGGTCCCCCTTCACGTCCCCTGGGACACACACCTGGCTGGTTCCTGATCCCTCCTCACCCCACCAAAAGCTGGGAGCAGCTGCCTCGGGCACTTTGGGATCAGGCTCAGGGCACAGCAACAAGCAGAGCCCCAACATCTCGTTGTGGTGACCCTGCAGCACCCAAACCTCAGACCCTGGCTAAGGTCCTCTCAAACCCTTTCATGGGTTCAGCCAAGGATTCATAAACCCTTCAAGCCCCACCGTCCCAGATGCAGGAACATGTCCTGCCAGGCTGCCTGGCCTCAGAGCTTTAGCCCAAGCTGTTGGCACAAGCCGGTACCTTGCTCTTCTCCTCCTTGGCAGGCTCCTGAGCTCGGCTGATCCACAGATTAATGCGGGATGTCACCGATCCCGCAATCTTCAGGTTGTCCTGTGGCACAGAGAGGGACACCGGGGTTACAGCACCAGCTCTCCCACTGCTCAAATGTAACCTGGGACAGTCCCCAGGGTGCGAGGAGGCTGAGCAAACCTGCAACAGGCAGAGACCAGCCTACACCTTGGCTCCATCCCAGCTCCTCAAATACCAGCGCATCGGCACAAACCCACACACTGCCAGAGCACGGTTTCAGTGGCAGCCAGTGCCCAAGCCCAGCCCTGCCCAGCACCACTCAACAAGCACCAGACTCCCACCAGACTGCATCCAGGCAGCAGCCTGCCGGGATGTGCGTTCCTACCCAAACAGGGGAATATTTGTCAAAAAGCTGGTGCCTGCCCTGACGCAGGACCCTGCCGGAAGGTCCTCGCTCAGGCCAGCTCCTGCCCTTACCTTCTTGACAGCCGTCGGCTCAGCCTTGCCGGGAGCGCTTGCCTCGAAGAAGTTGCGTTTGCTGGCCACCCCCTCCGAGGACAGCAAGAGGCTCTTCTGAATTGTCAGGGATGATTTCACCGCCTCTGAGCGCTGGGAGGAGAGAGGGACGTCAGCAGGGGCTGTGCTGCACCCCAAGCAGTAAAAAGCAAAGTCCTGCTTCTGGCTCGTGTCCCAAGTCCATTGGGGTCTGCTCCCCCCCTGCCCATCACCAGCTCATGGAATTGCCCCACTGCTCCCACCAGCAGGACCATGCAGCATCCCCACGACCCCCTCCAAGGGATATCCCCTCCCTGCTCCCAAAAACCCTGAGGCTGATCCCTTTTTCTGTCTGGCACCATCTTCTTCAGCCCCATTAGCACTGGTTGTTCAGTGCAGCTCAGTCCTGCTCTCCCTTCCCCACTCACTCCAGGCCACAGCTCTGCCTCTCCCCACACCCCCCCCCCATGCCAGTCCCCAAGGGGTTTTGGTACCTGCACGGCCGAGGTGTACTTTTCCAGCTTCTCCCCAATCGTGGTGCTGCTACCTGGGATCCTCAGACTCGCACTGGTGAAGAAAAGGGGAGAGAGTTGAACACAGTCCCATCAGGATCTCCTGGGCTCAGCCCATGGTCCTGGGGGGCTGCAGTTGGCAGGAGGAGATCCCACCAGACCCAGGCAATCCTGCATCCATCTGCCAAGTGAACCAAGGCAGGTCATTCCCTGCTGGTGGCCGAGATCTCTGGCTCTCACCATCTTCTTAGGGCCACATTGTACACTGAAAAATAGCTCTGAGCTCCTCAGTTTACCCTGCCAGGTCTGAACTGCATCTTCACCAATATCGGTATGAGTTTGCCTATAGCAATGCATAGGTGCCAGCCCAGGTGCCTGCAAAGCCCCCCTTCCCTGCCCTGCACTTAGAGGTGGGAGAGGACATCCTGTCAACTCCCTGTATTCAGACCTGGGACCTTGGTTCCTCAATCGGTTTTAAGCCACCCATCCAAACCTTGCCATGGAGATGTGGAGGATCACTTGCTCTGGCCACCAAAGACATATTGGATTGCTTATGGACCTGTGTAGTGGGTTTTGGTATCTCCAAGGATGGGAACCAAGGTTGTGGTGCTGCACTGCTCAACACTTAACCACTGCTGTGCAGACAGAAGCACCGATGAGAAACTGCATCAGCAAAGAGACAGCAGGGGCTAGCTGAGGGTATCTTGTACAGATGCAAGCTGTACGTTGGACATTGTCCTGCCCTCTGCTAAGCATCACTGCCCCGTCAGCCAGGCACCCCAGGGACCAATGTTCAGTAACCTGTGCCAGAGCACTCACTAGCTAGTACCAGCTCCCATCACCTCCTCCTCCCTTGGAAAACAAGGGATGACAATCACTGCCCAGCAAGGCTGTGCTTGTGAATTGCTCACCTCCTTGTGAGAGGGCTTTGGCTTTCCTCTTTCTCTTTTCTTGAGACCATCTGGAAGACACAAGGAGAAGAGGTACTGGAGCCATCTTTGGTTGTCGAAGATAAACATGGGAGAAACTGTCTCAGACTCGTCTGTCCCATTTTCAAACAAGCTGCATTTTCACCCACACCAGGGCTTATCTCATATCTCAAAGCCCTCCAGACTAAAGACGCTTTGTAGTTCTAATAGGTTTATTCCCAATAAAGCACCATGAAAGTCAATTAAGCCTAGCCAGTCAGCCCTGATTCACAGCAGGGTGGATCTCAACAGCTCTTGGTTTTTCTAGCCTCTCCAAATACTTCATTCCGGAGACCTTTTCTGGGGTCTAGAACTGAAAATATTCTCAGGGATATAACAAGGGACAGAAGGAGGATGGATTTTATTTGTATCCTGTGCTCTCAAAGAAGACTAGAAATGCCAGAGGGTGGATGGTCATTCCTGTGACTCTCTGGAAAATCTGAGGACAATGAGCTCCCTGTTTTCGCACCACATCCCACAAGTTTCCATGCCAGCACAAAGCATATGAACATGGGCATGTTCATCATCATAGGCCTTCAGTCAGACACAAAGCAGGAAAAGGGAGGAAAGATTGAAGCAGAACTGCAATGCAATCAGGGGTGGATTTTGGAAGCACTTTTGGGAACAGGGTCTGCCAGCATAACCTGGAGACCAGAGCAACCCTTCCCTCTCGCCATCCTCCACTGCCTACATGAGTTTCTTTCTCCCACTTGCTTTGGCTCTTACCCGAAAGGAGACAGTTCTGGGGCTGGTTCGTCTGATGGAGCTACTGTAAGTGACAGGAGTTGGAGAAGTATCTGACTTTTCTGCAGGTTCATCTTGGGTGGAAGACAGCTGTATTACCTCCTTTGAGTGATTCCTGGACGGCTGCTGAGGAAAAAAGCAGACAGCTGATGCACCCCTGCAGAATCTGCAGAGAGGGTTGAGGTGCAAGGAGCAGAGCAGCCGGAGTGGGAACCGGTTTGGAGGCAGGAGTCTAAGATGGAAATCCTCCACACCTTGGCTGTCTCACCTGGATATGCAAAGCCCCAAAAACCTCATCAGTGAAACCATGATTGTAGTCAGTAGGGGCTTGCCGGAGAAAGAGATCAGAGTAGCACACTTAAGGGAAGGAGAGGAGGTGGTGGGATGCTGTCCACCACCTTGTGGTTTGCAGGTCTCAAAAAAGCCTTCCCCAAAAGCCCACAGGTCCCATTTCCCTCCTGGCACTTTCGGGCTTTCCCTCTCTCTGTCGTCCTCCCAGCACCCAGGACCTTGCACCCCAAGGGTTGGTGCCTTGTCCATTCCTGCTCACCTGCTGGTTCAGAGACGAGGTCACCTCTGAGGCTGTCTTCTCCTCCATGCTGCGTCTGCCCTGTCTGGTCAGGATCTTCACTTCACGGAGTCGGCAGCCCCCCAGCTCTGGCGATGTCTGCTGCTGCACCTTCCCCACCTCCTTCCTCTGCTTCCCCTGAGGCATCCCCACACCTTGTCCCTCTTTGTCCTGGAGCCGTGCCCTCACCACCACCTTCCTCTCCAAGGCTATCTCCAGGTGTTGGTCTCCTGATGGGTCCCCTCTGCCTTTGGCCGCATCCTGATCCCGCTTTCCAGCCTGGATGCTCTCCTGTCCCACACGTGGCTGCATCCCTGCCTCTGCACGGCTCGATTCCACCCCTGGCTCCTGCTGCTCCTTCTCCTGCCTCCGCTTTTCGGAGACAGCCATTGGGGATCTTATCCGTCTCCCTTCTTGCGTCTTCAGCACCTCCGAGAGCTTATGCTCTTCCTCGTCCTCCGGAGACACCAGCTTCACAAGAGATTGAGGTCTAGAGAAAAAATGGGGGTCAAACCTCAGCACTCCAGGGCCAGAGGACTGGCTTTTATGCTGCAGGTGAGGTTAACCCAGGTGAAAGTCTCTGGGGGAGTGCAAAAGTCCCACCAATGTCCTGGAGTCATCACTGCAGACCAGGACTTGCTGCCACACTCCTCCCTGTAACCCCAGCTAGGCTCTCCAAGGAAAAGTTTGGATTAAAAGTCTTTTTTTTCCCTTTTGTGGCAGAGATTAAGGATTTCTGCAGCCTCTTCCCAGGACATCAGCCTCCACCAAGTCCCGTGCCAAGCAGCTGCAGGCTCAGAGCAGTGTGCTGGGTCTGCTGCTGGATAAGACTTGCTTCTGTGGATCTTTGGCAGATTAGGAAAAAATACTACTGTCTTTAAACTTAAAGTGTTGGTTGTAAGACAATCAGCTATGGCAGAGTTCATCCACAGTCCCAACACCTTCTGCAAGCCAGTCATTTTCCCCTCCTGCCCACAGGCAAACACAGGCACCAGATTTGGGAAGGGACAGATAGGACATTTCCCCAGGGCCACAAAGACTGTGTCTACACAGTCTCCAGGGTTTGGGAAGGAGATGGGATAATATTTGCCCTCCTGAACTGCAGTCGCCACGTGGCCAGCCTGTGCTGGCACCAGGGAAGGGGGATATGTCCTATCTTGTTCATGTTAGCCGAGTCCAACCCCTATTCAAACCATATGCAGCCCAGACATCCTAACTCCATCACATCTGCAGAGAGAAACACCTCTAGAGCACGAGGTGGACGTAAGCCATTGGAATAGTGGACATTTCCAGGACCAATTTAGAGAGTGGGTCAGGTTGTGTAAGGGCAGCCTCCAAATCCCAGCTCCCTGCAGCAAGGGGCTTTGGGGGCACCACTGGAAAGCCCTTGCGTCACCTCCCCACTTCAGCACAGGTCCTACAACATCACTGCAATGTTCACAGGAGCAGGAGACAGCTGGCCAGGTGCTGCACGCTCAGCCCACGTTCCCTGCAGGAATGGGTGCCTGTCTGCTCTTGCCTGCTCAAGATGCCAGAGGGCATGACCAGCACCCACCTGAGCTCAACCTCAGCACCGACCCTCACCCTGGCACACAGTCTCCCTGTGCCACAGGACATGTTGAGCTCTATGACTGAACCCACCAGAGATATACCCCGCTTCTTTCTGTTCCTCTTGTGAAGCCCATCCTTCTGCCCAAGGGCTCGTTGGACCCCTGTTCTTCCCATGGCTTGGCCCACTCTCATCCATAAGAGAATCCCACCAACTGCAGCATCTTTGGCTCAGGGTTGAGAAAAACAAGCCAGCAAGATGCGAGCAATCAGCACCATGAGTAAGACTGATGTTAGGAGGACCTCACGCACCTGCTGGAAGCTGGGCTGATGTCTTTCACAGGGCTAGGAGGTTCCTCATCCATCGATGTGGAGGACAGCAGGTTCCGGTGCCTTCGCCGGCGCTCTCTTTGCTGTTCTTCTTCATCCTCAAGGGTCCTCTGCCTGGCCAGGCTGTTTGGGATGGAACATAACATCATGGTGAGGCAGTGCTCTGCACAAGGAGCTTGCAGCCCTGATGTCAGACAAGAAAGGAGACCAAAGTGCCCTCAGGCAAGGGATGAGGGGTTGGCAGAAGGTGCCTTCCCCAGGTGCTGCATGGGGCTGGAGGAGAGGGACACCAGCTCAAGCCAAAGTGCTCTCGCTCCACCCAGCTGATGCAGGCTTTTCCCAACACAAGCACTTGACTTCACAACTCCTAATTTCTTCTGCTGGAGGGAGCACCCATTTTAAAGGAATTTTTACACTACGCAAAGCTTCCCAGGCAAGGATATTTAACCCATAACTCTGCAAGACCAGGACCCTAGAGCCACCACAGAGATCTCAACCACATAAACTGGAAGGGTAACCACTAACAGCAGAAGATTTTAGCTCGAACGCAAGTTGTAGGGGTGGCATTTTAATTTTTATTGAACAAAAAGCCTCAGATGCAAAAGCATCAGAGGCTGAAAGCAACTCTGCCCGGAAACAGGGACGACAAGAGCTCCTCTTACTCTCTGCATGTGGCTGGGACTAGGAATGATTTATAGTCACAGACAGTACCAAAAAGACAAGGTTTGTAATCATCTTTAAGAGTCATCTTTAAAGATTTTATTTTGCATAAGCCAAATTTATAATTTTTTTTTTCAGGAAAATGATACCCTGAAAAATACATTGTTTGGAAAACCCCAGGTTTCCCTTCCTCTCTCCATGCAAAACCTGTCCACCCTCTCTGCCGGTGCATGAACTCTGCTGGAAAATATTTTTATTGGCTGGACTGAGCTTTTTACAACAGTGTTCTTTTGCCTGCTGCACTAGTCCTCAATCAGCTGCAAATATATGCAGGGGTCCCAGCAAAGCTCCCAGCACCCCAACCGCCCCGCGGGGCAGAGCCCTCCCTGCACAGGATCCATCCCGCCTGGAGCTGGCACTCCAGTTTCATCCGGACTCAGGGTTTACTTTGAATTTGACTTTTAAGAACGTGAAAGTCAGAGCAGGTCCGGGCCTGCGGTATCGCCAACATCGTTGCGGACACGGTGACTCGCAGCGTGGTTTACGAGTTACTGTGTAATGAAAACTGGGTCATAAATTAAACCACATTACCCCCCGCAACTACTTGCGGCTTCTGTTTTTCCTGGTCCAGGGAGGCAGGGGAGCACGAAAGGGTCAGCAGAGCAGAACGGAGAGCAACAGCGGGACGGGTCGGGGGTGAGATCTCAGTGCCTGCTCGGGAACAGGGCAATGCCAGGGGGTGTGCTGCCCTTCCCTCCTGCCACCTCCATCCCCATCGCCCCTTGCACCCCCAAGCCTTCACTTGGGGGGCTCCAGCTGGATACCGTGCCTGGCGTCGGGAGACACGGGGATGGAGAAGGCTGGGACCTGCCCCAGGGAGCCCATGAGCACTCTTAGCAGGCTCTCACCCTGCCACAGGACACCTCCCTATTCGGCTCCTCGCAGCTGTACTTGCCTCCGTGGGCCTGACCCTGTAGATATTTGTACACAGCTTAGCTGCGCTGGGAAGGCAGCATGGTCGTGTTTGCACGGCGTGGTGTGATCCCTCCATCACCGCACACACACATCCCCACCCGGCAAGGTTAGCACATGTGTGTGGATGTACGCACGCAGGTGCCTCTGCTAAGCCCTCTTCTCCCTCACGCTGTCAGCGCAGAGCACTAATGCCAGTTTAAACCCATGTGAGAGCCAGTTACTTCTGTGTTTTTGCACGCATGGGCTCCTTCAAAATGACAATGAGATTTTTCCTGCCTTGAATTTGCTCAGCTCCTGCGGAGGCAGCACGTAACCTGGCATGATCAGCACACAGATTCTTATTATTTGTAATTAAATAATCCACCCATTAGGCTATGGATTTGCTTTGCCAATCTTTCCCTCTTCTTTTCAGAGGGATTTATTTTTCACCATCTAACCTTTTTTAACCTCGAAGAGATGAATCAAAAAGGATCGGCGAGTCTCCCCTTGCCTTGTCCTCTCCTGCCCTGTTAATCATTAGTGCTGAGGTATCTGACATTTCTGCTGTTTCAGTGAACACTGTCTCATCTAATGAGAGAGGAGAAGCTGCCTTCCTGGGTTGTGAAACAACCCGGGTGCAGGACCCCGCTGGGCTCGCGTTCGGGCAGGCCCATGGCTCAGCGGAGGTGGATCTGGATGGGGCTGGGATGCCCTCTGGATCCGTCCCAGCCGTGACGGGGGCAGGGGGGGAGCG
>Ga0181612_115644_pt1 | contig 10716 bp, 11 predicted proteins | sample HoacroProtozoa21_FD_119630 | JGI IMG/M metagenome (GOLD analysis project Ga0181612, IMG submission 119630) | Hoatzin crop microbial communities from Cojedes, Venezuel. Combined Assembly of Gp0051906, Gp0051904, Gp0051908 | reverse complement strand
CTTTTAATCTCCCAAAAACTTTATAAAAAAAAATTTTTTTTCCCCCCCCCCCCCCCCCCCCATCTCTTTCCAATGTTTTTTGGCCTCTCAGAAACATCTGTGGGGGGGAACCACCAGCCCACACTTTGTTGCTCTCTCTGCCCCTGCAGACACGTTTTCACTCCCACCTGTCACCGCTCCCCCTCCCCGGGCTGCTTTTCACTTGGGCTGCAGAGCGCAGCCGTTTCCAAAGGGATGATCAAATCAGAGACACCTGCACACTGATCCCTGCTAAATCCTGGACTCCAGACTGCAGGTGGTTCTTGTTGCAAAGGGATTAGTGGGAGGCTGAATAAACCTGGGTTTGATCTAGTGCTAACTGGCATGGGGTAATGCCCTTGGCTAAGATGAGATTTACGGAGCTGTATCTCTTCATAATGTGCAAGGGGAGGCAGCGCTGGGAAGATACAGTTTGCTGCTCAGAAAGAGAAATTCCCATTTCTGAAGAACAGCAATAGCTTGGTGCTTGGAGAGGTGCTGGCGTCCGGCACTGGATCTGCGCTCAGCAAAGCTGAGGAGGGGCTGGCTGCACATAGGCAGAGCCAGGGGATGTTCAGGGGCTTTCTTCCCCCCCCCTCATCTCTGTGGGGAAGGGTTTCGTATTTGGAGAGGCAGGGAGCTCTGTCATGGGCCATAGCACACTGGGAGGAAAGAGCCCTTGGTCGCTGCTGCAGCAGTGGAGCTGATGGGAGGGGTGAGGTCGGTTCTGGTGCCCCTGAACCATCAGGGGCTGGGCTGGAGCATCACCTTCCTTCCCTGAAAGACTGCAGTTGGTGATGTGGGAAAACTTTGTGGCCTCAGCCCTGCTTCTGTGAAGTATTTGTGCTGGGATTTTTTTCATAGGAGACTATAATGCTTGGTGCCAGACTGCTTCATTAAAATATTCTGATTTATAGCCCTTGGTTTCAGGCTGGAAAGGAGCTTCAAACATAGAGATGATGCAGTGGGATCAGGTGAAACTTAATATTTCTCCTCCTTGTGTGTTGGAAGCGCCAGGAGTTGTCACTGACAACCACAGTACTCTATTCTCCCACATTTTTGGAAATAACAGTGAACTAAGAAATTCAGGTTTTGGCCAAGCTTCTAATGAACTCTAATAGCATCGTCCTGGGACTGCACTTGACTGTGAAGTGAGATCAGCAAAAGCTAATGGGAGTGGAAAGATGTCAGGGGGGAGAGAAGGAAGGTACCCAGCACCATTGCATTGGGGTAGGAGAAGAACATACATCTCCCATTTAATATTGCGTGTGCAGCCTTGCTGTGCATCTCAACTCTTTCTCTCCGTGCTCCAAGCCCCAGAGGCAGCATTACCTGTTGCTCCCAGCTGCGTTAGTCTGGGCTCTCCCCTGCTCGGTCAGCTTGCAGCAGGCGTCTGCCAGCAAGCGATCATGGAGGCACGCTGCAAAGGACGTGTCTGCAGGGCAGCGCAGGGAGCAAGCTGTGTGCCAGGAGCTGGGGGAATCGAGCAGCGTTCACACAAAGCCAATAACGGGGTTGTTAAGTTGTGAGAGAGCAGGGCTCAGGCCTTGGAGCACTGCCTTGCTGAGTGATCCATTAGGGGAGAGGCTGTATGATACAGGCGCATTTGTAGTACGCTCTGCAGAGAGTTGGGCTGAGATAACGCAATTATGGGTAAGTGAAAATAAAGCCAGCTTCCCAGTGACACCCAGCAGCTACCTTAAACCTCAGAAAACCAGGGACAGAAGGAGGGGTTTCTCCCCGCTCTTTTGCAACAGGGAAAGCTACAGAGCTTCACAGGAGAGCAATATGGAACATCCTGCAGGAGGGAGGCAGATGGGGCAGGAGGAGATGAGGAGTCCTTGGAGCAAGGATGTCTTGTCATTCAAAGTGATTTTGAGCCCTGAAAGGGGATGTGTGGGGTTGATGTCACCACAGGGATAGTGGGACAGCAGGTCTGCTCCCCGTCGTGGTGCTGCCAGTCTGGTTTGGGGGGCAACTGGTGGAGGTAGAGAAGAGAGATAGTGAGTGAGGAGGGGGGCTGGAGGGCATACTGCTGCCTCTGGAGAGCTTTGGCTTATTTTTCTAGCACCCCATGTTGTTGCCTTGCCTGGAGAGCTGGACCAGGACTGGAGAGCTGGGAGGAGAGGAGCACACATGGCACAGGCAGCTGCTCCCCGAGCCAGGGTCCCTGGGGCACTGTGGCAACAGTGGCAAGAGATGGGCATCAGGTGCAGTTATACGGCAACAGAGAGGGCTTTTCCTCCAGCAATTAATGCAGAAGCAGGGCCAAGACTTTCAGAGCACTGATTCGAGGAGGATTGACTGGGATGTGACGTGCAGTCCTCTGCTGCAGGATCACTGCTCTGCCACACGTGCAATGAGCTGGCGGGTCTCAGTCTCTGCAGCCCAGAAAAGCGGGCAGCTGACCCTTACAGGGATGACCAAGGAGAAGTCCTTAGAAAATCGGCTTGGTCTCACTCATCAAGATACTTGGCCCCCAGTGTGAAGGTCTGCTTAGCACAGGAGAAGGGATTTCCCAGTTTTATTGTCCTTTAAATGTGGGGGTGGAGCTGCTCCCTCTTTTGTGGATGCCCCAAACCCAGCAATTTCTCCTCCCTCTTTTAAAAAGCCAGATGAGAGAAACTACTTCTTACGTTAAATAAGCAGCTCTGTAAAGTGGCCTTGACTGTCTTCTCACCCAGAAAGGGCAAACTGGAGGGAGACAGATGTGAGTCAGAGGCAGTAAGCAGGCAGGGAAAGTGCCTGCGTTGCCTCTCGGGTAGTCAACCCCGCAGACGGCAGGAGCCCTGCCCGCAGCTCGGCTCATCAAAGCCAGGCTTCTGAGCAGAAGGGGCAGCTCAGTGTGTAAGTTACACACTGCCCCGAGCAGGGCACACATCTGCAAACCGGCAGTGCTCCGCGGGCATGGCCCTGTCACCGCGCCAGCCTCGGCCACGTGTCCCTGGCTGCCGGGGCACGCGTGAGAGCAGGGCACTGCAGGCAGCAGGGCAGAGGCTGGAGCTCATGCTGGGCCCCGGGAGGAATTTGCAGAGTTTGACTGGGGAGACGGAGGGCCTTGTCCCCAGGAAAAGGGTTTCCAAAACTCGTCAAGTTCTGGGAGCAGCAAATCAGTCTTGGTGATGAACCCGTGGGAGATGCAGCAGGGAACATGAGTGCAGAGTGCTAGCACAGCTTGGCAGCTGGACCTCAGCTGAGCACAGATGCTTCAGCAGCCAGTGGTGGTCTTTCCTGACCCAACAGCCTGCCATCTCATCTGTTCCCATCATAGCACCTTCTAGGGAAGCCATGGGGAGTGCTGTAGGCACTGATGGGTGGGAAGGGCAGGGACTTGCAGTCCAAACCCTGCCAGGTTCTACTTTGATCTGCCCAGAGTGAAGTCTGTGGCTGGCTGGGGACAAGCCCTTTGCTTCCAGGGCAGAAGATACCAGCCTTGCTGTGAGGATGGCACAGCTGATAGCTGCTTGATGCCTCCTGTGAAGGCAGTCCACACCACAAAATTCCTCTGCTGTGCCCCACCAAAGGAATTCCAGGGAAGGAGCTCATCTGCGGGGCTAAGCCTGGTGCCTCCTGAGCAGAGACAGGCTCTGTCCTGCCTCGGCTGTGCTCGCTGTGTCTGCTGGGGGAATGGCCTGGAAAGGTGGATCTGGAGGGAGACCAAGCTATATGCTGTGGGTCGACTGCGGGTGAACCTCCGAGGCAGCTCTAGCTCCAGCTCCCAGCTGGAATGGGGGGGGGGGTGACACTCGTAAGCCAGGTTGGTGCACACGAGGGGGCTGAGCTTGCACAGTCAGGGCTGTGCACGTGTCTGCGCGGAGGAAGCGCAGAGGATTTTGTTTTCCATCTCAATCAGCTTGGTCTCTTTAGCGAGCTTTAACAAAGGGACGGTGGCTTTTCATGCTGCTCTTGATCTTGGGGCCAGTAGCAAAATCCTCCCGGCAGGTCCCTGGGCACTGTTCCCTCCTCTCTCATCCTGTAGCGATGCCGCAAACACTGCAGGCGGTACAAATGGAGGTTAGCATTAGCGATGCAGAGCGGTGCAGAGCCAAGAGCGGAGCTGTGCTCCACGAGCACGCAGCCCTCCTTGCCAGCTGCCTCTGTCATCCTGGTCCCAGCAGCCAGCACGGGCTGGGTGCTGGGGGGCAAGGATGAGTGCAATGCAGCAGCAGGATCAGGGGGCTTTTGGGTCAGTGTTTTTCTCTCAGTTGAATAATTCCCATGATTAGAAGGGATGTCCCATGCCAGTAGCACAGCAGCTGTGGGTTTCTGCAGGTGGCAAGGCAACTTCATGTGCAGGAGACACCAGATCTGTCCTGACTGTCACCAAAGTCCTTGGTGACCTTGGGGGAGACTCCTCCTGACTCCACATCTCTTCTGAATCTCCTCTTCATCAGTCCTGCCTAGCTGAGACTGGGGGCTGCGTCCAGCTATCCTAAGGAGCCGTCCTGTCTCCCAACCAGTTCCCACCTTCTTGTTCCCTGGGAGGCTCCAGCTGATTTCAGTGAGGAGCCATTTCCTTTCCATGCTGCAGAATAAAAAAGGATTTCACTTATTTTTTGTTGTTTATCTCCCCTCTATTACGTCTGTGACTAGAACATTGTGGCTTTTAAGTTTATTCCAACTGTTTGATATTTTACATAATCGTATTATTTATGTGACAAGATTAGAAGTACTCTGCATGCTGACAGGCAACTAGCACACACGCAATTTCTTGCCAATCCTTCACGAATTTGCATTGTGTTCCTGACTTCTTTGAGTCTGTGCAGATTGTAGCGTTAGGCAGAGAGAGAGAGAGGTATGTAGAAAAACCGGGGGGGAAGGTGGAGAAGACGAGAGGCAAGCTGCTCCTCTGAGAGCTGTTGGCTTCCTCCTGTCCTTCGAGATCTTTCGACCTCTGCAGAGCGGGTACTGGGTGCTGGCGCCCGTCACAGTGGGGCTAATGGAAATACCTGGCCAGGCTTCAAACCCTTGGCCTCTAACAGCGAGTGCTAAGCACACAACGGTGTTTGGTTTAATATCCCGCTGCTCGCCCGTGGGATACTTGATTTATTCTATGCCTGTAAACATTCATTTCACACCTAAACAGGGGCAGGTTCATCACTTCTGCAATCATCATTTATTCATGTCGTGAGGGTTGCAGGAAGCAGAGATAAATGGATTTCCGTGAAATTGGTGCTCCAGGCTGCTCAGGAGCCTCCGTCCTTCTCACCGGGCTCCAGAGCAGGGTGGGATAGCTTCCCTCTTCGGCTCCTCTACCCTGGTGCTTCGGCACAACATCCTCCGCAGAGCTGTGCCGTGCCTCGGGCCAGGACGCGGTGCGGCTGGAGGGCTCCGACCCCAGCACCAGCCAGAGGACTCCGGGCTCCCTCATTCCCACGTGTCACGAGGTCTCACCCATGCTCAAGAGACAGCACATGCGCAGATATCTTGCTGTGGGTCCTTGCTTTGCTGGATTTCCAGTGCTATCTATGCTTTCTTTCCTCTGTATTAAGGCAAGCTTTTGCTAAATATCCTTTTTGGGGGAGTGGGAAATACCCACCCCTTTCTGGAGTAAAAACCCCTGCCTTTTGCGCCCCAGGCAGAAGATGACTGGCTGAGAGGGGCTAGCGCTGCACTACACCTCACAGCCATCCTGGAGGCCACACGCTTGGCACAGAGACTGGGACCTAGCTGCACCATCCTCTGTCCATCAGGGCTGGAATGAAACCTCTTCAGTGCCTAGAGGGCATCGCACCCCTGATGGGGAAATCCTACATCCAGCTGGTCCTCAGCCAACTGGTGCTCCCCCAGTGCACCCCGGGATGGCAGAGCAAACCCCAAACCACCAGAGATGAATGTGCCCTCCCTAAACAATTCATGGCTCGAGCTTGCGCTTGGCTTCCTTTGTTATCTCGCTACGAATGAAAAAATGAACCAAGATTAAAGAGTTCTGTCTCTGTTTCCAAATTTATGGGCATTTAAAATGTGATGTTTGAGTCTGTTACTCCTCTGACTGTTGTCAGGCTGATTCAGTGCAGAGCAGCGTGGGCACTGCACTCGCAGCCGGCCCGGGGCATCGCCGTACTCAGATGTGTCAGGCGGTGGTCAGCATCCTGAACTCCTACGGCGATGAGTGGATCCACAGGGTTCACAGCTACGTGGCCACAGGACTTCATGTAGTCCCCACAGTACCCAGCTTCACCACCGCATCCTTCTCCTCCTCCTCACCACTGCACCTCCACCGTGCAACCCTTTGCCAGCCTGCACCCCTCCAGGTCAACACTCTCCACTTCTGAGCAGCCCACCTCCTGCCCCTGGCACTAAGCTCGTAAACCTTGCAGCGCTAATTGGCTCTGACTTCGCTCTGCTCTGTAGAGGCTTCCCTTCTGGAAGTGACCGCTTCTCTCCATTCAGCCTAAAGCGAGCCGAGAGGGCTAGCTTAGATTTAGACCTTGAATTTCTAAATGGCTGAAATTAGGTGAGATGAATCCACAGCTTCTCTGTCATCCTGTCCCTGTGATTAATCACTGTCTGAGAGCAAAGCTGGGTTCTCCCTGCCCCCTAATTCAGCACCATCTTTTTATGGAAATAAAAGCTGCCGCTGTGTCCAGCTCTGCTGATGCCCGGGGCACCAGTGAGACCCCAGCCAGCTCTGCAGAATCGCACCTGCACAAAGACCTTCTGCAGAGCCCACCAGGTAGTCAGGACAGTCAGGGAGAGCACGGAGCTTCACCTTGTTCGTACAGCCTCTGTCCTGGGCCACAGCAGGTCCTCAGCTTGGGCTGTGTAAGAAGCATGCATCCTTCATCAGACTGTGTGCCAAGGGATGCTCTCCGGGGCTGGTCACACAGAGGAGCTTTGGGGAGGGCTGAGCTCCCTCTGTCCCACTGCCCCCCACTCCAGTATTGGAGATGGGTCACCTCTCGGAGCCACGGCTTCAGAGAGGGATATGGAGAAAATCCTACGGGACATTGAAAATGCGGGACAAAGAAAAGGCTTTGATATTTTCTGCCAAGACAGTTTGCTTCTTGAAACATCAACATCTAATTGCCCCACACAGACATCAAATATCTTACTTTTTTAATGAAGCTAGGCTATCTGCTTAAGGCCCATTTCCACACAAGGACAATGCAGCTTTTAAAATAGAAGAAGAGTTAAAGATACGGCATCACTTGGAGCTGACAACACCATGCACAGCTAGAGCTGCCTCTCTGGGAAGGGAGTAACTCTGTGGTGCCCTGTGTAATGACATGGTAGTGGCCTTTTTCAGTTGCATTTCCTATGTTTTCTCATCTAAAAGGGACCCAAGCACCTTCTGGAGAAACAAAGTGCACCATAGGTGTGGTGAGAACATGGGGTGACTGCTGGCACTGGGCTCTCTGCTGACCTCATGGACATTTCAGGACAACAGCGAGTGAGCCCATTTTTGTTAAATACAGTAATCTACACCCAGAATGGGGCCAGCTGACTTGCAATGTCCCTGGTTGTTAATGAACACACTGGAAACATGCACCCAGTGTGCCTGGGCTGGGGCAGTTTCCCCCAGCTGCTGGAGCAGAGTGAGGGAGAGATGGTGCAGGTGTTCCTCATCGCAACGCATGCGCTGCTGGGAGTCTGCCAGAGACTGGTTCCTGTTTGGGCACCCTTTGCAGGGACAGGCAGGGCTGAGCTGAAGCTGTGGAGGCAGCTCTGCAGAAAGGCTGCATGGGATAATGCTTCTGAGCGTACCCTCTGCCCTGGAGACTGTTGTGAGAGTTGTGTGGAAAGCCAGCCCACGGCAGGAGAGGGACAGGGCTTTTGAGTGTTGCTGCAGCACCCTGATAGCAGGATTTACCCTTCTGCTGTGTTTCCCTTTCCCTTCCACTAATGCAGCTTCTGGTTGTTCACACGGTTGGTCCCATTGCTTGTAGGTGGGATGCAGCACTTCCAGTGACCAGCAGACTGAGGTACTTGGCTTCCCTGTATCTCTGACCAACCACAGAGGCAATATTAATGGTGTTTTTGAAAGGGTCCAGGAAAGAGAGCCAACATAAAGCAAAAAAGGGCTGTGTTCCTATGTACAGGCCAGTGATTTGAGGATCAGAAGGACTCAACGTTCAGAGCACTCATGAGGAGGTTGTTTGCAGACATCACTGTTCCCATCAAGCCCGTGACTGATGCTACATGTTCTTGAGCACAGTTACGGTTTGTTGTATCTTACCTGCCCATCTGCAGATGTACAGGTACCCTGTGCTCTGATAACATTCTCCCTGCCCAGAAAACCAGACCCAGATGGTCGCTTCCTAAATTTACAGTTCCTGACATTTTATTTGGAGGGGGAGAAGAGGGGCAGAATATGGGTGAAAATCTCTTCTCTGGCCAGCAGCCAGTATGTTTCTGTCCTACATTGCGTGCTACCTCTCTGCTTGCTGCAGTGGTGGTAGGAACCAGGCAAAGGCAGGCAGCGCCATCCATCAAGGACAGCTATGCCATCGATGTTAACGGATTTTGAGCCAAGACACCCCCCCCCCCAATCAGTTTGCATCCTAAAATTAGCCTTTGTTGGGAAGGTTTGTGCTCTCATCCTGCATCAATGTCCATCTGACAGGGGATGAGCTAACTTAGAAATAAAGAGCACAGAGCAGACAGGGCGAAAGGAAAATAGCTCTAATGTAAAAATAAACGGTGTCCAGCCACCCACTGCGTCCAGCTGAGCTCCCAGTAGGGTCTCACACGCCTGACACAGAGCAGCAGCTGCCCTTTCATTAGAAGCCTGCTCATTTTCTCCCCCTACAGCTGAATTCGCCTTGAAAAAAAAAGTCACAAAGTGACAGGAAGGAGAAAGAGCCCCTGACTCCAGCGCTGCAAGCCCAAAGCAGCCTGGTGTGCTCTCGGCCGCATGGATGCACTGCCTGGGTCCTGCTGAAAGCATGGGGAGGTGAGAAGAGACCTTTCATCCTGCCCTGTCCCACAGACCCTGCAGGAAAGGGATGGAGGGACCACTGCTCTCCTCTTTGCCCCATCCATTGCTTCTTCAGGACCTCTCTCTAGTCCCAGGGCTCTGCTGCACGTTTCCTCATCTTTCCACAGACCTTGCTTCTCCTGTATTTATTCCCTGCTTGGTGGATGTCTCCTGAGTCCCAGGGACACCACAGACTCCAACCTTTTAGATCCAGGGTGAACGGGGTCACTCCAGTTGTCCTTCAGAGGCACTGCGAATGGACTCCTACCTCCTGCGCGTATGCTGCTGGGAGCTGACAGGACAAGCATCTGGGAGGAGCAAGTGGAGGTTGGAGGAGCAAGGTTCTGGTTCTTGCAGAAGTGTCTTTGTCCTGGGTTTCTGAAGAATTCAGTCCAACAGTGTGGCATGGGCTCACATCAGACAGAGCTGGGTGCATGCAGGGTGCTAAGCTCCTCCAGCAGCATTATACTGTGCAAAGTGCCCTTGAAAATCTGCTCTCTGGTGTCTGTTCTGGCTGTGGACACAGACTTTCCTTTTCCAGGTGTTGAAGGTTCTGTTCATCTGCCCACAGTGCGAATGAGGCCGAGGACACATTGCTGGAGAAGCCCCAGGTGCTGGAGTATCTTGGCTTTGAATTCAGGATCAAGAGAGCACGTCTCGCTGCACTGCCCAGACATCAGCCAACCCTGAGCAAAACCCTCTGCACCCTTCACATCCAGCCCTCAGAGCGGCTTCCCTGGAGTGGACCTGTGTCCACGTGCTTAAAAATGTCATGACATCTTTGGAGTCACCAGATCCAGATTCCCACCTGTGTTCCTTTTGAAGCCCCAGAGAAATTGCCCTCCTGACCTGCAGCAACGCAGTTGCACAAGGAGCAGCTTGTGCAAACCTTCCTTGCACTGTTGGTGAACATTTATTCACGTGAACCGTCCACAGACATGGACAGGACTGTTGGTGCTAGCAAGTGCTCGCATGTCTGAGCAACGGCTGAACAACACAGCCTCTGGAAATGCAACGAGCAGACGGAAGAAGACCTTTAAGTCTTTTCAGGATATTTTGCGGAGATGTAAGAGCTCAAATTTCCTGATTCTCTCTCTCTTCCTGAAAAACCCACAGCAAACCCTGCAACGCAGAGGAGCCAGGCACAATAATCTCGCTTCAGCTCCCCGAAACTAGCCAAGCAGAGGAGAAAAATGATTTAGATGATTTACAGCACTTCGGAAGAGTTGAAAAAAGTGAAGTAAATAATAAATCAAAACCAGCAAAAAGAACAAGAATACATCCATCTTTTATGAGCTCTATTCACTGCTGTATGTACAGTTCAGACATAAAACAAACGCGCCGTGCAAAGTTGCTGCTGCTTCAGAAGTGTCTGTGCCCAGCAGTTTCAGAGCGCTTCCAAACTACATAAAAGCGGAGGCAGAGGGAGGCGCAGGCGTTGTCTGCTGAGTGCAGGAAACCAGCTCCTGTTCTCTGTCTCCTTATCAGCCTTCTGCATAGCCCAGCGTGGGGATGATTTCAGCGGGGAGACAGGGCGCACAAGGAATCCGTGATAAAACAGATTCCTTCCAAAAAACGTGTTTTATCTTCAGGGTCCTTGCCCCATTGAAATTGCACCTGAGGAGTTCTTCAGCTGCAAAGTGTCCTCTCAGTCTTAGCACAAAGTCTTGCAAGCGCTGTTGTCTGAAGGCTGCCCAGAGTCCCTCAAAAGGTTCCTTCATCCACCTACAAGATCCACTTGCCATGCTTCCCTAGGAAAGGGGCTCCCGCGGGCCTGT
>Ga0181612_180332_pt1 | contig 10717 bp, 9 predicted proteins | sample HoacroProtozoa21_FD_119630 | JGI IMG/M metagenome (GOLD analysis project Ga0181612, IMG submission 119630) | Hoatzin crop microbial communities from Cojedes, Venezuel. Combined Assembly of Gp0051906, Gp0051904, Gp0051908 | reverse complement strand
GTCCCTTCATGTCCGCTGTCACGCTGCCCACCCTTCCCCCTGCGCAGGCAGAGCAGCAGCTGCCCCGAGCGGGGGGCACCCCGCGGCACCCCGGGGCGTGCAGAGGGACCGCTCCTGCTGCGATGGCAGCCGTGGGACGGTTCTCTGCCGGCAGACGCGCAGCCGCGCTCGGACGGGCGCTTGAACGGCTGCGGTGGGGAGAAAGTGGGTTATAACGGTGTGACCTTGGCGTGACCCCCCACCTGGGGGCTGCGTGGCAGTGTGTGCCTTTGCTAGGGAACCCTTCCCACCACCTTTACGACTGGTCCCGATTGGAATACCAGTTAGAGCTGTGGGCTGACGTTGTTTTAAATTACCAGCTTCTTCTTGCTGAGTTTTTGAAAACCAATGTCAGCATGAGCTGATGATATTGCCTCTCCGAGTCCAAAAGCCGACTGCGTTTTCAGTGGCTGCAGCAAGAGGTCCGGCTGGCAGTAGGCAGGGGTTTGGAGGCAAGCTCTCCTGGACACCATTGGGACTGGTTTAACCAAACCGATCTTAAAAAGTGAGGGGACAGAGGGCAGCCTGAGCCGCAGTCTGGGCTGGGAGCGGGGCTCCCCCGGGAGACGCTTACCCCTGTGAAGAGCAAGGGGCACGTTTGCAGCTTTGGAAGGGGAGGGGGCTGCGAGGCTTTCTGCCGTCACGGTAGAGACACCCCACCTCGGCGGCAGGGCTGAGCACCTTGCTTTCTGGAGGCTTTTTCACATGCAGCGGGCAGGACCGGGAGGAAATCAGGGCCACGATGCAGGCGTCGCAATCGGAAGGGGAGATGTATGTTGCGTAACAGGCATCAGATGGGAGCAGGCAACCTAATTACGTTCCCGCTGTTGTGCCTCCGTGCATCCTTTTACCAGCAAAATATGGCTGGGACTGTTCTTCATGCATGAAATGAAATGAAATGAAATGAAATGAAATGAAATGTACCTGCTGCTAAACAAGCAGAGATGCTCCTGAGCCAGCCCCGGGACAGCCTGGAGACCTGCCACCCACTGAGGAGGGCGCAGGGGAAGACAGGGCAGGGACAATGCTGCGTGGGCAAAGAGAAGAGAAGCGGAGGGGGAGGCTTTTCCTCCCAGGTAAGGCTCGAAGCAACTTCTGCAATCATAAGAGAATGGATATTTGGGATCCTTCAGGGTGAGACATCTGCATTTTTTGGCCTCGGTCGCACAGGAGGGGACCCAAGACCCCTCTGTCCCGCAGCACCCATTGCCCCACCAGTTTCCATCATCCCATCTTCTCTCAGCCACGCTTGATGGGTGCCATCCCCACGCTCCCACGGGGAGGGTTCCTGGCAGCCTGGGCATCCCTAACACTGAGTCACCATGGTACTCTTCCATTCCCCGGAAAACAGTGACTAATCCAGAGCCAATAGATTCACCCTGCTCAACCTGGAAAAGCAAACAACAGCTAAAACATTTGGATGAGGTACTTGCTGGGCAATGCACTGGGAGGGGATGGACCCACTGCGCCAACCTGGCATGGACTGGGCCATGCAGCTCCCCCAGATACCTGCAAATGCGTCAGTGCTCTTCCAAAGCTCACAGACCAATTCACGACACCATTTTCCAGCTAGGGGGGCTTTTTTTGAGGCTGTATGCATACTTACTATTCGTGTGAAACAAATCCCTGTGCTGGCATACTTTAAGATCTTTGACTTGTTTTTCAGTAGTAGGATGTGCTGCTGAAACTTTTATTTTTACTGTTTCCCTTGCCCTTGAACTACAAGGAACAGGAGCTGAGTTTTACCTACAGCAGTCTGGAGATACCGCTGTAAACTTCTGCAACTCGTAAAGCACATAGCGATTAATCCAGCCCTAAATGCCATTACAAATCCCCATTACTTTCAGCATGGGAATAGCTACTTGCCTTTCAAAAAAGACGTGGCGCTTTACGGAAACACTCGGCAAAATTAATTTCTGGGGGAACTGAGCCCATCAGAAGCCTTTCTAGTCAAAATATGCAATCATTCCATTTGCAGCCACATATGAGCGATTAACCATATGTGATTAATGCTCAACATAAGTATACTGGTCATCTATTTAGGGGTTTCCATTAGATACAGTGTGAGAGATGGTATGCACTGAAGGTGTTATATTTTTTTAAAAAAAAAGCCCCAGAGAAGTGGTCAGCCTGCTCTGGAGCGTCGTCTCACCGTGCCATCCCCATCGGGAAATCAGCAGGAGTAAGCCCCGCTGGTGTGTGTGCTGAAATATGCCGGTCCTGGGGCTGGCGGCATCTCCGGTGGAGCCCAGGGCCTCTCCTCGCCCTCCCCGGCAGCCTCCCGGGCTCTGCTTTATCAGCCCCGAGGCCACACATCCGCACACCCGCCCCAGGGCCAGCCCTATCGGCAAGCCCAGCGATGGCCATTCCCCCCGATAAGGCTGCAAATCCCAAAGAGAGATGGAGGGGGGATAACGCCTTCGCTTGGGTCATCTCCTCACCCAGATAGCTCACTCTTCATCGAAGGGGCGGCATTTCCCCAGACACCCACCGCTGGGTGACCGGACAAAGCGCCGGGGGCTCAGTCCCGCCCAAGGAAAGCCGAGTCCCACCGACCTCTGCCATGGGGCTACTCACGGGAGAGTGCACAGGGAGGAAAAAAAGAAAAAAAGTAGGAAAAGAGGACCTGGCAGGGCGCAGCCATAAATTCCTGTGCTCGGTTCCCTGCGTGACCGCTGAAGATAAGCAGCCCTCCCTGTTCTTCTGGGCGTTTGCCCCACTGGGTTCCTCAGCCAGCCGGCTTTCTGGGAGCAGAGGCTCTCCCAGCATCCCGGTGTTCGTGTCGCTCCCAGCGGAGCGGGGCCGCGATCTCCATCGGGGCGCGTACGCATCATTAGGACAATAAAACAGTAAGGGGACAAGAGGTGCTCTGTTCCCCCTGGTGACAATTACTGCCGCGCGCTGCCCCTGCCCCATGTCCCCAGCAAAGGTTTTGAGCAAAGCTGGTGCGCGCAGCTCGAGCTGGGCAGAGCCTCATTCTTTCAAAGCCTAATTCAGCCTGATAAGAGTGCCCTGGACAAAGCCTGCCCTGGCAGCGTAATTAAAGAAGTACGAATTGTTTCTAAAACCTCACGCTGGTAGAATTTTTACAATTAATGACGGGTTGTCACTGTTGGGGCTTGTCAGGGAGGAATTGCTCTCGTCTTACGCGCCCGATCTGGGTCAGCAGCCCATCCATCGCTTCTTTGAGGAGGGGAAAGCGAACAGGCAGCGCAGCACTGCCCCAGTAAGCTGTTAATGACACCGTGCTCATTACCGTGGATGACAAACATCAGGCTCTTGTCTGTAAGCAGAATTTTTGCCAGCTCGCTTTGACTTTCTAGGCTATGATTAAACACAGCCAAAAAACAGGGTGCTTACCTGGCCTACTTTTTTTCATTCTCCCCCCTCTCATGCATTTTTCATCGAAAAAATCTGCGCAGTAAAACAAGTGTCTATATCATCACATAGAAGACTCGATGAATGTGGGACAACATTAAGTTATTTTAATAACAGCTTATGAAAGATTGAGCAGAAAAAATAATACATTTAGGCGATCTATGAAAAAAGAGCCACTCGCTCTGGAATCTGAAAGAAGAAAACAGTACATATATATACATATATATATATACATGTCCCAGACTTCTCTGTGTACTAAAGAAGAAAGGATAGTAAATGTTTTTATTTTAAAACGCAGCGTTACTGTAGCGGTATCAATCAAAGGCTAGGTAATTCAAAAAATATGCTGACATGCTCTGTCCTTTCCTTGCCCTGCTCTGCCTACATTTTTTAGCACGTACAGTGCATCCACTTGAAAGCGTGGTGGATCCTTGCACACAGCAGGATTTTGCAGTCTCCTGCGGGACCCACCATGTTACAATAGCGTTCAAAGCTTTATAAGCTTCATTTAGTTTCAGCAAGCCTGTTGGAGCATTGTCTGTGCCTAAAGAGGCATTTAAAACTAAAGCGAAGCTTTGAAAGCTTCGGAGACAATGACGCTGGACTCCCTAAGCCCATGAGTTCACTGCAGGGTTTGGAGTGATGGCATCACGTAGAAAACATGACACGCTGCTCTGGGCGCCCTGCGGAGCCCAGGCCGGGGGAAGGGGTGAGCAGGACATCTGGGGCGCGCACTGAGGTTCTGTCGCTGAGGGTCACGCCTGTGCCGAGGGGAAGAAAAGCAGCCTTAATTTTTTCCTGGAGATTTGTACCCGTGAGTATTTATACTTTCGTTCTGGAATGATTTCTAAGCCATTGCTATGTGCGTTTCTAAGCTGTTACGAATAAAAGAAAACAACCCCTGGAGCGCACACAATGAAAGCAAGCGGCGATGCAGCCGCCATGCCACAAGGAGATGTCCGGCTTCTGCGACTCCTCCGACCTGCGGCACCGCGTCGGTGTGAGCGCTTTGCCCATCCCCGGACCGAGCAAGAGGCAGCATTTAAGGCAGAACTACGCTGCCTACGAGCCGAGGGAAACAGCTGCAAAGCAGGCGTCAGTAAAGCCGGGCTTTCCCGAAAGGCGCTCATTTTTCAATGCACAACCACGCCTGTCACCATTTCCAGACAAGGACATGTCATTTGTATAACCACAGTGATAAACCGTGCCGACAGCATCTCAAGGCTGGAGGAAAACATCCCCTGGAGTCCCCAAAAGAAGCATCCACCCTACCCATGCCACCTCACCCAGGCTGTGAAGGTCACCCCTGTCCTCGGGCTGCAGTGGCACAAAGTCCCCGCTCCCGCCTCATAGGGCTTCCCCGGAGAAACCCCCGGTGCTCGGCCGCGGGGCAGAGGCTTCTTGACCACCAGTCAGCAGGACGAGGAGAGGGACACTATGCAAAAACAGGGATGATCCATGTAAAATATCAGCTTATGGCTCAAGCCAGCTACGTGATGCCCATCCGCAGATCGAAAGGACGGGCCGTAGCAAACGGGCGTAACAAATACCAGCCCTCAGCCCTGAGTGGGTTTAGAAATAAAACAGTGAAATAGGATTCGTCAGCATGACAAGTACTGTCAGTAAAAGCCGGGCGTGCCCCGGTGCCCAGGCGGCGCTTGGGGAGCCACGTCGTGTCTCGCAGGCGGCATCTCGTCAGCAAGAGCGCGGCGTTTCGTCAGGGCGCAGCTGCAGGCAGAGCTCGATGGAGCGGAAAAGGAGACAGCGCGAGCCACGGCAGAGTTACCACGTGGCTGAATTTTCAACTTCAGTAGCTGTAGAAGGCTTCAGTAGGTGTAAAACATAGTTTTACTTAACCTCAGTCCAGCGGGGCTGTTTTTCACTGTGACTAAAAATAAGGAAAATAAACCTGCTGGAGCTAGATAACGGGCATGGGAAATTTTAGCCCAAAGGATTAAAGCCCGGTACAGGTGTGAAGCAAGCAGAATCAGTTTAATACCGCAATGTGTCAGAAAAAAGCTTAGCTGGCAAGGTGCAGGAGTTCCACGTGTGTGCAGATGCATTTGAGGGAGGATGACGCACTGATGACATTGAAAAAACAGCACAAAAATAAGAAAGATTTCAAAATACACCCAAATTGGAAATGCTACTCTTAAAAGCTTACTTAAGCACAGTAAAATATTGCTGTAGCTCTTTTTTTAAGTCCTGAAGTGCTACTATAACAGAAATAAACATGCTGATAAAATATTAGAGAACAGCCATGCCAGACTCCTGGAGGAGTGAACGGCCGATTTGCCCGAGCCGTGCTGCAGGCCTGGCTCCAAAGCTGGCTGCGCAGCCCAGGATCCGACGTTAATGGGGCACAGATGTTCTCCTGTAAGAAAAAGAAGTTGATTGTGTTTATTTCTTTCGTGGTACAGGCCTGGGGGTGGTTAGGGAAGCAGTTGGAAAGCTGTGAGTTGCAGTTACTTGATCGAATAACCTGTTTGAGAAAAAGATGTTGCTGTGCAAAATGACACCCCCCCCTCCCCCCAGTTTTGACAGCAAGTAAGGGTTTCACTTCCATCCGAAACTGAGGGGGGAATTTAGGTAACCTAGAAAAACAGCGTAATGCGCGCGCTTTGTGAAGTACCAGGGATTTTTCACGCCACAGCCTTAAAGGCCACCTCTTTTTTTACACCCTCGAAGAAGCTGGGGGGGCCGACTGCTGCCCCGCTGGGTGCCAGGGCATCACAACACCGGCGCGGGCCGGGTCCGGCAGCCGGGGCAGGGCTGTCTGCCCGCTGTGCGACCGCAGGCATCACCCCTGGGCAGGCATCACCCCTGGGCACGACCTGTCTTCTCGGCTCGCCCATGTCCAGACAACTGGTGCGGCGGCAGCCACCAAACGGTTTCTCACCAAGTGCCCTTGCCCAGCACCTTGCTCCTTCAGCAAACTAAGCGGGGGGCTAACCCTTTAGGGACAAGAAAAGCCAGAGCATGATGAGGGAGAAAATAAATCTGTTCCTGTGGACAAGGACTGCGATTACAAAGTTGCCCTGGTCCCCACAAAGTGTTGGTATTTGATTTTGCTGATGTCATGGCTGGTTTTAATGGGGGACGAGGAGAGGCGCTGCCTTGCAGCCGGGCTGTGCGGGGGGCAGCAGGGTGGGTGGCAGACGAAGACAGAGCGGTACAGCTCATCTGACATGGAAACGGGAAGCATGAGGGCACCCAAGCTCAACACCCAGCACCAACAGCCGTCCTTCCCAGACGCCGAAGTTGCACAGAGCAGTACAATCCTAGGCAAGAGTTGAGCATCTCGTGATAGTCCTGCCGTTACAGGGTGCTGCAGTCCTCTCCAGGGCCCCAATTCCACCGCCACGTGTGAGTCTGGGACACGTCTTCCAGGGGCGGCAGGCATGGGTGCCCACCTACAAACAAGCATTCCTCGAAGGGCACAAAATACACGTGAACCCCCCGCCAATGAGCTACGACCGAGCAGGACCACGCGGACCACTCAGCCGAGGACAGATGGGGAGGGAACGCCTTGCCCCGGGTCAGAAGCCACATCACCCCCCTCTCTTGACACGGTGTGATTTCTGCAGAAACCCTTGCCGTGTGGCAGACCCCAGCGCACAGCGGGGAGCAGGGAGGCCCGGACCACCCTAGCAGAAGCCAAAAGAGCAACTTTTTTCTGTTATTCCTATAGCCAGGGATCAGTCTAGATACTTACAACTTTCTAATCCCCTTTCAAATGCCAGCTAGACAAGCATTGTGGAAAAATCTGATGATTTGGGCATTTCGACGATTTTTCTTTCCCAGAAATCAATTTTCAGCTTGTTCATTTCCCTTCACAGAACATCTGCAATTCCCCGCGACGGTACGTGCTGTCATTGTCTTCTGCAGACAGCACCGGCACTCGCACAGCCTCCTTCCACGTAATCGCAGGTACGTTCAGCTCCTTAGGGGAGCGCATGTTTGAGGCGCAGGGCTTTACCTCGCAGCACCTCTGCCCTCTCCCCAGGGATGTGCGCGCGTTCATCTGCCGTACCGACATCCCAGGGGCCACGGGCCTTCGCTCACCAGCCATTCCCAGCGGCACGGCACTCACAGCTGGATGGGAAGCGGTACAGCTCCAGCACAGCTGGATGAGGAGCCATGCGGATCCCATCAGCTGCAGGAGCCGGGCGCCTCATTCTCCGGCTGCCGTGCCAAAAATGTCCTCTGCCAAGGTGCCTGAAGGCCACGTGGTGCTGCTTTCCCAAACCTATCGCATGTGCCAGGCTAGGCTCAAATGAAATGCAGCTGCGGTGTTGCTCTAAGCGGCTCAACAAAACATTAAACAAGTAAACTCTGAAGACAACTCATCTGTCCTAGGAAACGCATTTTGGTTCTTCTGACGAATTACACGTTTATGTCCAAAATCTGTTTAGTTCCCAGCAAGCAATCAGGAGATGGCTACCACGCAGTGTTTCCTTCAAACCTGCCAAAGCACCCATCTGGTGGCTGGGTTAATGCAGAAGGATCGGGACTTGCTTTAGGATATTGAAGACTATCATACAAATAGGTTACAAATAGTAGGTTGTTTCTATGTAAAACTGTTAGCCTTCCAGCGTTCCAGCTTTGCTCCCGGCTTTCTGAAGCATTACTCCTTCTGCTGCTGACTACACACTTGCACTTACATGTTTTCTTATTTTTTGGCTCAGCGAAGCAAGCAGTCAGCTTTTCCCTCATTCCTGAGGGATATCAGGTTACAACGTGTGTTGTTCTGCTCTCCGATACTTACCCAGTGGCATATTAAAAGTGCATATTTTCCATTTGATTTTTCTCCTTGCCAGAGTTGGGTTTAATGCCACTTTTCTTCTTCCATGTGATAGGACAAGGGGTAATAGCTGTAAACTAAAAGAGGGCAGATTTAGATTAGATATAAGAAAGAAATTCTTCACCATGAGGGTGGCTGAGGCACTGGAACAGGTTGCCCAGAGAAGCTGTGGCTGCCCCCTCCCTGGAAGTGTTCAAGGCCAGGTTGGATGGAGGTCTGAGCGGCCTGGTCTAGTGGAAGGTATCTCTGCCTATGGCAGGTCGGTTAGAACTAGATGATCTATGAGCTCCCTTCCAACCCAAACCGTTCTACGATTCTGTGATTTGCTTCATGTGATATAGATTCTAATTCTTTCTTCCTCCTGTGAATGCTAGAGTCCAAGGTCTCTGCCTTTACAAATCGACCAGTAAGGAGTGATCTAACAATCAGCCATACCACACCAGTCAGATACCTGAAGTTCAGGTGTCCATCCCCTGACACAGGCCAGCAGAGATTTTGGCTAATTGCTTTGTGATCCTCTGTGTCCACGCCTGTTCTGATTTTGCAAGTACTTTTTCCTGAAGAATTAATTTATCAAGTGATCCTAAATTAAGCATGCTGCATTTTTTGCATTGGTAGTCACAACCCTTTGAAAAAACCTGAAGGTTATTTATAACATCTTATACAATAAATAAATAATTTCAGTTTGGAAGCCATCTAATGGACTATAATGACCAGACACTTCACAGCACAGCTATAACAGCACCAGAAGGACTTAAGAGTACCTTCTGATAGTCCCTTAGCCCACAGTTCTTTCCTTCACAGTTCAGACATGACTCATCATGGACTATCTGTAGGTTCAGTTCATCATTTGCCTGTAACTAGAATTTGTATAGCAAAACTATACTTTCACAATTCACTACTCTATTCTGTTCCTTCTAGTTAAAATGATACATTTGAGAAACTAACATTTCTTCCTCCACACAATAAATAGTATTCCTCAGAATATCATTCTTTCTTTTCGTCCTCCAGTGAGGTTGGCAAAAGCAACGTCATGAAGCAGAAAAAAAGATTAGGTATCTAGAAATACTCTTTTTTGAAAGGATTTTATAACACTGGCCTTTCTTGTTACACTCTGTATCTGCATGGAAAAGTGACTTGCAGGCATGATTAAAGGTCAAGAAATCATGCCTTTTACTCTAAAGCATCAGTTTCAAGGTTTCTGCTGAAATCTCTTTAATTATTTTATGTTTCGTGTAGCAGAAAGTATTGTTCCCATAACGCAGACCTGAAGATGTTATACTTTTTCAAGAGGTAGTTAATAGTAAAGCTTTCTGTTTCTAAATGTCAGAAAAATGTACAATATTATTAACACTTTATCACTTTCTTGCAAGCATTGCCTATATAAGTGATAGAAATACAACATATTATTCTCCAATAAAACTTTTGCCTACATCATAATCCTACACAGCAACTGTTTTTTTCTCTCCTCCTAGACACATTTGGTATATACCTATTAACGAGTAACAAATACTTTACAAGATATGACACATTCTGAGTCATTACTACTCAGGGTCCTTGGACTGGTGTATTAAGATACTGTTTTTTATTTAGCAATGTGGGGAACTCCACACCTCCAATCTATTACAGAAATCCATCAATGTTACAATAACCTATCAGAGAAACAAGAGAACAATTTAAATCTCAGTGGCTCCTACCTTTTTCAGTACAGCTGTAACATGATTTTTTCCTCAAAAGGTGAGAGAGGTACGACTGACATACAGGCAAATACCCATCAAGAAACATATACTGCCTCCCATAAAAGAATCTATATTCAAGACTGAATTTTTAAAGAAACAAAATACAATAAAATATGTACTTTTAAAAGAAAACATAATGGCTGATTCCGTTTTTCTCACAAAAATATTTTTAAACATCTGGCCTTTCAGTTTCTGGATTAAATCAAACACTATTTAAAATGTAAAATTACTGAGGTCAAGTTCAACAACAAATGCATACACCAGTATCCTTTATTAAAAGGCACTAAACGATTCATAGGAGACTATTTCTTGGTACGACTAGCAGGGTGCAGGTTCCCACCATACGTTTCTTTCTTTTTAAACTTATTGAGTTCTTATTGTGTACTTGATTATATAATGATTCACTTGTATAGTCATTTGTAAGGAAAATATATGGTTCTCTAAAATTACTTCTAACCATTTTAGAGAACCTGAATTTACTGGGTAAGAAGCAGTTCCAGGGCCAACCTTGGGTAATTGAAAACACAACACTTTAAAATTCTTGCCGTTTATAGCACACTGAGATGCAGATTGGAAGAAACAGAAGACAAAGTATAAATCAAGTTTCAGCTCAGGTCAGCACAGCTCTTCGATAGAAAAAAACACAATAGCCCATGTTTTTCATGCACTGGCAAAATCTACAGGAGCTGTGACTCATTCGGTGGGTTTTACATACAACCTCAGAACAACTTCTAGAGCCTTCTCATCAGCTATTATC
>Ga0181612_150631_pt1 | contig 10717 bp, 6 predicted proteins | sample HoacroProtozoa21_FD_119630 | JGI IMG/M metagenome (GOLD analysis project Ga0181612, IMG submission 119630) | Hoatzin crop microbial communities from Cojedes, Venezuel. Combined Assembly of Gp0051906, Gp0051904, Gp0051908 | reverse complement strand
CACCCCTGGTAGGTCTCCAGCAAGGGCAATCTCTAGTCAGGAGCTAGAGAAATCAGCCACCAGCAAGTTACACATCTAGGGGAAGTGAAATAGCCACGCTGATAATGGCTCTAGTTTCTTAGTGGTGTAGTTTGCAGGGATTGGTGTTTCGGCAGAGGAGAGCTGCAGCTCTAACCTGGGGCAAAACATCCCTTTTTTCTGAGACTGCTTTTTGGCCTGAGACGGGAGCAAGGGAGAAAAATCCAATATAGCAGAAAGCAAAGGAGAGCGGGAGGAATCCGCTGAGCAGCCTAGGGGCAATGGCATGAAAAAACACAAAATGTGAGAGAAACCTTTTACTTATTACATAATCTTGATGGCTGCTCATTATTATGGTATTAAACTACATTTATTGTAACTATTAGACAATAGTCATACATTTGTAAGTTTATTTTCCTAAGCAGAATTTCAGTCCATTTTATAGCAATAGAGCTGAACTGAGAAACTTTATAGCATAAGGACAGAAGCACTCCTGCCTCTGTACTTATACAATCAGATTTAGATATATTTATATGGCTAGATAATGGACAGAAATTATGCTAATAAATTGAGAATGCTTTACCCTTTTCTCATTTATTTTTTTTAAAATCCAAACTCCTCATTTTGAAATGTGCAATAAGTAAAGATTCCAAACACAAGGGCTATTTTAAATTAAAAAAAAATGTGCTTTAGTTTGGGTTTTCCCAGCAGTTGTCAAAATGACCAATGTGGGTGGTGTTGCAAATATTTCTGTACAAATAAAAATCTTTGTAGGACACGTAACTCTTTCTTCACAAGTAGCTGTAAAACTCAGCACTTATATTACTGATCTGTGGGGGGTTTATCATTAGTTGTTTATTTTCTGTGCTCGTTCCAAAGCCCCGGTAGGGGAGGGGTGTGAAGGAAAGGTAGACAGGAGACCAGGTGGGAAGAAGTCCAGCCTGAAAAAAAGAGCAGTTTAGTGATGTGAACAGAAAGAAAGGAAATCAGGGGAATTGAGCATTTTATGTTCATTAGCTTTAGACTAAGATGTCATTTTTATCACAGTCATGTAACAGAACAACAGAAAAGCTGAAAAACTCTATGACTTTAAAAAAACCTTAAAAATTAAGGTAACATAGTGGATAACAGCATTCAGTAGGTAGAGGGTTAATATGCTCCAGCTGGTACGTCCTACCAGTTTGGGGGCAGATTGTAAAAGAAAGGGGAAGCGGGGTTAGAAAGGGTGTGTTCCCTTTCTGCCTGCCCTGGCTGCTCTGTGGTTTTTAGTTTGATTGTGCAGTTCCCTGACTGCCTCCTGGACAACAAAGCGTTCTCTAAGGGAAAGTCTCTAAAAGAATTTGGGCTGGAAGTTTACTTTCTTTCTCTGCAGTAATTTACACAGGCTAAGGGCTGCTTAATGCCTTGAAATATCTCCTAACGGCTGCTGCTAGAATCAGATACTGGACTCCAGTAAATTAAAGGATCTACTATGGATGTTTATTTGTGCTTATAGCAGTAAAGGCCCTGGCAGCTATATAGGGTGTTGCTGCTGGGAATTCATTTCCATTGTGGTGGCTTCTTTTGACAATGTGTGAAAATTTACTGGCTGCAGTGTGAGATGGGAAGTGTAAACCATACCATTCGCAAGAGTTGTGTTTTACAATACAGACCTACTATACAACACAGACGACTGTAGGAACTGCAGATTAAAACCGATGGGGCGGATAAACTCTGTGTTTGGCTGGGGAAGAAAGAGGTTAAAAGTCTGACCTGCAAACAAATCTGGTGCTAGCCCTACCTCACAACTGCAGCTTTTGGTATGGGATAATGTTTAAGGCAATTTAAATGCTCCCTTAAACAAAGGATCCAGTTTAGTAAATCACAGACTTTCTGACCAAACAGCCTACAATATTTCTTAGCTTTACTTGAAGTCTAACATGTTATAGAGCATAATTTACGCTGAGAGTACCCATGAAGTTAGAAAGGGGCCTTCAGATGAACTTCTGCCATAAGGCCATATAAGAATGGCCAAACATCTAACAATATTCCCAGAGAGCAAATCCTAATAGCATATTGCGTCCACATATTATCATAAAAATTCTCTGCACATTTTCCAGTGGCTTGTAACAATCTCACATTATCCCAATTTTATCTGGATTAAGCTTCAGTCTGGCAACCTTAGTCTAGGCTTCATTATCAACTGGATGCCAAATGTTTATGGAGAACATGCTGGCAACTGAACAATCGATGAAGTAAATTGGTAACCTTTTTCTGATAGTCATTTACATAGTAATGATGGCTTGAGAAGTTGCTAAAGGAAAAAATTTAATAATTCATTTTTTTCACTGAAAATTAATATTAATTTTCTAATTAATCTGGAAAACATTTTTATTTTGGCACATTAGAACATTTGTAAAATATGGAGGTTCCTGTGGGGTCAGGCTCCTAATCTAGTTTTCATGATGACTGACACATATTAATATAGCAGCAAGTTCAGATATGATTGGTCAAAGGTTCTACTGCTCTATTCTTAAGTCATAAGTATCAGTTTTTGTATTTACCTTGTAGTTCATTCATCTTCCCACCTGAATGCCAAGAAACATACTTTGTGTGAGTCATTTTGTCACAAATATATGAGCATATTCAAAATTGTTGATCTACACAGATACTTGGCAAACATTCGTAACTCTTTCGTTTAAATTCTTGCTTAGTGATCCTTAAGGATGGGAAATAAAAATAATTTTTTAAAAAATAAAAAATCATTCAGTGCCTACATTAGCAATGAAATGCCGTGATTTATGCCAGCTAAGAGTAACTTCACAGGTGTTTAAACTGATTTCTAGTTTTATAGTCTGAGCCAATAAATGTTGAATGGAGATGTTGACTAAATCCCATATTTAGACAATTGCTTTCCCATTTGATTACTAATTGTGCTTACAGGTCAAAGTAAACTACCTTGACATCAATCTGCTGCTGGACAGCACTGGCTGATGAACTAATCCAGAGTCCATGTCAACTTAACATTCAAATAAATGTCTTTGCATGCAGTTTCTATTTGTCATGCCAGATGTATGTAATGCTCCTCCTTGCTACAACTGCAAAACCAATATACTGGTGGTAGGCAGAGTTCTATGTACACGTAGCAAAGAACTTGGTAACACATTTTGATTCTAAACAGTATCTTTAGCAATATACTATTATATTGAAAGTTTTTATTCCCAGTCTCTATAAATAAGATTTCAGCTCTCCTGTAAAGCTTGAGATTCATGCTCTTGCTGTCATATGTGTCTTCTTATACCCGCTCACCACATTTTTTCCACTTAGAGAGTGAGAGCATGTATTTTATAAGATGCTTCAGTGAAGTGATGAGCACGTTAGGTACAGTTAAAACATTTTGGCCAACTTGGGTGCTGAGAGGCTGGCAGTTAGGTATATGCCTGTGGAGACCTGCTGCCAAGCATCAGCACCAGTCCCTGCCTGGTGGCCAAATGCCCCACTCTTAACACATTCTTGTGACAGTTTCATCTAGAAAGGTTTCCACTGAAGCATTTCCATGCTCCCAAACACTGTAACATGAGATGTGCTCTGATTTCTCAGGCCGTCTTGACTGAAAAAGACATGAGTAGAAAAGTCCTCTGTGAGAATACGAAAAAGGCTTCTGCATGCACCAGAACAGACTATGACATAGGCTTTATTGTGGAACTACTGAACTACAGTTCACCTACACAGCACAGTTAATGAGCCCCATTTTGCTTGTCAGCTTGCACTCAAATGTGCAACGAAGAACAAGCACTTTTCATTTCAGCAGCAATTTGCGGCTAGATTGGCTTAAACTAACGGTGAAGTTACGCTCAGCACGAAGACAGCAGAAGCACACAAGATTAGATCCACCAGGAGGAGACGGAGATCTATTCAGTGGAAGACAGGGCATCCACAGATGTGCAGACACAGGTGCAGACTGGGTTTGCAACACAAGAACATCTACTAGACATTACCTGAAGCACCAGAGCTGTCTGGCTGGGTACCTATGTGTTCCGCTTTAAATCTTGCCTCACCTTTTTCATCACCCAACGTCAAAAAACCATGAGAGGGCGGGGGTGACTTGAAAAGGTGATGGATCTTGTCAGCTGGCGCAGGAGACACAGAGATGAAGCAATTTCCAGTGAGATTTTACAGGACCTGCAGCTCTTGGGAGCTGTGTATTGCTGAGCACTGTGATACCTGAAACACCCAGGCCCCAGGCAGTTGTCCTAATTTGAAGCCATGTTCAGCTGCCTGGGATGGTATGAGTAACGTCTCCTGCTCATGAGGATAGTCTGTACGCAGCTGTTCATGCGATGTCCGTGGCCACCTTAAAGCAGCCCTGGCAGCGTCAGCTATCGACCCACTGTGAAAAAAATAAGTGATTTTGTTACAGGGGGCACAAAAGGCTAAGGGTATGTCAGTGCCCCAGAATAAAGGGAAAGAAGCCAAGCTCATTTTACACTACCTAACTCACGTTACCTGAGACACCTTAGTTGCAGTAGCATGTTTAGGCCTGGCTGATTTATCCCACTTGGACATTAGCGCTAAGACTGCAGTGACTTCTCGTTCTGCCAGGTTGCTCTCCTTATCCCAGATGCAACCCATCTGATGCTTAAATGAGTATCAACTAGAGGAAGAGAGAAGTTAGGCTAAGGGAAGAAGTTCATATAAGCCTTTGGCAACATGAAGAGAAACCAGTAGTACAATTCTCCCACAGCTGCTTCTTAGCTTGAACTGTTTTGCTGGGAGTCTGAAAAATTCAGTTCACTTCAGAAGGCTGGAAGAAATTCCACAGGTATTTTACTCATGCTAGGAATGGATTTGTTTAAATGACTTCAAACTGAGCCTAAATTGTTTCTGGTTCAAAGAGGGTCTGTAGCATACAGGTTGGTCAATATGTTGGTTAGCGGGCAACGCTAGCCATGAGCTGAAGGAGTCCTGCGTCTTGTTGCATTCACGCTGATTGTCCTAGCTGAAAAGCATGAGAGCTAATGCAGCTTCTCAGGGGCTGCGCTGCCAGGGGCCCTGCACAACACCACCATCAAGCGGTCTCTGCACACAGTACAGTAATATGCCAAGTCCTGCATCCCTTTCAAAATGGGAATAGTGCTAGTTTTCCAAAGATACAAAAATCAAATGTCTCTTCCACATTAGATGAGACTTCATCATAGGAGAGCATTTGTGTTTAACGGCTCCTCTTTTACAATATATTCCACAACCTTTTCTCTTTCATCAAACATGCCAGTGAGCTTATTTCTCATAATATTTGGAAAGAAAATAAACTACTTGTAATTAAACTAGCTTCACAGAAAGTTTTATATTTGGTTTGCACATATTCTAACTAGACAGGTGCTTTCTGAAATCACTGTTCTTTCTCATTTCACCATTATCTATATCAAATTTCTATACTGAAAATGAAAGTTAAGAACATACAAATAAAGTGCAAATAATGCAGTCTCAAGGTATGGCAACCTGCATGTTCACTGCTGACCCTTCCATGATTTCTCACAGAGAATTATGGCTCGAATATTTATCAATTTTTTTCCTACAGAAGCCTATCCACTGATGACCTGTATAGAGTTACCATCTTGATCTTTGTGTTTCAAAAGCATTTGGATGCACCATTACTGCTGCTTACTGTTATGATTTTTGGTGGCTCCATTTTCCTTTTTGTTTGGTCTCATGTGATACTGCTTTTTTGCTGTTTGAAAGGTATAGCACCGAGCAAAGTAATTCAGAACATTTCAGATCAGTGCTTAGTAAATTCCCAATAGCATGTTGAGTTGGAATACATATTACTGTGACTCCCCTTTCCGCAACTTCCTAACCTCTGTCTTTCCACATGCGTAGAATACTATGGAAGGATCTATGTAGTAGTTTTGTTGGGCCACTTAAGAGTCAATATATGTCAGCAGGAATCTAAGTCTTGATGTGGTCCTACATAGCCTAGCTGTTTTCTTGGAAGTTAGCCTGAATCTGCTACTTAACAGCTCTCAGTAGATGGGGAAGTTGCCACCGTTTTCAGTCTAGATTACCCGCTCCTCCTGGTGTTTCACTAATTTGACCTTAATGTCCTGGTCTGAATCTGCAGCACATGCTGAAGAGAGATACATAGATGACTTAAATGTACATCTCTAAGGTTCTTCTTGAATTGCATCTCCTCCTTTCCCTCTAAGGTTCCTTATATATGGACAACTTATCATTTTGTGCAAATTTAAATGGCTGAATAGTAGAGCAAATGGTCTGAAAACTACCAGGAATTCAGTACATCCTCACCTAGGCATTACAGAGTTACATGAGGGTGAGGGGTTAAAAGGGATCCTTTTAGCCAGATGCTAAACTGAGGAGGGTTGAATACATGCCAGCTATTTGGATAGTTTGTCTGAGTCACTCTAGTGGAGATTTCATAGCATTCTTAGGCTCCAGTGCTTTATCATCCCAATTAGACAGTTGTGCCAACTTCAGTACAAGAAAAATGAATTTCTTACTGTTCCTGCCATCTTCTTTACTAAAAACTGCTTTACACAGTGGAAGATTATTATCATATGTACTCCATTACATTTTTCTTCCTTAGGTTTAGCTGTAACAATTCATTCCTGTTCAGTTTCTAAACATCTTTATCTTGTTCTGAAAATCAGGTCACGTTAGCCTCTAAATCACTAGGCAACTTTGAAAATGGAAGCTAGGTATTGTGAGGTTGATCCTTAATTCTTGAAGACAGTGACAGAAAAAGAACAGGCTCTTATGTAGAATGTAAGAATATGAAAATAAGGGGAAATAAATGTTCAGTGCTTAAAAACCAGTACACTCTCATCATGTTCCTGGGATTCAGGGACCTGCAAAAATGTCTTCATGTTGGAAAAGACTACAGACAAACAAGTCTTACTTCAGATATTTCTTGGGTGTTGCTGAAAATGGAAATATTTGTTCTAACCAAGTATATGCAAGGCAAACAAGCATCTTACTGTCTGGGAAAGGTTTCTGTTTGTTCAACATGATGTTGTGGTAGTATTGAACAGTCATCACAGATGACCTGGTTCACCTTTACTTCTTTCCATCCCTGTGTATATAGGGCAGCTGTTTTAATATAGCAGTATTTAAAACCCACTTTAAAGCACGCAATATTTCAATGGAATAAAGCAAAGGCATGATTGCAAGGGTGTGTAATAAGTGTAGTTTTAATAGTTATACTCAAGATGGCAGTATGAAAACAGAAAACATGCTTCAGGAGGGACTTCCCGGGGCTACATTGGATCTTCCCGATTCTGGATTTTATTGCATTCTTAATAAATCTGAACAATTTAAACCACATCAAAATTAAAATTCAGAATGGCCAGCAATAAGAAACACCTGGAGAGAAAATATTCAAGACAGGGTAAAAATCATTAAAACACACATTATTAAAAATAGAGTAATGATTGAGTAATGAACCTTTTGACAGAAGTTCAGTAACAGAATGTACAGTTTCAAAATGCCAAATCAGAAAAATATTAACATTCAACTAGATCCTAAGTTGCAATGAATGTAGTTGTGATGGGCTGCTTCTCCCATCAAAATGACAGCTATGATATTTTAAAAGAATGTCTTGGTTCTTATTCTGAGTGGCAACACTTTCCTGCATTTAAATCTATTCCTGACCACAGATGTCTCGCTTCTGTCCCTTTGCCTCTCTGTCTTATATCTCCTTCATGCATACAAACACATACACCTTCCTATCCATGCACATGCATTATCTAATGGTTTTATGTCCCTTATATATATCTAATGTATTTATCTACAAACCAACAAAATGAATCCTTTGCCTATAGAGCTGAAAATTATGTAATTTATGACTCATTCCATAAATAGAATTTGATGCTGAGAAGTTTGGTATCATTAAACTCAGATATGTTGAAATGTTCATGTCAAGTATCATCATGAAGTTATTTTATTGTGCTTCATCATATGGAACTGGTGACTGCATAATAGGCTCTAAACTAAAGTAAACCAGAAATTTGACAGTAAATCACTGACCAATATTAGGAAGTATTTATAGAGTGAGAAGATACAATCCATCTGCAGTCAAATAAATGCTTATGAAGAACTTCCCAAAAGAAATTCCTGCAAAAACATAGTATTTCCATCCATGCAGAAACTGGGCTATGTTAACTTTTCATGGCATTGTAGCAATATTAGACTAGCAACAATTAAATACTCCGGGCCCCATTTGTATTGCTAAATCTTCACATCAGCATATTTTCAAACTGTAAATTAAAACAATGTGTGAGAGAGGGATGAAGATGTCTGGTATTACAGGTTATGCTAAACCATCTTTTAGCCCTTCTGAATAATAAAAAGCTTTTCTGTTACTTTTAGAGAAGAATATGGGCAGCCAATTGTTTTGAGAAATGAAAAAAAATTGGCTGAAATCCTACTACAAGTTCCTGATACATGACTGGAAGAAGCTGTTGAATCATCACCTTGTCTTTGAATGTGGCTGGAAAATACCGTGACAGAGTGAATCATCATTATCCTGTAAGATCTCTTTCTTACCGTAAACAATATAGTGTCTGGAAAAGTACTGGAGAACAAACGTTACAACTCTTTTGTAATTCTGGTTTGGGAAGAGACGTTAATAACAAATGGCAAGAGAGTTAGCTCTGTTTGCATCTCTGTAGCTGGAATAAGCTTTTATCTAGAAATTCTCTCAAGAGCTAGTCATTGGTGTCAGAGCCAAGATTTCCAAAAGATGGGTTTTGCCTGTATGTCATTTGCCTGCATGTCATCTGTTAGGTGGTTAGTGCATGTGAGAGTGTACCATTCCCCTTAAGAAACGGATGGCTGCTAAAGTGGTCAAAGAGAGAGCTCTTAGAAAAGGAGTAGCTGGAGCAGAGTTTGCTATATTCCTGAAGACAGTGTAATATTTATGGATTTTCATAGCAATTTCAAGTTTAAAACTGTCCCCAATTTGACAATGTAGGATATATCAAGTAAACAAGTCATCACTGGAAAATGCCTAGACTATGGGTCAGAGTGTTTTTGTTTTTTCTGAAATGGGAAAATCATCTGCAACCCCCCCCAACATCTGCCATTATTTAACAGTGGGGGTATAGTATGGTAATCTCCACTCCCTATTAATATAAGTTATGGGAAAGAGAGGGAGATGTTTGTAGACTTACTTTGATTTCTTAGTCCTCGTCTGCAGCAGCACTTCCAAAGAGTCACATGTAGCCATCTGGTTACCATCTGGGTCTTATCAAATAGTGTGGGACATTTCCAAGAACTTATGCAGCCAAAAGCTGAGCATCCACAGCTTATGCATAAGAGTACCTGAAAGAAATATATATTCTCTGTCATGGAGGCCACACATATTATATATGTGATCCTCTCCAGCTCTGTATCTCATACTTTCTTTGAATATCTAAGGCCAGATTTAGTTTGATGACAGTAACTCCTCTGACTTACCGCAGACTGAGTCTGGCCTTTGCTTTCTGAGCTATAATCATGCCAGCTGAAATTGCACCTTCTGGTATCAGTGAGATAAGATACTACTGTTATGGCACTTCGTAATTACAGAGGGCTTACACCTCAGTTCAAGGCAGCTGTGCAGACTGAGCATGACTTCATAGCTGTTCTTCTGAAGCAACAATTCGCTTTGCAACTCTGCCATGTTTTTGCTCTGCAACAATGCCTACTCCTTGGACTTCTTTGGAGCATTAGAATATCTGGAGGAATGTTACACTTCTAAAATCCATTTCCTAGCCATATGCTTATTTTCAACATATGAATATAACAGGAATGCAGTAAGCCCAGTGTGAACATTAGAGCTTAGAGCCAAATGAATGATTGCATCCCTTTGCAGCTGTCATGGTTGGACAACGGCTCATCACTTCAGATGTAAAGGATAATAAAAATCTGCAGAATCTTGTTGTAGCATGCCTTGATTGTAGCTGCTGGTCACTCTGCCCTTCCATTCTTCTGATGTCTTGCTGGAAGCACAATTAAAGGGCCCTGAATATAGTGATGTAACACTAATCCACAAATTGCCTGACTGGTTCTGCTGAGACTCTACCACATGCAAACAAAAACAAAACAAAACAAACGAGCAATTAATGAAATAAATCAGATGTCATGGCTTTGATACCTCTTGTCATTCCTCCATATAATATTTGGGAATTGCCTGAAAGGCAGTCCAATGCTATTAAGCTACTATTCGAGGGAGAGTATAATGCACTGATTCTTCCAGTTGCATTAACTGGTGTAGTTTTATTTAAGGTAATGAACATTGCACCCAGCTGAGGATTTAGCCCAAGGCCTACTATGACTTCTAGCAGTTTTCCTGACAAAACAGTATGTTACCATCCCTTCCTGAGACCAAGCTGAAAGGGCTTGTAGAAATGTCCCAGTTCGTGAATCTGTTTTTACTGTTCATCTTCCTTCATGACATTTGTTGCAGTCCTATTACTCCTCTGAGGGATTTCACAGTCCTATGCTTGTATTTGTCTTGAGCTGTAGAAAGTATAACTCTTTGGAGGAAGGAGGAAGGAACATTTCTGTCCCTAGAAGCAAAAAGTCAAGAAGTTGTCTGGACTAGAGTTAGGCAAACAGAAATGGGGGGGGGGGGGGGGGAAGCAACAAAAAAAATTTTGGGGCATTTTAATTTTTCCAAAAAAAAAAAAACCAAAAATAAACCAAAACATTTTATAAGGGTTTT
>Ga0181612_133552_pt1 | contig 10717 bp, 9 predicted proteins | sample HoacroProtozoa21_FD_119630 | JGI IMG/M metagenome (GOLD analysis project Ga0181612, IMG submission 119630) | Hoatzin crop microbial communities from Cojedes, Venezuel. Combined Assembly of Gp0051906, Gp0051904, Gp0051908 | reverse complement strand
TCCTTCTCCAGTCTGTGATAACATGCAGAGGTACAACTCAGCCAGTCCTTTCCTCTGCATGGATCTCGCTTACATCACTGCTTTACTGAAGGAAGGTTTTGGATTTAGGGACAACACGCTCTTACAGGTGAGAAAAACAGTTAAATCCCAAAGCCAGCTTCCAAATTTGCCTTATCAATCAATGTGCATTATTTCATTTTTCTGGCTAATTATCAACTGGGACTTTCCAGAGTCATTACATGTAGTTGCTGTCATCTGTGCAACATTAGAGAACTGTCAGGAACAACTTCTTTCTCTTTCTTTATAGTTAACAAAGAAAGTGAACAACATAGAGACAAGCTGGACTTTGGGTGCTACTTTTCACCTCCTGCAGTCTCTGGGGATGACCTATTGAGCTGTGACATTCCTGTGGACTTCAGCATTTCTGAAAAGCTGAGAAAGCAAATTGGAATCTCCAGGTACGTTGTTCAGCTGGAGTTCGTCACAGAGCAGAACATGGACCAAAGCTGTAGAACAGATCTTCACCCAGGATTGGCATCATGCATAATGAGAGTTGCCACAGTATGATTTATAATTGTGATTGCCATAAATGATCCAGAAGCTGCCTTCTGAAAGTCACAAGGCCTGAACTCCAGCAGAGTGTCTGCAAGGGGCTCAAGGCCAGCTTTCATAAGCACGTTTGCAATAGCAGCCCATTGCTAGAAGCACAGAGTACCTGGCATGTGGTGGTAGACTACAGACATGTGACTTCCCCTCCCCCTTTTATTTTAAACATGTATAACTTAAGTTTGCTTCTGAGATGTTAAATACAGGAGTTCAAGATGGCATCAACAGTCAGTCAGAGAAAAGTGAACAATCCTGGATGCTGCCAGCCTCGGTGTTCCGAGTACCTGGCTGTTGGCTTAGCTGATACTTCGCAAGAAGACTCCAGTCTTTCAAGAAGGGGCCTGCTATAAGCACACTTTGGGCATGGTTTTGGGAAAGGTGTTGGCTAAAACGTAGGCTGTAACTTACCAAACATTTCTTGAGGCAGCAGTCGTTTCCTAAGCAGAGTGTGTGCCTGACCACGTTCTTCTTTGCTGCCCTTTACAAACCTGTGCAGCTATGCTGTAGGTCTGGCTGCCAGCCCTGACAGCTTGATTCATTTAGCATGCAGTCATAACACAGAGTTGTGCTGGTGCAGCTAGACGGCAGTGCCAGCTACTTAAACTCTGCTGCCAAAAGAAATACTTGTCACATTACATTACACCCACGAGGAAATTAAGGGTGCCGTCAGATGAAATGGCTGATCTGATAGCTCACTTTACTATCAGAGGCAGTTCTGCTTCTCTGCTCGGCACTCCTACAGCCTGCTTTCCTCTGATGCTGGTGCTCCTCAGATTCTTTGGTGAACCAATTCATGACACCAGACTTGAGTTAAATCAGCTCTCACCAGTCAAGCCCAGTGCTAGCACAAGGGAGACGGCCATTGCACAGCCCGGAGGGAGCTGCTCAGCCAGCGCGCTGTTAGAGCAGCACAGCCTGTTTTGTCGGAGCGAGCTCTGAGGTGTGGTTTCCCATCTGAAAGTTGGGGCTTATCCCTTCCTGCACTCTCCTTAGGAACCTCCTCTGAATGTGGAGCTGTGATGAAACAAGTTGTTTTATCAGTTGTTTAATAGATGAAAATAGGGAGAGTGGAATTAGCATCAGAAACAGAGAGAGCAAGAGCAGAAGTAGCTTTACTTTCTTGTCCCTTGTTCATCTTAAGTTGTTTTAAACTTCATTTCTCTTTTAATTCAATATAGTGGAGTGTGTATGCAGCCTTGCATTGCTCTGGAATTTTTATATTATATACAGCAGGGCTTTAGGAACAGTGCATCCAATGAAGGGGTTGCAGCTGTTTAGGAAGCCCAAGACTTCTGTCAGGATTGCATGAAGCTATCTGAGTAACAATTTAAAGTAAATCTTGCTATCTCTTTCACACCAAATACACATAAGCAATGAAAGATCAGTATTATAAATAAAGCATCTTGTCAGATAGGCTAGAAAGCTGGGCTGTAGGAGCCTGGTTTTCTTATTTAATTGGCTCTATCAAGATTGCTCAAATACCTTGAGGCTTGAAGTGCAGATCTTGCATTGTCCTAAATAAAAACAGCTGCAGAGACAACTTTTTCCACCCCATGAAATAGCTGGCAGCTAGCTCATAAAAAATTAGTATCTTCTGCTCACTCTGGAATGTGTAAGGTAAAGACAAATTTATCCCAGTCATAAGAACACAGAGGTATAAGTCGTGACAAAGGGAAGCTTTATGCACTGATCTCTTGCGATGAACACTTTCCTGTCAGGCATTTGCAGTTACCTATTTGCTCTAACACACCTTTCCCACTTCTGTAAAACCAAAGACTGCCCTCATGCTGCCTCCTCTGTAAACTGGATTTGAAAATCATTAGCAATTCCCAGCAGGGGGAGGAAGTAGCGCGCACATGCCCTCGCTAATCTTGCTAAGCAGTTTGAAGACTTAGAAATTTGCCTTACTGTGAACATTAGTCCACTTCCTCTAGTTAGCAGCACAAGTTTGACTGAGGCTGGTTTAGCTACCCCTTTCTCCTATCTCAGGTTTTACGGTGCTAGGGTGCAAGGCGTGCTTTTGATTGAACAAGTTCAGTCAGCAAGAGGAGTCCAAGGGCTGGGGACAGAGCTACCCGTACTTGTTCCACCACTGACACCTTGCTGTAAATTCTGGCTGTTTCCTTGAAATATGAAATGCTCATCCTACCTGTACTCCTCCTCACCAGAATCTGTTTTGAGATCCATGATGGGAAGTTCCTCAGTGTCACACCAAACTTCTGTTCCTTCCTCACTAGGAGCTTCTGTTTGAACATGAAGAAAATAGCCGTGGCCTCTTCTCAACCACAAACATTTCTTACTCCCCTTCCTAGTGTTTAGCAAAACTTAGTATATGGTCTGGTCTGCAGAACAAGGCGACTGCAGATGCATTGATTTTGTCTTCAGTGAACAACTGTGTTCACTTCTTTATTCTCAGCGAACACAAAGTAGGCTGCGTTACTCCCAAGAACTAGCTAGTTTAATAATCCAACAGCCTTCTTTCAATCTGAGCCAGTGCTATTACACACTCTAGCTAGGTCTTGGGGCTAAGAGCCACAAGCAGCGTGGCTGCATTTCAAACAGGAAGGGAGGTGGGATGTTACTACGTAAGGAACAAGCAGCAGCAGCACATCTGCCAAGTGAATAGACGCTAGTCCTGAGGAGCACTGAAGGGTTTGGCTGAAGCGAGGACGGTCTAGAACAAGGTGGGTACCACGCAGAAGAAGTTTCTTATCTGTATTCTTTGCCTCAGAGTCTGGTACTGCAAATACTAGGTGGGAGCATCTGCTTCCCAGTACCAAAGTTGCACTAAACCTGAACGCTCAGGGCTTTCCTTTGTCAGTGGCACAATTCACTAACTGAAGCAAAACTGCTACTCTCTATCAGGGGCCTGATCCTGCAGTCACGAGAGAAACAAAAATTCAGCTCAAAGGCTTCTTTTGCAAGAAACTGCAGAATTGAGCCCCTGCTGTTTACATCTGAAATACTCAAGGGGGGGGGGTGTCCTAGAGAAGCCAGTCAAGTCCTCACACTTCCTCTAGTGCAATGAGATTATTTATTACCTTAACTAAAGGCCAAGCAGCTGTTTTAAGAGGAGAGTTCTACTTGCAGCCATGATTTTTATCTCCTCCTTCATAATGTCTTTTAGCCAGTCACTAACAGGAACTGCCTAATATGAATGAGTGAAGAAGCACAAGTCATGCTTTCAGTTCAGAATTTATGTTTCATTCTTTCTGATATTAATTCCCAATACTGGTTAACCATATGTGTAAATCTTGCACATGGGCAGTGCTTACTTAATATTGCGAGTGTCACATGTCTAATGCAGGAGGCTGGTGTTTGGAATCTAAGACAGAGTATCTTGAATGTCTATTTTAGTAATTAAAGTGTTTTTAACAATATTCAAGATGTTGTGGTGCAGTTTTCTTTTGTAGATATTATTGTTGTCTTGCATCTCTTTTTCATGCAGCCCTTACAACTAGCCAGTTCCACAAGAAAAAAACATTATTAAATAAAGCACCAAGAGAAGGGCAGGGAAAAGAGTGAGAGAGACAGATTACAACTTCAAAACATATCTGCAGGCACGAGTTGGCTCTGCTCTGGGAAAAACTACCCCTCCTTTCTGCGTCCAGGAAGTGCTAAGAACCCAGGAGTGACATTACAGCTCTAGAAATCACATCAGAAAAAAATGAAAGTAATTAAGCAGCAAAAGTTGTAGCTGGCAAAATTCAGCACTGCATTTGCCAAAAGACAGACAGCTGTTTCCACCTCAGTCTTCAATTCCAAAGGCCCAAACTAAAAGCACACTGTATAGATAGTTCTGAGGCTGAAGACATGATGGTATTACCGGAAGAGACCCGAAATCCTCTTGAGGAGAGCAGATGAGACAGAACTTCTGCGTAAACCAGTGGATGATGTAATACACAGTTCAATCCATCAGTTTTATTGTTAAATTAAAATAACATAATTCAAAGACTCAAGTCAGTCACAGTCCTCACAAGGGCAATGCATTCACTGGGAAGCTGCTATTCCAAACTGACAGCAGGTCACTTGCTGGCAAAAGCCATGATTTGCTCCTAAAAGAGGAGAAGCAAAAGAGAAGCAATTTGTACACTGGTGACAAGCACAGGTTCTACAAAGCAGCTATAGTCTCCTTCCCTCTTATACATACGGACAACAGTTCTTTGTCAGCCTTTCTAGCCAAGTGCAGAGCACCTATCCCTGTACGCTAGACAATTAAAGAAGTTGCAGCATTCCTTTCCCTCCCAAGTAGCAGAAAACAGAGGTGTTACCAACAGGTTCTGTGCTCAGAAAGAGGTCATCATTTGGTTTTCTGCTTTAAACAGAGAAACAGGAAAAAAATTCCGAGCACTGAAACAGCAGCATAGTTGTCTTTTTAGTGCAACTATTAAAGATACCTTGTTGCCAGTGGCAGCTACTAAGCCTTAGGAATTTACTGCTCTTCAACTCAGGTACTGTCTTAACCATGACCATAACATCAAGGAAACAGGCCACCTGTGTTTAACAGGAAGAAGGTGACTTGATTTGTGGAATACAACATTCACATTCAGAAATGAGGAATCTCATTGGAGGGTGCTGGGGAGCTTTGAGAGCAGGTGGCTTAAGGAACCTCATGAAAACCCAGCAACTAGGTCAAGACGATGCAGAATTCAGGCAGACAGGCTGCACGTGGAAGGTCTGTGTTTAAGACTGAACCTCCTCACCACTGCCTTCCTCAGGCAGCTTCTGTTTGAGACTTGCACTTCTGCCAGGAGGCAACACTTTAACAAGACAGTGCAGAAACAGGTAGCCATCTGAGCCGCACACCACACCTGTACAGTCACCTGAGGTCTTACTCTTAGGGAAGATGTGTTGTTATAGGGCTGGTTTTTCACAGTGCATTTCTGGAATACAGTTCAAGGTTCCACATTTTCATTCCATAGCAAAATAACATCAAAGACTTCCAATGACTTCTAACCTCTAACTACTGATACAGACTATACACCTAGGTCTTTATTTTCCCTTATGCTGCAGGAGAAACCAGTTACTACTGAGCCATCAGTTATTCAGGACCTCCTCAGGCTTGTTCAGGACACAAAACTCCAGTCTGAACAAGCAGCATTTCCCAACTAAAAATGTTTCATTTAAAAGAAAAAGGAAAATCTTCACAGCTTATGCACATTTAAAAAATAGTTCTGGACTCTTCCTAGGGCCCTCACTAAAGTGAGGTTCTTACTTTGACAGGAGGCAGGGCGTTTGTTGCTTGCAGTCCCCAAGTCCTCAGCAACACCAAGGGAGCCAGCCTCGTGGAGTAAAGCCTCTTTAGCACATCGATAGCAGCTATCAAGGAGACATTGTGCCTCTGACGCTCTGTCTCAAACTTTAGGAGATACTTTAAGGAGCCTGGAAGAGATAATTGAATGCTCCTATTAAAACTGACTTGCCACAAACAACTGTGCATCTTATCTACACAGCAATCTCCACTGACAACTGAAAACACAGAAAGAGAACAGAGAAATGGTCCATCTGAATAAAGGCCTCCTTCCATCAGCTAGTGGTCTTCATCTCACCACCTCTTCAACTACCATCCTGCAGAACTTTTTTTTCATTTTAAAGCATTTTTGAGATTTGTGGGGTGGAAATTGCATCCAAGAATCTTTAACTGCTCCACACTCAATGGACTTCAGAACAGTTTTGCTTCAAAGGTGCTTGTGCCTTTCAAATACAAGAGAGCACCATGCTTAACCTGCAACAGAGGCAATGCTTGTCCTGACGCTAGCAGTGAAGGCCTATAAGACTAACCATCCTACTGCCACTTCATGGTCTTGGATTCTTACCCAGATCGCTCCCGTTGAAGGCTGCTGCACTGAGGTGATGAGCTAAACATGCAATATCACCAAAGCCCAGGTTTACACCTTGTCCTGCAAGTGGGTGGACTCTGTGTGCTGCATCCCTGGAGCAAAAGAAGACAGAAATTTGTATCTCTCCTTGAAGAAAGCCACAATGGCTGACAAACCCAGAAGGGATCAGTATAGCACTCCTCCCCTCTCTGCAATGAACACCACCTTACAGCAGCACATACGCTTTATCCTATATCTCCTTGTGTGCTACGCAGAACTACCTGACTGCCCCTCCAGTTGTAAGAAGCAAGACAAAGGGGAGATAACAAAAAGCAGTTCTGAAAGGAAAAATTATAAAGAGGTGACAAGCCAAAGTTCTCTCAGATCACACGTGGAACAGGCCTTAATGTTTTTGTAAGTGACCTCGGCACAACAGGAGGTATAGCGTTGGCACATTTCACAAACACAAAGGAGACAGACATCACCAATACGCAGGAGAAATGGAACAAAAACAAAATTAGGTTCTTTAATGAGCAAAGTTATCTGTAAAGGACAAAGGCAGACGTATTCTTAAGGGAGTCTTAGAGAAATTAAACAAAGTCTGGGTATGAAATGTAAGATCATACACTTTTACAAGCTCTAAAGCACAGAGTGGCTCACAAGCACAGAGGGGCTCACAAGTTGGAAAGATGAAAAGTATCTGAAGTGTAATCTGGCATCCAAGAATTACTGTAAGCTACCAGTGTATTGCAGCTGTGGTGGAGATAAAAGTACGTGCAACCTCAAAATGTAAAAGATGAGATATTTTCCTGTTTCTGTAGACCGCTGTACAAAAGCCTATGACATCCCATCCGGAGTAATTTGTAAGTTTTGTCATTTGGGTTCAAGAAAGGTGAGTTTAAAGCTCCAAATGGTACACGGAATGGCTGCTACAACGTTTGGAGAAGTACAGGTTCAGCATGAGATACTGGATTTTTTTTGCTGAACTACACAAACCAGAAAAGGCAAATAATTATCTCACAATTTACATAGAAAGCACACACAATGGACAGAGCACTACTCATACAAAAGGACTTTGTTGGCACAAGAGCACATGGTACAAACTGGGCCTGGATAAAGTCAAACTGAAACTATAAATTATTTCTAACCATCTACTTTGTTGACTGGGAGTCGCTATAGTCACATCATTTCAAACCATACGCCACTCACTCACACAAGGACCACCACTGGGGACCTCACCCGATAAGAGCCACGCGATGCTGGACATACTCTGTCGCGTGCCCCATTCCAAGAGGGAACATGGCTCGGCTCTCTGGATCTACTTTAGCAACGCTTGGGGGCAGCTGACGGACTGCAGTCCCTGAGGGTTTCAGGAATGAAATAGCAGATCGAAACATGGCCCCAGCTGTGTCAATGAAGTCAGAGTGGTTCACGTTGCTCCACTGAAAAAAACAAACCAACCTTCACATGTTAACCCAAACTAGACACATATAAGAATCCAGCTGAAAAAAAATCGGAATGAGCTCCAAATACCGAATTTTAACCACTTAGGCAAAAGTATACATTAGGAGAAACTATCTTCATCATTTTAGGACATACAAGTTTCCAACTAGGATGAGCCTACCGCTCCCACCTTTTGGAAATTCAGTTCAGCTTCTTCTGTGGCTTTCAGAACTAACCTAATTCGGTCCCAAAGGGTCATCCTTTCTTTGCTACGTGCCTTTTTAGTATCATCCTCAGCAGAGGAAAGAACTTGAGAATCCGCCTCTCCCATTACAGGGTTCCACTGTGTTTCTCGTGATTACAACAAAGCCTCACACCCGCCACAAGGCTGATACTCACAAAGGCAGAGTTGATGCTATCCACAAAACTTTCCTCATCCATGGCAAGAAGTTCCGATGCATGTTCATGAGATGTAGACCAGACCAGAGAGCTGGCAGTGTCAGACAGCTAGTTTAAGAGAATGTCAAGGGTAAGTATCAAGAGAAAAAGAAGCAAAAATAAATGAACAGTGCAAAGATTTCCCCACTGCCCTGCCCCACACCAGTCCCACTGCAGATTACTCTTCCAGCCCAACTTCCTACAAGTGGGAAATACCAAGGATAAAGTGAGAGGGCAGGAGGGGAAAACAAATGCAATAACTGAAAAGTAAAGGGCAGATGGACAAATTCTTACGAGACAGAACCAACACAGAAAGGCACAGACAGAAATAAAGTTACTATAAAAGAACAAGACTAAAAAACAAACAAAAAATAACACAGAGACCACAAGTCATCTTACCGGAAGAAGCGCAATTGGCCCTGTGGGAAGGAACCTCTGCCACGCTACATTGTTGTCTGTGGCCTACAGTGGAAAGCAGCAAGTGGACAGTAATGAACTAGTTAGTGACCTGGATCACCTGCTTAAGCTGTTCTGCTGCTTACGGAAGAGTCTAGTACGAGAATTTCACCTCAGACAAATGAAGAGTTGCCACCACAGCTGACTGGTCATACTGATGCTCAATGTTCTTAATTTCAGCTTTCTTCCGGACTACAGAATTATGACCATCTGCACCAATCTGCAAAACAAAGAGATACAAAGCAACCTCTTCAGCAGCTCCTACGAAAGCCAATATTCCAGTCTACAAACCTCAGCCTGCATGTACACATTTTTTGTTTATTCAGGGGAAGAGAAAACAAACAAACAAACATGATTCCCCAAAACCCAGAAGAGGTGGCCCCTTCTGCTCTTGTCCAATTCAGCACAGTCTTTTTGCATCAGGTACAGAAAAGGCTATGCACCATGTCCCACAGCATCTCTGACAGAGTTAGCCACTCACCTCACTCAAGCCCTCCACGTGGGTGGAGCGGCACACACGGAATCAGAACCAAATCCAGTGGAAAGGACTTGGGTGAGAGATGACGCCTGATCAACAGAAATAAAAAGTTTAGTTACCAGCAGTTTGGTCTGCAGTCTGCGTCCATCAGCTAACTCAATTTGGACCCAAGGGCTTGTGTCACAGCTGTGAGAGGGAAGGGGCCAGGTATACCCAACTGCTCTGCTCCTGTAGAAAACCTCCACCCGGTCTGATGGGAACACAAAGTGCTATGGTCACAGCATGATACAGACATGAAAAAAGGAAACATCACTACAACAGCAAAGGGCACGCATGTCTCTATGGCACCCTAAAGGCTGACCCTACAACTCTCAAGGCACCCTGAAAGAAATGATCTGGCTAACCCTTTGTAACTGCAAGGCCTGCTCTGGATAGAAAGCTACAGGTCTTTTCATTAAGTCTATTTTTGGAGAGACTATGTTCTGGAGAACTACATATGCAACTGCTTTCTTGTCGTGTAGCCTTCAGAAGACAGATTTCTCCCTCTCCCCCCCACCCCAGTTCAAGAAGCTGCCTATGCCTCAGAGTTACTTGTTAGATGAGTTATCTTTCTCCCTCTCATAACTTAGCGCACACAACAGAAGGCAAGTAACTGAAAGCTATCTGCAGGAAATAAAATATTAAAGAAGTTGTCCACTACCTGCTACTGCATCTAACTGTTTTGTGAGAGCAGACATAATGACATCATTCTCCACTATGTAACCCATGTCATCTAAGTCATCTTTCTCAAAAACGATCATGGCTTCTGAACAAGCATCCCACACCTACAAAGAAAAAATACATTATATGAAGCTACATGATAAAGAAGTGCTGTTCCTTTCAGGGACTATGAATGTATCCATCTTAACAGGAAAAGGAGGTGGCAATCTAGAAATACAGAACTAGAAGAAACGTCCTGGATTACTGTCCGTTCCCAGCTAATAAAGTACATCACATAATTCCTTTCATACAATGATCTAGCTTCATCTCAAAAACTAATTGCAAAGAACATTTTTTATCCCTACTTTCCTGCTACATAACAATATATAAAGCTACCCTAATCACCTTCTTGTAGGTTAACCTCGGCAGGCAGCTCAGCACCACGCAGCCACTCGCTTACTCCCCCACAGTGGGATGGAGGAGAGTATCGGAAGAGTAAAAATGCAAAAACTCGTGGGTAGAAATAAAGACAGTTTAACAGGTAAAGCAAAAGCTGCGTGTGTAAGCAAAGCAAAAGAAGGAATTCATTCACTACCTCCCATCGGCAGGCAGGTGTTTAGCCGTTTCCAGGAAAGCAGGGCTTGATCATGCGCAATGGTTACTTGGGAAGGCAAACACCATAACTGAATGCCCCCCCCTTTCTCCTCCTTTCCCCAGCTTTTATTGCTGAGCACAACATCATATGGCGTGGGACATCCCTGGGGTCAGCTGGGGCCAG
>Ga0181612_126510_pt1 | contig 10717 bp, 11 predicted proteins | sample HoacroProtozoa21_FD_119630 | JGI IMG/M metagenome (GOLD analysis project Ga0181612, IMG submission 119630) | Hoatzin crop microbial communities from Cojedes, Venezuel. Combined Assembly of Gp0051906, Gp0051904, Gp0051908 | reverse complement strand
GAGGGTGACAGAGCCCTGGCACAGGCTGCCCAGGGAGGTTGTGGAGTCTCCTTCTCTGGAGACTTTCAAGACCCACCTGGACGAGGTCCTGTGCAGCCTGCTCTGGGTGACCCTGCCGAACCCCCAACAGGGGTTGGACTAGATGACCCACAGAGGTCCCTCCCAACCCCACCACTCTGTGATTCTGTGTCATTAACTTTCCCCACGTGGGTCCTTGCCCCATTCCATGGCCCGGTGCCCTGTCCCCCATGGGTGCTTCCACCGGTCACTCCTCTGCAGGGGTTACGGTCCCCACTCTGCGTGCAGACCCACCCAAGTAAGGGGCCAAGAAACGGCGGCCAGCCAGCCAAAGCGTGCCTCAGCATGCCCCAAAATCTGTCTGGTGGCGAGCAATGGAGACGTTGCGGAGCCTGGGACACAACACAGACTTTGGGAATGAACCCAGAAAAAAAAGACAGACCTTTGGGGATCAAATGTGTGTTGATGCTTTGGCGTGCGTACTTGGAGTTGAATCGATATCTTTTGTATATTTGTCACTAGGTTTCTTCTGCGTTTCTTCAGAGCCGATGACTTGAATCACAGCAAAGTGACAGAAGCCACTGGAGTTACCCCAGGGATGGAAACCTTCAGGCTCAGCTGAGGAGATCAGGCACTCGAGGAGCTCAGGAACGTGAGGAGCTGAACATTCAACGTCGCTTGGGCTGTGGAGACAGACCCTTCCCCTCCAAAAACCCCCAACGCCAAGAAGTCCCTGCAGGAAGAACGTTGGGTGCTCAGTAGATGGTGCTATTTCCACCAAATCTGTCCTAAATAATCCATTGCCCCGCTATGGTAAGGGGCATGAGTGGGTAGGGAGGGATATGTTTTGTGTGAGGGAAAGGCCGAAATCCTGGGGGCTGGTACCAAAAGGCTGCTCAGGTCTTTGTGTACAGCTGTTCTTTCTTTCACTAGGGAAGAAAAGACAGCCTGGGTGAAACCTAACCAATAGATGAAATTCAGAGCGTGGGTGGCCACTGTCAGTTCTGGTTTGATTTGAGTGTGTTGCCGAGCACCAACCTGTGCAATCAGACCTACGCCGTGAACAAACAAAACATTATAAAATACTGCCTGCTCCTCAAAATTCACCAACGGCATCACAAGTTGGGCACTCATCTGTGTCGTCCGTGGTCACAGTGTCAGCCCTGGCTATGGCCAGCCTCCTTCCCCAGGTGCCCTTTCCTTCACAGGAGTGTTCTGAGACATAGTTGTTCCCTATGTGATGCCCATGGACACCATATGGAGTCAAACCTCATAAAAATGGATTTTTTTTTTATTAAATGCAGTACAGTGATGTGTCTAGATGAATGAGGGAGTATAAACATTGGATTGCTCCTTGTTCTATAAGCAACCCTCCACCTGAAGCACGGGAGGGGGAAACGATGTTTGACCAGGGAATTGCAAACGGCAAAGAAAGAAAATGAACTGCAAGGCCAGCTGGAATGCTGGACTTCCCTATCTTTTGCATTCTTGACCCTGCAGACCCCTCTGTATCATTTCTGTATGTAAGAATTAACCATTTGTATTCTAAAGAGACTTTGTAGTCCTGATGATGTTTTATCTCTGTTGCCTTAGACCCCGCACAGGCAGTTGTCCCTGCTCTGAAATCTGACCCTTTACATCAGAGAACCCCAACCCTGTCTCAGCTCAGACAGCTGCTTTGCTGCGATATGTACCATCTCCCCAGCAGATCCTGCACATCCACACCTTTAAATGGAATGCAACACTTTGCTGAAGCTACCAAAAACTTCTGTGTATCTTGCCACAGCTTGTCAAAGGAGCACAGGCATTTTTCATGGTGATAGCTACTTTGTTCCAGCGTTACCTTCAGTTTAAGTGTGTGGTTACCTGGTATCACTGGCCACACCAGGTGCAGACTTAGAAAATCCCCTCCCCACACATACTAACATCTTGTGCTCCGTGAAATGACTATAATGCCGTGCAACCCCTAAGCTGCCATGGTTGTATCTAGACTTGAAAACTGTTGCTGGACATAAGCAACGAAGAGGAAGATTTGGGAGAGAGGCAGAAAGTTGAAAGGGCTCCCTGAGAACACATCTGAGAACCAGCGATGGCCGAGATCAACCTGTTATCCTAGAGTCTTATGTCCCCACGCGGTGCCTCGCACGAGACAGTGGTCAAATGACAGCTCTGAGTCAAAAGTCTCACAGGGATACCTTGCGTCATCGGGTTGCCAGTTTTTGAGCTACTGGGTACCTCAAGCCTGTGCTTGGGGACAGTGAGTCAGGCCAGCTCAGCTCCAGCTCTAAGTGAGGAACAGGGACACATGAGGAGTCAGTGTTGTCTCCCATCTGCGAGCTACTCAGGTTCTAGGTGTTCCCTTTCCATCTTTAAGGCAACATCATTTGTGCCTCATGCCTCTTGACCACATGAAAATTACAGTGTGGGGTTCATGCGATATAGAATTTTGGCCACAACTGCCTTTTACTCATGACAAGCCTTCTCCCTCCAGCACTGTGGGTAACGAAACTCTAGAAAGCGCTTGAGAAGGCCTCAGGGATCTTTCTAGATGAAAGATACAAATGTAAGACATTGCCAGTTTATTTTAAATGAAAACCAGCGTATTGGAACCCAAACCAGGAATAAACTGGCTGCACTTTAGAACAACTCTCTGACAGAGTGATGCACTGGAAATACTTAACAAGATAAATCCCTTTTTTATTAACATTATAGCCAAAAGTATATAGTCATTCTGTTGTATAAGTGTCATGGGACGTATGTGGTATGTCATTTGGCATTTGGGTATCCTATGAATCAAGCATTATGTATTTTAATTGCTTGTTGGTGTTTGCATTTCTTTTCAGTCAAACTGCACAATTAAAAGCAAAATCATCCTTTAACTACTTGAGTTGTCCTCTTTGTGGGCCAGGGAATTGCATTTTACTCCATGCCTGCACCATACCTGGCCTTTGAGTGTTCCCATAATCTAACCTTAAATAATAACAACAATTTTACTGTGCCAGAAACAAAGTGGAGTACAGAGTCAGCAGCTGTGGGATTTCCCTTGCTTAGTTTTAGCTGTCTGAAAGCAGCCATCTCCTCTCAGCAGGTCGTGTGGGCTGGGGGAGAGGTGGGCACCTCCGGAGGAGACTCATGCCTCCCACCTTAGGTGTCTGCATCAGAGTTGGATTAATTGCTTCTGGAAGTGCTCCTGCTCGTTATACAAGGCAGCAGCCTGACAAGCTTCAGCTAGATGCCTTCCTCAGAAACTCTTTAGCTGTGTGTAATTCCTTTACCCAAAGTGGCAAAACGCCTCCCCATTGCCTGCTCCCGTTTGTTAACAAGAGGTGAGCGCTGCCTGTATACCAGTGCTTTTATTCCACGTACCTTGGAGACGCACTGAAAGTACAGGAGAGGTTTTGGGGTTTTGGGAAACCAAAGGGAAAGTGGTTTTCTTTATTCCAATATAGCCACTTTAAATATTTTTTTTCTAGATTTTTAATTTAATCAAAGTAAATCAACTGGAATGCAGGTTGCTATGAAGGTTTTTTCCAGACCATAATTCTGCAGAAACATCAGTTAAGTATCTGAAGAAACATCTGCTACGCACATAGCTGTATAAATATATATAGGAGCTGAACAATATGACTTTTGAGTTTGCAGGATTTTCTTTACACAAAGCAAGGGGCATAAAAGGGATTTCCTCCAAGTTTTCCTGTGTATTAATAATGAAGATCAGGATGCCACCTTTGTTTCCTCCCCTTCTGAGCATACAGTGAAAGGAAATGGTTCTGGATCGAATCACAAAGAGCAGTGGGAAAAAAAACAGACTACACTCCACGCTGGCACTCAGAAGTTTAATTATCCAGCGTGCTGCATCTTTATGGAAGAAGGAGACAGACAAATCCCATATGTTAATAGCTGGCCCCCTGTGGCTGACCTTTGGCTCAAATATTCCATATTGTGGTTAATGTTGCACAGTTGGATCCAAAACATGCTCATTCCCCGGGCTGCAGAAAAAAAAGGGGGATTTAATTCACCTTCCAACCGCAGAATTTCATTTGATCACTCTTTTGGAGCCTGATTTTATCCCTGCGTGTAGGCTGGTCTCTGAAGAGCTGTTCTGCGCTTTCTGAACTAGGACTCTGCGGATCCAAATTTTTGTACATTCTCTGTTACTGTCTGTCTGGACAACCTGAAATAAGTCATTTTGCCTCAGTTTCTGGTCTAGTAGAACAGCGAAAACAACTGCAACTTCCTTGCAGACACAGTTTGCAATTTGCAGATAGAAGACAGCAAACAAGGTTCCTCCTCAGACAAAATTAGATATTGACCTCTAGAATGTAGAGGTTTCACAAGATTAGGTCAGAAAACCATAGCTGCACTTGGATCATGGTTTTTTGGCCACCTTCTACCCCTTCTTGCAGTCCTTATCTGTCCATAGATTGTGTCTGTCTTCCCATGTCACTGTAGTAACCTTACATCATTCTAATACCATAAACTCTACCGCTGGCCCTGGCACAGAGAAGCAGGCATCAGGAGTTCTGAGCCTATGTATCAGTTTCATCCCGAAGGACACAGGATCTGTGGACATGATACGCATCCCATATATTACAAATACACAGCGCGTAGCATCCATGGCACCTTTCTGGGGAAATCAGATCCTCAAACGTATGGTAACAGGGGGGCTCAGGGTTGTAACGCAGAACATTTTAATGGACTCAAACAACATGTCACTGGCATCTGCTATAGGGCAAAACCCTTGAGGTGCTGAGATTAGCAATACCAGAATTCTTCCCCATTTGACTTCTCTGGGGTCAGGTCTGACATAGAAAGCCTCATCCGTTGCTAATTAAAGCCATTGCTAAAATTGCCACAGCCTTCAAGTGAGTTTGGACTGAGCTCTCGTTTCTGCCTTCCTGCTAGATAAGATGAAGCAGCAAAGTTTGATGAAGGCTCGGATACTGCTCCTTTTCCCATGGAGATCACAAGGAATTTTGCTGGGACTGGGCCTGTGAAGACATGCCCAGCTGTCTTCTCAGGGATGACATAGAAAAGTCTATGAAAATACAGCTGTAATAGCTGGAGACAGAGAAAAACGTGAGACAAAGCCTCTGAGGAGGTCTGTCCCTACCTCCAGCCAGGAGGACATCTGGACTGTTGCGCAGGCTGGGCAGATTTTTCCATTTCCAAGCTGTTTTATTTACCAAAGATGACAGGCTGTTAGCAGACTGTACTCAGGGTGGCCTTACAGCAATTGGAGCAATCTCATATCATTTCCCACTAAAGCAAATAACGAAGTGCTCTTTCCCTCATGAAAGGAAAGACAGACAGATATCCTGCATGGTCAGAACCATAAAGTACATGCAAATTGCAAGTGGCAAGTAGCTTTTTTTCTGTCTTTCATGTAGTAGTGATTGCACTCCAACGACTTTACATGGGCCACATACACACTTGCAGAGGAACATGCACATGGATCGAGACTCTAGCGTCTTCCATTACAGGATCTCAAAGTGCTGGTTAAACCTAACAACTGCAAGAAATCAATAGCCATGCCATTTCCAGCATGCCTATCATCAGAATACATAAGCACATCTAATTTAGAGATGAAAAACTACAGATTTTCATTTTCCAAGAACTGCCAACCCTAGCTGAAGTTAATGGGAGCCTTGGATATCACCAAAACTGAAAATAAAGTGAAAAAAAAGAAAAAAAACCCACATTATACCTGCTGGCATTTGACATCTAAAAGCAGAACGTTTAATCTCTAGGTGTCGAGTTCCCTACATTTCTATGTGGGATTTCCTATGCAGAAATCCAGGAACACGGGTCCTGCTATGCAGAGCAGTGAGTCTTGTGTAAGCAAAAAATCTCAGACCCTCTGTGTAAGCTCTACGAAACCAGTGGGTACATGCATGGCACGCCCAAATAGTTTTGAGCGTGTCCAAGTCCCCTTGCATGGGCAGATTAGCCCTGCTTATCAGACCACAACAGTTGCTGAGCACAGAGAAATCCTTAATAATAAGCCAAGCTGCCCTGGTTTTCCATGAATTCCTAGAAAAACAGAACAAGCCACAGGATGGCAGATGATGTAGAGAAGTGGTAGCATTGACAGATACACCCAAGGCAACACGCTGAGCTAGCAGCAATTCCGGCAACAAGAGTCAGAGCTCCTGGTTCTCACTATCCCAGTAACAGGTAGGTTGCACACTGGAGTGCGTCTCCGCCCCAGAACCGGTTCAGGTCTGTGATCTGCGTGTGACATCTCTGGCTGGCTCAGGCACGTCTTAGGCAGTCACACTGTGAAATTCTGCCTGCATTATCTCTGGCTCTGCATGCTGCTAGGACTTCTAGGATTATTCTTCCTGGGGAAGTTGTGCTAAAAGAACTTCAAAGTCTCTCTGATTCTTTCTCGGTGAGTCATTCATCACGGGAGTGCTTGCCTTGGTCCTCTAGACACATGGGGAAAACTGTGGGAAGAAACTGAAGAGACATAGTAAATGAGTTAGCATCCCAGGGGAAAGCAGAGCCACAGCCTGCACTTCCAACCATGGCTTCAAAGCCAGGTGACAGTGTATTGTGTACGATCAAGAAGGAAAGTATGGGGAACAGAGTATTGGAGCCTTCAACGGCGGCTGGTGAAGGCACAGTGTAGCACAATAGATCCATTTCAGCGTAATCAGCTTATGATCTGAGCTGAGTCTCTAGTCACCAATTCTAGTACAAATAACAACAAAGAGTAATGACAGCAAGACAAGCAATTAACAGAAATAGGTTTTCAACTTTTTTCCTGGTTTCCCACTTGAAATAAATCATTATTCTGTCCCTCACTCTTCATTTTTATTGTCTACCCCCTGTGGTTTAGTAACCAGCTGGCATTCCTTATAAAGAAATCTGCAGGCTGATTGAGGCTGTGGCTACCCTGAAGTCCTCTGAGGCTTTCTTATTGACTGACCATATCTTAGATAAGGTTGCCAGTAAATTATAGCTCTGCTTAAGAGCATCTGCCTCAGGGCTGTTTTCCCCTCATTATAGAACCTGATCTAATCCTGCATGTCTCTTCAATTATTGGAGAGTACAATTCAAGAAGTGGCTTCCCCAGTGAACATGAAATGAGATAAGCCATTCCTAAGTAGGGTAAACGTGAATACTCAAGAGTGAAGCTAAGCATTTCCAGGCCAGATTCCTTCTGATTTCCATGTGGTTTCCAATGGAATAACACACCACCACTCACGTTAATGTTGACTGTTGTTTCACCACAAAAATTAGTTAGAAATTGGATGTCCATACACCTGTCAGGAGAACTACTTGTAAGTATTTCTCTCTGCAAGAGCCAGGTGTGTGACAATTCAGGTGACAATCCTAGGAAAGGTACTGGGTAAGTCACTTGCTTTAGACTCTCCCGTCTGCCACAGAAGGCCTTGGGAGATGCTTCATATCAGACAGCAATCAGAAAAGCAACAAGCTTATCTTAACATTTTCATGTGTCAGGGAGATAAATAATGTCCTGGACTGCAGGATGAGTTCAACACATCAGTGCTGATGGAGATGAGTTAGTCCAGTTCATAGCTCCATGAATGAAAATATCTCATGCTGTGGAAGCATCCTACCACACTGAATAAAAGGCAAATTAAAGGAGACTCTTAGTGCTCTGGTTGGGTCAGTACCTACTCCAGGTTCCAGCAACTGAGACAAGTGCCATCACTTTCTGTGGCCTTCCACACATATCAAAACACCAATGTCCACCTTTGCAGGTCCTGCCTGAGCTCTGGCCCTTCTTGAACCTTGCCATTTGTGAACACCCTTTCTCTTTCACCCATGCGTTAAGTTTCCTGTTGTCCTTATACAAATCTAACAAGCATGTTTCAGCACTAGTAGAGAGCTGACATTTATTTACAGCTTTGTATTTTCATCTGGATAAATAGGAAGATAGAGAAGGATTTGTCTCTTTCAGGGGCAAATGTACATCTAGCAACAGAATTAATGAAATCTGTGAGCCCAAATCAAGGTTATATGGCAGTTTGACTCAAGGTAACATTAATGACTTATTCTACTTGTGCATTAAAAACCCAGATTATGTATAGTCCACAGCATTTCTTTCTGACTAAGGGAAGTTTATTACTCACCCTGCTCCACATACAGAGTGAATTTTGCCATTGCCGGTGGGAAATGAACAAGTTGTCTCATTGCTGCTATCATCTACATGTGCCGTTCTTTAAATCATTAATTTGTGCCGTGGAGGGCAAGCTAGATTGGGATGTCAGATGACAGAAGAAGGAGTACTCATCTGAGGACACGGTGGGACTACACACAGGTCATCCTTCCTCAGCCTCAACCTATGGTGCCAGCCCAAGGAAGTGCTGTCTGTCCTGTGGACAGGCCTTGTAGGATCCTCTTGGAAACCTCTTTTCGCACACTTCCTTCCGATTGGTCATAGTATAAAGACATAAAAAGACTGTAAGAGTGGCTGCTATATTCAGATTACAAATCTGTCTAGACCCATCTCTGGCAGTGAACAAAAGTAGATGCCCAGGGAATACTACAAGAAAAGGGCAAACATACCTGATACCCCAGTCACAGCCTCCAGCCACCCCCAGCTTCCTGAGCTGCCTGTAGATCTCCACTAATTCCTACAAATAGATGTAGATTTCTATAAATAACTCTCAACAGATCTTTCCCCTTGCACCTGTCCAGCCTCCCCTTAAATTCACATAAGATTTTGGCAATGTCTTTTGGCAAGCATTTACAAAGCTCAACAGTCTTCTCCTAGGAGAGCATACTGTGCTACCACTGGTTAGCAATAAGTTTTGTAACTGTTAATCACTATCACTTAGTACAATTTTCCTTATAGGAAACATGATCCTACAAAGAATGGAGGAAAACTTCTACAGGCTTCACTGGTGCTGGATCTGAGCAGTGTGGTCTGACCCAAGTGCCCTCAGCAAGAGATTTTTAATTTTAGTTAGGTCTACAATTCCTGACTGACAGAAAAATTATTCAAAATTAAAACTTGGTCAAAGTGAGTTTTAACCTCTCCTAAGCAGCCAGTATCCCTTAATGCCATTCTGGGTTTGTAATACTGCTTTGGTTTCTAGCAGAATGCATCAAAAAGTTGATTTCCTTTCAAAAAAGCTACAGAATGTTTCTTCAGGAAAGATGAAAGGATGGATGCTAATGAATGGTGAGTGGGGCTGCACCACTACAAACAATTATGGAAACAAATAGGTCCAATAAAAAGCTCTGTTCTCATTTACATGGCTACAGCGCTCATCTAGCTAAATTGTGGCCCCTTTTATCAACGGATTTAAATCCAGATGATCTCCTTGTAATTCCCTCAAATTTATACCAGTTGTAGTCTGGTTTTGATCAGCTATTTTCTACTGTGCTGTTAACTAAGGCAGAGGTACCCTGAAAACACAGTACACTTCAGTGAACTCCTTTATTTATGTACTTATAGAGAACTTCAATATTTCCCCAAACTAGACATGCCACCATGACCCACATAGTCAATATGTGTTGCATTTGCATTCTTTTATAATGCAAGTCAGTTGTAGAGTTGCATACAAACAGACCTCAGGGGGCCCTGGCCTCCCAGCTGTATTAAATAAATCCGCGTAGGCACAAAAGAGGAAGAAAAGGAAACAAAAAGCTTCCTGCTAGCTTTTCCTGGAAGCATAGAAGTAAAATAATTCCCTTTAGTGTCCTGTGGAAATAAAGGATAGTCAGAAAACATCAGAAACAAACCTTTACAAAAATACAGTCCTAGAAGTGAAATAGTAAACATCTTGCCCATAGAGAGGAATGGAGTTTTCCGAGTGCATTTGCTCACCATCACGGCCCTGCAGAAATCACTTCATCTTTACTCAGACTACATGTCCTCTTACTGTGGAAACCTGAAGGGAAAGTGCACCACTTGAATGGACATAGTTACAGGGGGTGTTTTTGGCAGTAGTTTATAGAAACTCCTCTGCCCTGTTTCACTCAGTTGCAATTTATGTCTTTATTGGTACACATACAATACTCAAGCTGACTCTGATCTGATAAAAGGAGCTATTTAGACCTAATGTCTGGTTTTCTTGCAAAGTATTTAAATGAAATCGTGAAAACAATTTTGCTTCAGTTTAAAATCAAACATTTTTTCAGGGTTTGTTCATGTATTAACCAAAAACCACATGCCTTCCTAAAACTTTTGACAAATATTTCCATTTAGTCTAAAAACTCGTTTCTGGGAAAAAACTTCTTTTGGAGATGCCAGTTCTTCTAGAAAAACTGACATTAGACTCACGGTGATCCTGGGCAGACCCTGTAATGTCAGTTTGTTCTTCCTTTTGGGCACCTCCTGTGCATGAAGCCCTGGACAAATGGCATATCCATTGCCTTTAACACCAAGGCATCCCCTGTGTGTATCTCATTGTCTCTGTTCCCTGGATTTAATGGCAGTGGAGGGATATTTCATTCATCTTCGATGACGCGTGGTGTTTTTCCATATGACCCTTTCCAGAAAGAGACCAAATGGAAAATCAATGGGGTTTTTTTTAGAATCATAGAATCATAGAAAGTTTTGGGTCGGAAGGGACCCCTAGAGGTCATCTAGTCCAACCCCCCCGCAGCGAGCAGGGACACCACTAAGTAGATCAGGTTGCTCAGAGCCCTGTCCAACCTGGTCGTGAATGTTTCCAGGGATGGGGCCTCCACTACCTCTCTGGGCAACCCGTTCCAG
>Ga0181612_167756_pt1 | contig 10718 bp, 12 predicted proteins | sample HoacroProtozoa21_FD_119630 | JGI IMG/M metagenome (GOLD analysis project Ga0181612, IMG submission 119630) | Hoatzin crop microbial communities from Cojedes, Venezuel. Combined Assembly of Gp0051906, Gp0051904, Gp0051908 | reverse complement strand
GTAACTGGAAAGTAGCCTCTTGCTCATCAAGCTTTTGAACACAATTACATCCTATTTTTTTCCCCTTTTTTAAATACAAGAGTATTTATTTAAAGATGACAAAACATGGAGCTTTCCCATTATCCAGTACCCAGTGAAGAAGGCATGGAAAGAAAAACCTCTCTTGGTAAACAGATACAGTAGCACATAGAAGAGAGGACATACGGTGACAATGGAAATGTCAACATCTGACTTGTACCAATTAACTCCAGGGAAACAGGTAACAACTGCCATTGCCTTCAACAGAGTTAGAGTTTTACCATATGGAATTGTGACGACGTAAGCCCAGATGAAGTGAGCTCATAATCAATCTTTTAAACCAAGTCAGAAGAGGTGTTGGGGAGAGGTAGTGTTGACCAGTAATTGTAGCTTAGCTGAGAGAGTATTATGAACAAGAAGTAGCAGAAGAACTCAGGAAAAACATTTCTCCCTCAACCCAAACCTCTCTCCAACCAAAATCTTTACTTGCAGGTCTGACTTCGTTTGACATGATGTTGTTCACATGTAGCAAACTTGACTTTAAGCCCAGGAGATCTAAAGAGTTTCCAGGAATGGAAGTGGCTCAACAACAGAGTCATAAAAGGCTAAGGAAGCCCGAATCATGTGCTGAGCTCCGAACCGAATGTCTACTCAGGGAGTGAGATAATGCGCAACACGATGAAGTAGGAAATTGCTAATGACAGACAAGCTTCAAATTGAATTGTTACTGGGGATTCTCAGGTGTCTATCAGATGAAAAAGTATTTGCAGCAAAGGAAAATATAAGACATTAGAAAAAAAAGACTATTCTTATGGTCTATTGGATGTGGAACCATCTGACTAGCAAAGAGTGTTTGCCTCATCTTGAATCACTTTTCAAAAGCTTTGTTAAATCAATTGTAAATACACCTCCTAAAAAAACCAGAATTGCCTTGGCAGGGGGAAAGACATGGTGATCCAAAGGGCCTTTTCTATCTCTAATTACCATGACCTCAGCTGGACATGCCCAAAAACTTTGAGAGAGGAATGTGTGTTAACACTTACGTGAGGACATGGGCCCCTGGGGAGGAGAATGCATAATTGCTCCAGCAAAGAAACATCATCTAACTAGTCAGGAATGAAAAGATATTGTACACAGAGCCAGTATTTGTCCAGTTGGGCAATTTCTTGTCTTTTAAAATTTTTTTTTAAAATTACCGTCAGTGGTGCCCCAGTGTAATACAGGTGATCGATTTCAACTAGGTTTTCTATCCCAGTTAGCAATGAACCTCCCAGATTTCAAATCTTTTTAAAGTTCATATTAACAGTTTAATTCAGTGGTATTTTATAATCAAATTTTTAAAATTCATATCATTACCAGATAAGAAAAAGCTTGTTTTGGGAATAAATTACAGCATATTTCAGATATTCTCTTCACTGAGTATGCCTGCCCTCCAAAAATCAATGACTGTAGTAATAATTAGGGCTGATTGAACTCCTATTTTTAACACTACTTAAACAAAAAACAAATTTTCAAGCAGCATTATAAATATTTATATGCTGTCTGCTGGAAAATTTTTAGCTGCGAAGAAAGCTTTTGGAAAAAATACTTCCGTTTTTGCTTGGTTTTCAAATAACAAAGAAATTTTTTTTTTAAATATACAATTGTTACCAAAGATTTTCAGCAACATTATATGTAAGTTTGTTTACAGCTTCATATTCAACAGGCACATAATAATGTCATAAGAGATTAGAAAAATGACAACAAACTTCGAACCACATCCATTAAACATTTCCTGAGAGAGAAAAGGAATTACTGACATTTTTATTGCTTTATTTTTAATAAGAAGGCACAACTGCTTTGTTTCAATAGCAAGTTCTGAGGACTTGTCAGAACAAACATTACTCAGCACTAAAGTGGTGATAGTTGACTGCAATTAGATTCAGTGTTCCTACTTGAGAAGCTTGTTGTATAATCAGTGTAAAGCTATGTGGTTAAACCAAATCAAAGGATTAACATAAAAATCAGCACAAGAGACTACTACCACATTAGACCATAGGCATACGACATTACCGGCTTTTAATATCCGAGGCAAAGACCTGAGAATAATGTCAAGAATGGAGCTATTGAGAAAGGTGAGGAGGCCTCCCTGGCCTCAGCTTGACATGGAGCAGCAACAGGATGCCCTCTAAGCCTGAAATCAGGGAAAGACTTTGTAGTTTTCACGTCTTTCCCACCCCGAAACCTGCCCACAACCATCAACGTTGCATTCAGCCCTAAAACTTGCTAAGACCAAGAAGACCAGAAAAGCACCTACCTGGGGGCATATGCTTCCTGCTCTACGTATCAGCTTTGTCAGTGCTGACGATAAATATCTGAACAGAACAAAAATTACAGTTTGGGATTTTTCTGATGTTATTTCATTACGAAATTTCTTATGGATAAAAAAATTACACTTGAACATTTTTTTCTGAGATGGATAAGGAAATAGGAGTGTTTCCTGTAAGCAAAAATGTGATTTTTATATGGTCATTCCTCTGTGTAGGGGAGATAGGGGGCACCTGTTCCCAAAAATATAACAGCTTTACTTGTGTCCTCTATGAAGATAATCAATTAAGTGCATATTGGATTAAAAGTGTTGTTCTATAAGGATCCTGCCAAGCCTACAAATGTCTTGATGTCAATTACCGTTCAAGAACCACAAGATGGTTTGGCAAAGAATTCTTAAAAAGAGATTATTTATTCTCTTCCTCTCAAAACTGAATTCTCTAAAAAAACAAAATAAAAAGGCACACAAAAAAACTCCTGGCATCTGCCCAACTGTATGTTGGAAATAAATTACGAACTCGCACTTTGCAAAGCACAAATTCAGCCCATGTTTTGGAAGCTGTGGTTTTAAGCCTTGCCCTGTGTGTGTCACTGGGCTCCTCTGCACCTGTCTCATACTGCACATATTTGGAATTTTTCTGTATTCTTTATCATTTCAAAGACAGGAACACAAACATCTCTGCTTTTCCTGAGATGACCGTCTGTGAATGCGTATGTATGTGCATCGCTGAAACTTCCTAGACTTGAACGCTGTTTTCTCTTGCCAGACACTCCTGTGGGTCTTCCTGAACAGCAGGCACTTTTTCAATAGCAGCTTGGAGATACTGAGGGAGAATAGCAGGTCATTTTCTAAGACAGGATGCTGAGAGGACAGGAATTGAATGGTGCTGGCTGGCCACGAGACGCCATGCAAATCAAGAATGCAGCGTGGTCCCCAGGGAAATAGTTCATGAGCCTGGAGTATATGATAAACCTGCAACCAAAGCCTTCTTAGGCAACTGCGATAACAATGTGTCACATTCCAGAGGACTCAAAAACAAAGGCTGTGAAAGCCCTTGCACAGCGGTGCTCCCTTAGACATCTGCGCTTTCAAGGAAGAGGAAAGATTTGGCAAGTTTGGTCACTTCTGGCTGTTTTCTCCGAACAAAACAGAACAGTTCAGGGTTTTGAGGTGGACTAACCCTGAAGAAAGTGACAGCAGAAAGGAGTTGTAAGAATCTTAATCTTTAACATGTTAAAAAATTAAACACGCGTATGTACCCACGAGGTATTGAAAATAAAGTAAATGCCACCATAAGGAGGTGGTAAATGGATATTTCCATAGTATACTACAAATAACTACCTGTCTGAATGCAGTGTTAGCCACCAGCTGGGAAGATTGGACCCATCTCTTTAAACTGGCTTCCTTACCCTTTTCATTTAAGCACCGTGCTACTTTCATAGAGAAGTAGTCACTTCGTCGCTGCTTGTAAATTGATCATAAACAGTCCGAGATACTTACTCCTGCTATTTGCCATCGTTCAGTGACTAGTCTGTGCAAACAAACAGATCACCAAACAACTGCAGCGAGTGTTTGTTATTCACTCTTAGTTACTGATGATGCCTGACTGGGGGAGTCCCACAGGCTGCAGGAGAGGGGGCGAAGGAATGGGAGACCCAACAAAACACCTTGCTAAGGTGACAGACAAAACTCTGTCTTGCTCGTGCAAAGTATGTGACACAGCACGAGATTTCACAGAAGGAGCACAACTCACAGTGTCCTTCTCAGAACTGAGACAGGAAAGATCAAGAGTGCCCCACAACTCAGAAAGCGACTAAATTGCACTTCTGCGAACCAGATGGAGCTTACTACCTCACCCTGCTTTCAGACGTGAGGTTTGCTGCTGCTCCTTCAGATCTGAAGCACCCGAGAGCCCATTTGCTGCTTTGTTCTAGACATTCCTGCCAACAGCGGTACAAACACTACGGGTCTGTGTGGTGCTGCTTTGTAAAAATTCTTTGATATCATCACCGATGACTTCTCCCTAGCAGCGTATCACAGCGCGCCTCGCAACACACCACTCCAACAGCGGGATAAAGGCCTTGATGCCAAGGGCTAAAGCCAGAGAGGATTTGCTGAGCTGTAACAAACAACAACAAAGAAAAGCAGAGCATAAAAGCAGGAAAAAAACATTTTGGAAGAGAGCATCTAAATTATTCTGTTCCCGGTAGGAAAGCCGTGTCCCAAGAAGGACAGTGCTGGGAAGCGTGCCAAGGCAGCAGCTGAGCTGTCCGCATCAAGGCTCTGTCTTCCACAGGGTCCCCCGAGCATCGGCAGAGTTGTTCAGGCAGGCTGAGGTAGGCACTACCTCCTTATTTCTCGAAGGCATCCAGAATTTACACGTGGGTGAGTACGAAACACAGAGACACAGCCGCAAGCAGCTACGAAGAGACCCTCTAGAAAAGGGTCAGCTGTGCAAGGGGATAACACCATATGACCAGAAAACCATCAAGGTTCAGGGAGGTGTCCTGGACAATAATTTACATTTCTGGCACTGTTTCTTAGGGTATCTTTTTGCCTGGCTGTCAGTATTGCTTTGCATGTAGTGCTCCATTTCTAACTTCAATTATGTGATGACCTCTCACAGACGTCAGAAAGCACTGTTTAGACCACTGTATTTTAAAAATTATATGAAGATTAACAAGTTACTAGCCATTCTCATCTTGCAAGGATGGAAAATTATCCTCAAGCACTCCAGCAGCTTCTAATTAAGTATACAGAAAGTGTCAACCTCATCAGAGAAAGCGCTAAAAAGCTGTTTAACAAGTGCAATTTGCCTGCGTAACTGTCTTCTGAAGAAAAACCCAAAGGTTGCCTTTAATTTCCCTTTCTGTTTTCAGAAGCACGTTTAAGACAATCAGCCCTTTGCTTCACTGGCAATCCACACCCTGACAAAGCTTTCCCTTCTCCTCTGCCCCCCTTCCATGCTTCTGAGGAAACAGAGACCCACAGAAATAAAGGGCAGTTGTAATGTCAGCCGTTCCCTTCCCTAGACATCCAACAATTACGAGCACAAGGCTGCTTGGGAACTTGGGACATTTTGTTGCTTCCATCTCTAGAGAACACGTGGTCCTGGCGAGTACGTGAGCTGTGCAGGAATCACGGGTCTCCTTTCCTCCATCCCATGCTGACTCCGCAGCTCCTGGGCGGTCAGCTGGTTTTCCACCTAAGTTCAAATCTCCAGGTGCTTCCTTCCCTCAGAGTCTCACATGCACCAAAGACGAGCATGAATCACGAGTTGGGATCTGCAGCCTGAATTTTCCCCAGCATTCAGAGTTGCTCACATTTAATTTTCCAGTTCAGACTTACCCGCAGAGATGAATACATTTGGGAAAAACAAGAACAGCAGGTTAGAACGGTTATACACAGCCTGCAAACAAAAGATAGGTCAATTTTCTATGCAGATACCGCTTGTAGCTGAACGTGTGTATTCTTCACAAACCTGTTGCAGACCTGACTCTTGGTTTCTACTTCTTCATACTCCAAAACCTCCTACACAATTATTTCCTATATGATTCTTTCCTTCCTACCCACCCTAGCCACTGCCCTTCCTGGTAGTGCGCCAGTTTTGTTCTTGTTCAGAGGTGAAAAACAAAATCTATCCCAGCAACTCACTCTGGCAAAGCCTAACCTAAAATGATTAATTTAAGAAGAGCAAAAGGGCCCAGTGCAGGGGCCTCCAAGCAGGGCCGGTAGTCCTGATACGGCACAGAGAGACGCACGCATCGTTCTGCTTTCCACTTGCTTTACGGTGATAGAGCTGACAGTCCTGCAAGCACAGAAAGCTGATCATATCCAAAAAAAGTTAAAAACACGCACTTATACTTACGATTAACTTCCAGGCGAGTAATAATGAGGTTGCCACGAAGATGCTGTGGGGCTTGAGAATAAAAAGGGGGGATGAGCCACTCGATCCTGAACGGAAGCGATGCTTCCCTTCCACATAGCCTCAACATCCAGCTAAAGATTTTCTCCATTTATGCAATTTGTGAAGCGATTTGACTAGGCAGCTAAGTCGCCCAGGGGCAACCTACAGCTTCTGTAAAGCCACCTACAAAATGAGGCTGAATAATGAAGCTCTGATTATTTGTACCAGCTGGAGACTGCTCCCCCAAGGATCACTGGCACTCTGTTAAAAATTCACTGCTGAGGTTTCACACATCCCTTTTCAGCTTACAAGATTAACGCCCTGGTGCTTTGTTTAACTATAATTTTTTTATTTCTAAGAAAATAAGCGGCCACTCTGTGGAAGTGAATTAGCCTTCATTCAAAACATGTTTTGCAAAAGGTTTGATTTCATTCAGTGCCAACAAGAAGACAGACAGTGGTCTTATTTATGAGGGTTGGATCTATTGTCTAGGTTTAATTAGCTGATTATTAGACTTCCCATTTCTGTTATTGCAGATCCTTAATTCTTTCCCTAACACAACGTACTCAAAAAAAAAAAAATTTCCAAAGAAAGCAGAAGACATTTCTATTCCTCCTAATTGTTCAGGAAATCAAAACATGTCATTATTTTTAAGCAAATTATCTGGAAATACCTTGTTTCTCTCTGCCATAACTGACCTGTAACACCTTTCTTGCTCACTCTCGAAATCACCAACTGCTCCTTTGCTTCCATTCGCCATCCAACATCACCCAGCAACCTCTTCTACAGGACATTTCCTCTCACCGGTTGTTCATTTGCCCAGAAAAAAACATATCCTAATGGACAGTTGGAGATTTTTCTCTCCAGATATCGACACAGCATACTGCTGTTGGCAGCAGAAGTCACTTCTGGAGGAGGAGAAGGCGCTGCTCTGTGTAGACGAAGGGTGGTAGGGCTGTGCAGCACGTCCACGTGGCAGGCACAGGAGGGCGGGGTGCTGAATGACCACCACTTCACTTTCACGGGATTCTTTAAATATTGTGATCGGGGGAGGGGAGAGGGGTGAAAAGTTTTAGTACTACGTCATCGCTGCTTTAGCCAGTAATTGGTATCATCAAGCACTTTTTGGAAGGCATCTGGGTCTTTCGATAGTTCTGTCAGCACCACACAAGCACCATCAGTTAAGCCTTCCACATGCTGACCTTGAACACACCAATTTTAGAGGCTGGTTTTAACACCACTTGTCTACACATAGCCCAGGTTAACCATTCCCATCTCACTGTGTTCGTGGACCTTCTTACTTCAGAATTAATACTTTCACCTAAATTTCATGTTATGGAAAGCAGCCATAGGAAGCCAGGCCCCACACGTCTTGCCTTGCAAGCCTCGCTGTATTTTGAAGAGTTTGAGAAGGTGCCTGTCCGTATGCAATTTGTTTACATAGCCACTGCACATGGTATATTTTATCCTTCATCAGAGCCCAAACCACTATCACCAGATTAATGATTTAAAACTAAATTGACCCCTTCTTTTGACACTGGATCAATGCACCCACGAAGTGTGCAGTGACAAAGAATTATGGGTGAAATGCATTTACTAACGTACGGTTTGCTTTTACTGCTGCTTCAGCGAAACATGGAATGCTTACTTACAGAAGTCAGTGGCAGGAAACATCTAGCCAAAGTTATTCTATGAAAATAAATCAAAGCATGTTTAAAATAACAGCAATTCTCCTGAAGGGCTTACAAATACTACTCCGTACCGAGACAGGGAACACTTTCTCTACCCATAAATCAGAGATGACACAGAAAATCGCAGTAGGACTGCTTCATGTTCTCCTCCCCTACCCCTTCAGCCCTGCTCTCACCATACCACTGCTCGGGGAAAATGACAAATACTTACAGGAAGAAAATTGTTCTGCTGCCAAGGCCGTTCAATACACGTCATCTTTCAGAACATACTAATAGCTTGTTGTGGTGGCATTTGCAACATGAACAGTCATCTGCAAAGGATGAAATCATTAATGTATTTCAAGATACATCCTGGATCATTGAAAAGTTTTGAAATGGCATGAGTGTCTGGGTTATTTGTTGTTGATTGGTTTGTTTTTTTTCTCCTTTTCAGGTGTCTTTTGACTTAGGAAATATGTTCCAGATATTTTAGGATATGCATCTCATCAAATGTAAATTTTGAACTCTATATATTCTCTAACTAAAACTGCGGTAGTGCTCATCTAGCTGAGGAAGTTTGTCAATTTCAGCTATTATCCTAGAACTGTTTTTTTCTAAAATAACCCCAGACCTCAGAATAAAAGGTGAGATTACATTAATATGCCTTTTCCCCTTCCTCCAGTCCAGCTGCAAAACAAAGTCCTCACGGCAGAAAAGCAAAGGACCAACAATGTCCTGTAGAGTAGACACCCTTGCACAAATCTTACGCATCTTCAGCTTGAGTTTCCCTACTGCTCCCTCACAGATTGCCTTTCCTAAAGTAGCAAGGAGCAAAGAGGAGAGGAGATTTTACTGTGGTGTGCCTGTACAATTCCCCTTGCTCCTAAAACCCAAGAACCACTTTCTCTGTACTGATGTCCTTTTGACTGGCATAACTCCGTTATCACATTTCTCTTACAGAGTTAAAAGGAGCCATAAACGCACTCAGACAGCTACTGCACATCCTTAGAGCATCTGGAAAAACATTCCCATGGGTAGGGGAGAAAACAGTAATTTTGCTTGCCCCTAGTCTTTTTTCCTTTAATTCATACTTTTCATATATTTTATTTTTAAAAGTTATTTTTAGGCTGCTTAATTTCTGCCTCAAGCTGCGTGAATGAAAATTTCTCTTTTCCACAGTCCATTTAAGGAATCCAGCCAGTAAAGCGCAGCCGAAAGCAAATCTTGGAGAAGAGGAATATTTGACAGTGCTTATGCATAACATCATATTTGTAATATGAACTGTCCCAGGCAGTTCCAGACAAATAATTTTGGATATTTTGAGGCAAGCTCTATTGGAACTAGGGGAGAAGGGGCAATGAGGCAGGGACATACAAAAGCAGCTGTAACTTCATATCAGAACATAAATCAAAACATTTAAAAAAAGTGTAATCTTAATTAAAAAATTGGAAGTCAGAGAGAAACATCCAGCAGGAATTAAAAGGTATTTGAAAGAAAATTATCCTCGCTGAAAAAGGGGCATATGGTCAGCATAGGTGCCAGCAAACATACAGCATGAATACACAGAATCACAGAATGGTAGGTGTTGGAAGGGACCTCTGTGGGTCATCTAGTCCAACCCTCCTGCTGAAGCAGGGTCACCTACAGTAGGTTGTAGAGGACCTTGTCCAGGCGGGTCTTGAATATCTCCAGAGAAGGAGACTCCTAGAGTCTCTCCAGAGAAGGAGACTCCTTCCCGAGCCCGGGAAGGGTCTGCAACGCCGCCACGGAGGATGCAACCACCCAACCCCACACGCATGAGCAAGATGGCACAGAGATGGCTGCCTACTGGTTTAAGCATCCTCTTAGATCCCCCCAAACAGCAGTCCTAATGCCACCGCCCCAAGGTGAGAAAGCAACTGGACTCCAGCAAACAAGGGGTAGGGTAGAGACAGGGCTCTGAGCCCATCCTCACGCTTCGCCCCGCCGACACGGAGCAAGGTCAGCTTGTTGGGAGAAGGGCACGTCATGCCCAGGGATGCTCCTACTGATCCCCCACGGGGCAGCTGGGAAAGCCCACCCAGAAGATGCTCTCACCTTGGCATTACATTATCCACAACACCAGCAAATCTGAGATGCTCCCAGGCGAGTCTGAATTTCAAACCAGCACTTCCACAAAGAAAAAAAATGAATAGTCTCAGGCAGCCACTGAAACGAAGCCTCGTGTGATGGAAGAATATCTCCAGGGAGGATGCAGCTCTCGCTGGGGCAAAGCACTGGCACAAATGGCAACCCAGCGTAAATCCCAGCCCAAGGGAAGTGGCAGAAGGGTAAACTGAGGCACAGCAACTGGGCCTGGCCCATGGACACATTATGAGTCATTAAGAAGCTGGGCTGGAGATCCAGACCCTCTTCTCTGACCTGCTCTAGTCACGGGGCTGGATCCTTCCCCAGGCAGCGCTGAGGCCATCGCTACCCCTGCAAACCCCCTGCCTCTCCATGACGTTCCCACGCAGCAGGGCTCTATTCATAGCGACCTCGGCCGCTAATTATAGACCACGGCAATCAAAACAAATGGAGGCAAACGCTCTGCACTTGCCACTCTCTGGCTCCAGCCGCTTACCCCGGCACTATTTTTGTGGCAGCTCCCATACCTCAACCAAAACCTCCCAAACCGCCCTGGCACTGCGGTGCTGGGCTGTTCTCCCGCTGCAGCAGGGGTTTCGCTGGGGACCACAGGGTGTTTGAACAGGAGGACTGGGACCTTGCGCAGCGCGAGGCGACGCCCGAGGCTGCAGCTGCCCGGCCCGGGGTGGGGGGCTCCCGCTCGCGACGG
>Ga0181612_154583_pt1 | contig 10718 bp, 13 predicted proteins | sample HoacroProtozoa21_FD_119630 | JGI IMG/M metagenome (GOLD analysis project Ga0181612, IMG submission 119630) | Hoatzin crop microbial communities from Cojedes, Venezuel. Combined Assembly of Gp0051906, Gp0051904, Gp0051908 | reverse complement strand
TGGGATATGAGGGAGCCTCCAGGTAATGAAGTTAATTGGATATGCTGATTTGAATTGAATGTGCATGTAAGGGTTGTCATTAACTTCCTCACGGACATATCTGTGATTTAAAGGAAAGATACTTAATGGGATTACTATTTCACTTTAATTTAAAGGGGGAGACTTCCCACACGGAGAGCAGTGAGCTAAATCACGCTCCTGGTGCTGCTGCCTGTGGAAGGTGCGTTCTTCAGGACTGGGGTTCTCCTCCTGCAGGCTGGGACGTGGGGAGGGTTCGGGCAGGGCCCCGTGCATCTGCAGCAGCAGATCCGGATCCCAGATCTGCTAGGGACTGGCTGCACCTCTGCAAACCCCTCACTTTCCCTATGGTTTATTAATGACTTGCAAATGGCTCCGACCCAGCTCCCCGCGCACCAGGAGTTAGCTGGTGTTAGCAGTGCTCCGAGGGAGTCTAAGGGGTACTTTAGTCCCAGAAGAATTTCCTATAAGCTCTGGAGGGCTCTTGGAGACTTCATGTGTAGGGATTTGCAATTTCTATTCTGGATTCTCCCCTCCTAGAGATCACTGTGCTTTTTGCTCTCTGGCTGTCGGAGGCAGATGCCAGCATGGGTAACCCTGTAAAATGGGACTGCGGGAAGGGGTGTTCGTGAGGGAGACAGAGACAGTGGCAGGTCAGCGTGTGCATCTCACCTCCTTTTTAGTCTGGGGTGAGTGTAGAATAGCCCAGTTTGATTAAATTGGCTTAGCACAAGTAAATCCTTTCTGCAAAGACTATTTGGCAGAGGCACATGCAGAAAATCTGGACTGATACTTATTTATCTTGTCCTGTCCTTGGGGAGCTTTTGCATTGCTGAGTCTCCTGCTTGTGGAAACGTAGTTTAGTACCAGGTCTAGGTAGGAAAGACCCCACAGAACCGTGGACAGAAAGAGGTGGGGAAAGCCTGTTCAAACTACACCGTGCTCCAGCCTGATTCAGCAGCCTGCTGCCAGTCTTTCTGCTAAATTTCCAGCACTGAAGCAAGAAATCCGTCCTCGAGCTTTATGGGAAGCTTTAGTGGGAAATGCCCAAGAGCAGAGATGTGCAGGTGTAAATGGCAAAAAAGTGGCAGTTCTGCAGAGATGCACCTTGGCAGTGAAGGCTGCTCTGTGTTCTCTTTGGTTTCTGTCGCAGGCAGTAGATGCAGTAACGCTCCAGCACGCGTTGCCAGAGCTGATAGAGGTCGACTCAAAACAAATCTTACACAAATGCAATGTTATTTGATAGTATTCACCCGGAAGGGCTGGAAATCTTAGCATGAACGGAGCAGTCTTAAGGCTCCAGGGTTGACTGGGCTTTCCACTTTGCGACAGTGACGTACAAAGAGAAGGGTGCTCAGCCAGTGCCTTGCACCTCCCGACCGAGAGCATCATTGCAGGAGCCCATCCCACGCCTCCCCAGGCCGTTTGGTGCGGCGTGGGGCAGCCAGCAGCGAGGTTCCCTGGGACCCTTCTCCCATCGGACTCCTGCGGACATGGGGAGAAGCTGCAGTTCTTGAGGAGTTAATGGGTGGCCTTGCATCTCGGATCGGGGATGGGGAATCAGTCCCTTCATGCGTGGACTTCTTCAGCTGTTTTTTCTGGCACCAGGCATTTCATCATGAGTCAGCCGCACTCGTAATGAAAGCAGACAGGTAATTTAATCATGGAAAGTTCCTACAAAGAGATTCAGTGTCTTCTAATGGGAGCCTGCTGGGAGGAACTGGAAGGGAATCCAGATGTATCTTAGCTCTGGCATAGGCTGGGCAAAATACCTAGCAGAAACCTTGGTACAGTAGGTATGTTGGAGCTTCACGGTGTATTAGATCCTTGAACGGCTCATACCCTTATCGCCACAGGTGCTACACTCCAGACACAATACGGTGCTGCGCTAATCTTTGAAGATAATGCAGAGCTTATGCCTGCGGTCCGTGTTGTGGGGGTATCAGACACACAAATCTGCGCAGTGCCTGTGGAGGGCTGCGGTTCCCGGAACGGAGCAGCGCTCTGCCTTGTCGTGCGGGGTGTTCTGCCGGCCCTGGAAGGGCAGATTACGTCGTTAGGCACGTTTCAAGCCATGTTTGTAAACATCCATCAGGAGCGACTGAGGAAAGCGCCGTATCTGGCCCAGACGACTTCTCTGATTCCCGTCGAAGGGTGCGAGCCTGCGCTCTGTCCTGCTGGTCTCTGCTGCAGCTCAGGTGGCTGAACACGTTGCTGGTGCTGGGCACCTCTGGCTTCCATTGCGCCGCTGTGCTTCTCTCCGTACCCGCCTGCTGCCTGTTCCGCTCCACTCCCACCCATTCCCTCTGTGTCTTGCTCCTAAACCCTGCCCCAGCATCGCGTTGTGAGAGAAGAAAACCTGGCAGAGTTAGGGGGAGGTGAAGGAACACGACCACCGGCAACCCAGCCCCGTCCCGCTCCTCCCCTCTCCTGCATCGCCGCGCCTGGAGCTTGGGCTCGGGGAGGAACCCAGACGTGCAGGGTCGGTACCACGCCGCTGTCCTAGTGATGGGTCAGCAGGTGCTTGGCACTGGAGGGGCACCCAGAAGTCAGGCAGAAGAATTATTTCTCTTTCCAAACATCAGCACGAAGCTTCCTGCTGTGGAGATGATCCCTTTCTTCTTCCGCATTCACAGGAATCATCATTCTTCTCCTCTGACATCATCATTTGTTGTCATGGAAACCAGGCCCTCGGGAAGAGATGCAGTGGAGCATCCTGGTGTGGGAGGGTGCATCTCGGGCGCTGTGGCCTGGGCACAGAGCTGAGGCGTGCCCGGCTGGGTACCGCTCACACCGCAGCGTGCACTGGGGTCGGCTCTCCTCGTGTCCTGTTCTCCTGAGTACCCTGGGGCCATCTCACCTTGACAGGCTCGGTGAGGGACCCCGGGCTAATCGTCCTGCCCGTGGGGGAGGCAAGGGGGTGCCAGCAGCACCCTGCACCCTGCGCAGGGCTCCGGTTGTGTCCCGGGACACCCGTGCCAGACACAGCTCCGAGCACTCGTCCAGGCTGGAGGAGCCATCGCGCACGTGGTGCTGTCTCCAGCCCAGAGCCACAATTCCCAGTTGGAATTGGCCTGCGCAAGGCTTGTCCAGTGGTATCTCTCTTTATTAGCCCTGTCTGACCTCATTACTAGAAAGAAGCTCAATTTAACGAGCTGCCGGTGCCCCCAGGGAACTCTGAAAAACAGTTGTTTTTCACCAAGGCTGCTGATCCTTCATGTCCGGCGTTTCCATTCCCGTTTGGCCATTAATCAGGTGTTTGCATGGGAGCGGCTCCGTGCCCCTGACAGCACAATGTCCCTGCTGTTGATTCCTCAGGTGGCTTGGCAGCCTTGTCCTGGTGCCGGAGATGGCCGTCATAGAGTGCCAGGCGGTGGCTCTGGAGGCAGCGCGGGCTGCTCGGGTTTGCAACACCCAGCAAGGCACTGGTCTCATACTGGTCTCAACCTGCCTCTAGATCTCTGCATTTCATGAGGGCAACCAAGTATCCTAACATGCACAGGTGTCACTAAAGCAGGATTTGACCTTCTGGATTCTCCTTTCTGAAAGTTCAGGGCTTTGGATCAAGGCTTGGGCTGCCTCCATAATCCTGCCAGAGGCTTCCTGCGCCTGGCTACGGGTGTTGAACCGGGCCGCTCGCACCTGGTGTTCCTTTATATCACCGAAAACTCAGAAGGTAGGGAGAAAAGAGAGAAATGCAGAAAATACACGTGTCTGTGTACCCAGTCTTCACATGGCAGGAGGCGTCAGGGCTCTTCCCCAGAAGAGGCTTTATCTGGAGACGGCGCAGGGCTGCGTCTCTCCTCTGCGAGTGTGGAGATACCCTCGTGGTTCCAGCTGGGGTGGCACATTTCTCAGATAAATCTTAAGATGCTTAACAACCTGCTCTCCTACCTCCTGGCGACGAGAACCACAAAAAAAAGACGTCCTACGTCTGCTGCTCCGTCCTGCCTCTTCTGAAGGCTTAGGCTTGTCCAAAGCCAGTTCTTCGTGCCTCTTCCTCTGTACCGCAGCCAGGCAGGGAGTAATCGAGCAGCAAAGCGGGATGCGGCAAGACAGCTCGGCGTGAGGCTGTGGCAGATGGCATCTCTGTGAGAAGAGGTTTTTCCAGGGACGGGCAGCCCCCCGTGCGTCCCTCTCCTGGCAGGGCAGCGGGGACATGTCACACAACGCCCCGTGCTCCGGGGCCCCTCGGACGGCGTCGCGCTGAGCCCCGGGGCCGGCCGCGGCTCCTCCGAGCCCCGGGCTCGCCTGACTGCTCTTGTCTCCCTGCCTGATGGTTGCCAATGTTCTCAGCTATGTAGACACCGTGTTGCAATCAAATGGCTATTCAAATATGCAAATCCTGGTAGGAAAGACAATGTAAATTGTTTGTTTATCCTCCTCCCTTCCCCTTAGACAGCCCCCAAGGCCATAAATTATTAACTTCTGGGAGGGATGGCATATCCTCTACAGCCGCCGCTCCTGGCAGGGACGGGGGTTGTCACAGCTTGGGCAGGTTTTCCTGCCGGAGCAGGGAGCTGGGGTGGGGTGGATGGGTACTGGGAGCCCGGCAGGCTCAACAGGCCAGATGGCCGCCGGGTGAGGTCTCTGCTCGCTCAGCAGCGGGCGCTGGGCTGGGTTCGCCTGGCTGAACCCTGCGACTTGGAAGGTAAAGGGATGGCAGCAGCATCTCCAGATTTTTAGGCAGGGATGGTATTGTAGGAGGCTTCTGTAGCAGCAAGAGGCAGTGGAGATTGTCGAAGTCTCATTCTTCATGCGTCTGGAGGATGAAAAAAAAAACATCTCTGCTGTAACTTGGCCTTGTTGTGCTGCCGGCGGAGTCTTGTGGTCTGCTTTCAGGCTTGTTTTGGAGACAAGCTAAAAAGTCCCCAGTCTTTGTTGCTCTTGGATGCCTGTGCACGGTCGTAGCACACTGATGGTCTGTGTGCTCTCTTTGGGATTGCAAAACTTTCTCATTATTTCTCACGGATTGGGGAAATCGCATCGACTTCAGTGGCGAAGGAGCCTTTGCTTTCACTCCTGCCCCCGCGCGTTGCTTGCCAGCTCTTTGCTCTGTTTCCAGGTTGTGAGCTGAGATTTTGAATTAGATGCCTTTCCCTTCTTTGTTCTCCTCCCCTCACCCCTACCCCCAAAATAAAATCGGAATTTGGCTGCTATGAAATCACCTGTAATCTGTTTGTGCTTCTTCCAGATCCGAGCAGATGGTCCTCCCCATGGTGGAATTCAGTATGAAATGGTGACAGTTTTCAAGGACGGGAGCCCAGTCCTTCGAGACATGGCCTTCTCCACTGATCAGAAGTATCTGTATGTCATGTCGGAACGACAGGTAAGGCGTCTGCTTCCGTACCTCCATGGCTGTGGCTTTCTTCCATGAGGAGCGTGTTGTTGGAGCGCGCGGAGCTGATGTGCTGAGCCCCGCGGTGTGAGATCGGTACGGGCAGAAGGAGCACCAGCAGAAGCTCAGTTTTATCTGCCCCTGACCACGGACTGTCATCAGTGCACAGGGCAGAGAGTTGTGCCCACGTGTTCCTGTCTGCAGGCGCTGGAAGCTGAGCGGAGCCGTGGCAGGGGGGTTGTGGTGTGGGGCTCTGACCCGTCCCTGCCCAGCCAGCGAGACCCCGAGCCACGAGCGTTACGGATTCGCTCCCTGCGGCGAGGCTGGCAGGCCGTGGTTCCGCGTAGCGGTGTCTGAGCAGCCTTTCTGGTGGTGCGTTGGGTTTGGTAGCCGGGGCTACAGGGGTGGCCTCGGTGAGAAGGTCTGCTGGCTGAGCCCGCCCCGGCGTAGCAAATGTCGCTTCGCGGCTCTGTGATCAAGAACAAATCGTGTAATCTTTACCACAATTTCTCATTTTAAAAATGGGAGTAGTTTTTTTCCCCGTGTTACACTGTGATCTTACAAGGAAAATTCATTAGTGTCTGTCTAGCTTATGACCTAGGGGTGGGGCGAGCCCGTCCGTGCGCTGACAGCGCTTTGGCCGGGGCCGACGGGTTAACGGACGTCAGCCCCGAGCGGCTGAGGGCTGCAGACTGGGGACAACGGGGCATTCCCGGGAGGCGATTCCTTTGGCGACGGTTTCCTCGCACAAACTCTTCCCTGGAGACTGGCAGACCCCCGAGGCCGGTCTCGGAGCGAGAGCCTCACCTCGCTTGGCGTCCTTGGGAGCCATCCCGCAGCGTCCCAGGGGAGAGCCCCGGGCCGGGTCACTGCCTCCCGCCTTGTGCCGCCGTCGCTGGGACTCGCCACCGTCTGCGGTCCGCGTGGCCCTTCCTCTGAGCCTGCTGCTGAGCAGGGCGAACTCCTGCTCTGCAGAGAGGGGCTGGGCTGTAGACAGCAAACCCAGAAGGATTGTGATGGGAACTGGTGGCTGACGGTCCCCAGGAGTCTGTGGCTTAGGGGAGCTATCACAATGTAAATAGTCTGGGACCTTCTGTTCTTCTCCGAGACGCGAAAACACGCGAAGTCCCCGCCATTAAGCCAGACTTCTGGGTTCACTGACTCTGTTGAGCACTTTATTGGCTATTACTCACGACTGTGTAATTCAGATTAATAGAGCTGGTGCCTTGTGGGTGGTGGAGGCAGGAGAAGGTTGCATCTGAAGATGTCTGGATGCTATTAAATTGTTCTGTGTGGAGTTAACCCTCTGGTCGCTAACAGCTTTCCACGTCTGCTGGTAAACAGATACCTGTCCTCCCTCCCACCTGCTCGGGGAGGGATGCTCCGCAGAGGTAGCGCTGTGAAGTGCTCCAAGATCTGCTGGTGGAGGTGGAGAGCGAGCAGCTACCGTAACAGCTCGCCTTGCGCTAGGGAGCTTCCAGCTCCTCCCAAAGCTGGCAGAAGTGTTTTGCTAACCTGTAGCAAAACAAAAAAAATTGGCAAGTTCTTACCTTGGGTATAAAGTTATTTAAAGCCGGGGAATGAATGCTTTAGAATAGTGCAAAGTCTTCTCCCTGCTAAAAGACTGAACTAAATGAATCCCTGTGGCTAAAGACAGCATCGTACGCTTGTTATAGGAACTTGGTGATAGAAGCTGCCGTGAACAGCGACGAGTTTAGGATCCCATTCCAGCTGGGTCTTGGATTAGATGTTAATAATGAGGATCTATGCAAACTTTGAAATTGAATTGTTTTATTGAAGTGTTGATGTGGTGGTCACTTTCTCCAGGAGCCGTGTGCTCCTCATGCTCGTGCCAGGGAGGAAAGGATCCAGCGTGTAGCTCTGTGCTGTAAACAGTTTAGGACCTGCTTTCTTTAGGAGGAAAATCCAGTGGGAATCCCTCCAACTCATCTTTTATGAGGCGAGAGCATCTTAATATTCATCAGAGTGCTAATTTGCTTAATTGTGAAACAAAAAGATGTGGAGAGATTTAGCAAATAATAGAATATTCCTGGAACATTAATTCCATTCCCAGCCATAGCTCCAGCAAGGCACTCGCCCTGGGGGGACTCCAGGAGCGGGGGGGACGGCATCCCGCGTTCCCAGCTGGATTCGCTGTAGGATTTACCTTTTGCCCTTGTGGAGATGCACACTGTGGGTCCAGAAGTCCCGGCACGTTGTGCCATGTGGATTTTGTCAGCTCCTGTGACCCCACTGCCCTAATCCTGGCGATGGGATAGTTCAGCGGAGTGGAAGGGAGAACAGATTTTTTCCCAGGTGCTACATAAAGGAGCCTGGTGACTGCAAAGGGGTCAGTAGCGAGAGGAGGAGAAAGGTCCGCCAGCTTCAGAGGGCTGAGGCTGTAAATGGTGGGAAGCGCCCTCAGAATGACTGAGAATATACAGTAAAAATGTCTTCTGAAGTCTTGAAATCTGGAGCAAAATGAAATTCTGCCACAGTGAAATGGCACAGAGAGCAGCTGCTCTTCACGTCGGTCTGCTGCCTGCTGCCGCGCTGGGGGAGGGTTGTCCAGAGCCTGCGATTTTAAATATCTGCTGAGAAAGAAGTGGGATACATGCCTATATCAAAACACTTCTTTCCAAAAATGGGTTTTTTTTTTTTTATGGATCCCAGCTAAGGAACCCGTGCTCCCTGCTGCTGAGCAGTGGCAGGTCTGGAGCTCTTGGGGCTGTGGTCCTAGATACAGACCAGCGATGAGACGCGATGCTCTGGGTTGGGCTGGTAATGCTGAGTAAACTGAGATGCGTGGACGCTTCCCAACAAAGAGTAGGTGTAACGTGTTGGTGTGAAGCCCGTCTTCCTTCTGTGCTAGCAGCGACGAGGATCAGCTCGATGCTGAAACGCGTTGGGGGAAGGAGTTGCTTCATCCTGGAGCCGTGGTTGTAGGCACAGTCCTTCCCCCTCCCCCTGGCTCCTGTCCCAGCCCTGTCTGTGCCGCGCTCCAATTTACCCGCAGTCCTTTGGAGCTCGCCGTGAGCCTTTTGCGTTTCGTTGCCAACTTCTTCCAAAGCAGAATATTTGACATTTGATTTCACTCCCACAAAGCACAGAAGCAACAGTTGCACAGCCCAGTCTGGGGGAGAGGAGGATAAAGAAACTTTGCTTCCAGCCGCCTATTCTGGGTTCTTTAACCGCATGATTTAAGAGTGCTTATTAGGAGCTTTTACAGGCTCTCTTCCCACTGCACCTGGTTTCCAATAGCTCTTATGACAAAAGAGAAACGATTCTGCCCCTGACTTATTCAAAGCAGAAATGCGTTTCCCAGCGTTGCTCCAGCAAGCAAACTCCCTTTCTGCCCGCGATCGAGCGAGGCCCGGCCAGCGCCGGACGCCGCGGGGATGGAGACGTGTTGCCTTGGAGCTTCGTGGGGTGCCGGGACGGCAGCAGCAGCGGGGCTGGGGAGCGGGGCTGTGCCGTGCCCTCCGGCCGAAACCGCAGCCGGTGCTGCCGGTGGGTCGGCGCTGGGGACGGGCACGGCTTGGCGAGAGGACTTGCGCCGTGGCTCTGCTCCGCCGGTGCCCGGCATGAGCTGCCTCTGGTTTTTTCACGGGCAAATTCAGTTAACGGTTTCTATCAGGAAAAAAACCCCATGAAATACAACACTGAAGTGGAATCGGTAGCGTTGTTGCTGCGAGGGGCTCGCTGGCTGCTTGGCTGAGCTCTGCTGGGACGGTGAGACCTGAGGGTGCCCAGGGCTGGGACCCCCAGCGATCAAGCGGCAGGCGAGGGGTTAATGGCAGTGCAGGGCAAAAGCAGGGACAAATATCTTGGGGCCGCTGAGACCCCCCAGGTTAAAAATCTTCCCGCTGTAACGGTGAGTCTGTCACGGAGCCCACACCAGCAGCCCTTGCGTGTGCAGAAGAGCTGCTCCGGTTTCTTGCTCTCAGAGGGAAAGACTGAAGCGTGCAGGAGAAGTGCTGGTTATACTGAGAAAAAGCAGCTTTATAATTCAGTCCTGAAGCATTAATTGTCTGTGCATCAGGGAGATGGTAGGGTTTTTCATGTATGTAAGCTGAGTGCATTTCAATTAAGTAAGCCCTGTAGGACGAGAGCAGTTTTTGAGCTCCCAGGCTGCAGCCCCTTTTCACTCGCCGTGGCCGCTCTCTGCGCGGGTTCAAACCGTCGCGGCACCGGTTTCGCGTGCAGCAGGCTTGGCTCTGCTCCCACGTACACCTTCAGCGATGGAGAGCTAACCCTGTGAGGAGTGGTGGGCACGCTTCAGCACGGCGATTATATAAGCGTCAGCGGAATTGAGGCCAAAGATTTTTGCAGCTCTTGATAGAAGAACAAATTTTGTTATTTTTAATCCAGGAGTGAGCGGAGGCTCAATCAGACGCATGGCAGGCACCAGGGCAGGCACTGCCGTCTCCAAAAGATTTCACCACCTCATCAAGGGCTATAAATGTGAAATTTAAAACAGCATGATCGAAGTACTGCAGGGCTTGTTGGAAGGAAGATCCCTGCGCTCGTCAAGAGCAACAGGGCCCAGCAGGTCTGGTCCCTTCGCGACCGCGGAGCTGCGAGCCCTGACTGGAGGGAGCGGGAGGAAGCGATGGGCGCAGGGGGCTGGGAGGTGCAGGGGAGCCAGACCCCGGAGCAGGCACTCCCCCTCCTCTCATTGCTTCTCCCTCACGTACCAAGATGTATTTTTCCTTCTTTATTTTGCAACTCTTTTTTCAGCTAATGATCACTTGTTCGTGCTAATCACATAACATAGTTGGGTGAAGCGCTGAGGTCACACGACTGGGTCTGCTCCCTGATGGGCGAAGCAGCCGCTGCCTGAGGAGATACCTGGCCAGGACGCTGCAAATGCAGAGCCCATCCTCCGTAAGCATCCTCCAAAACCCCTGCACATTTCATTGCCTCAGAAACACTGCTGCTCTCAGCTCATCCGTAGTTACTTCGGTGGTTAATTCCACCGCAGGGGGATGATTTCATTCTGTTTTTATATGGCATGTAACAGAGCAGCATCCTGCTCCACGACTGGGATCCTCGCTGTTCCCCTGGTAGAAGTAAAAACCCATAATCACCCGGTGAAATGCAGATAACATCAATTAGCACGGCAGAGCTCGGAGGGCCAGGGACCTCTGTAGCCTGAGATGCACCGAGGAATCCGTTGCTCATCCAGCGGGTACCAAATGCCCTGCGGTCGGTCTGCTGGCGTGCGTGGTGCTGAGCCCTGCGCGATCCTGAGGGGCAACGGGCACAAACTGAAGCAGAGGAAGCTCCAGCTGAACCCGAGGAAGAACTTCTTCCCTCTGAGGGTGATGGAGCCCTGGCCCAGGCTGCCCAGGGAGGCTGT
>Ga0181612_144550_pt1 | contig 10718 bp, 3 predicted proteins | sample HoacroProtozoa21_FD_119630 | JGI IMG/M metagenome (GOLD analysis project Ga0181612, IMG submission 119630) | Hoatzin crop microbial communities from Cojedes, Venezuel. Combined Assembly of Gp0051906, Gp0051904, Gp0051908 | reverse complement strand
GAAGGGTCTAGAGAACAAGCCCTATGAGGAGCGGCTGAGGGAACTGGGATTGTTTAGTCTGGAGAAGAAGAGCAGGCATGATGGTGTTGACAGTTGGACTTGATGGTCTTAGAGGTCTTTTACAACTTTAAAGATTCTTTGATCACCTGGATTTTTCCCTGCAAACTTGGAGATGAGAATTAAACACTTCTCTTTAGGACATACTTGCTCTCTTCTGGACTACCAAAGGATGAGTCTTCACCCTTAGGCTGATGTTCTGAATCTTTCTGTGCTTAAAAAAAACAAACCCCTCTTTTCAGAGGATTTTTAAGCAGCAGTCCATCCTTCCATTCAAAGTACTGCCACAGGTCAAGTGCGGATGTCTCTCCCCATCAGACATATTTTAAACTACTAATTCATTCATGAACACTCTTGCACTGTTTAGGACAGTTAGATTTATGCAAAGGAGAAAAACAAATTCACATACCCCAAACCACATAAGGTTCCAATTCAACTACTGAATTACTGGCTATAAGGTAGTGACTGTATATAACTATTACTACTTGGTCTTTCCATCACTTTGAGTGGAGCATAATTCCTAAGGCATCTCTTCAGACCATCTACCAAATGAAATAGATCAGGAAGAAGAGATAACACCATGCCTACTTCACAGAGTCACTGCGGTTTAAGTAGGATCTACCTATCAACTTGGTCACGCTCGAGACCGCAGCATTTTTAGATATGTCCTTAAAATAAATCTTCATAGACCTGAAAATCCTCACTAAGCAGTACAATTAAGTACCTTTACAGTTTAAGAAATAACAATGCAGGAGCTCAGAAGAATGCAATTTTTAACAAACACCTGAAGCAGGAATTTGGAAGCACCTCAGTATTCAAGCTCTTTTACAGCTTTAGCTTTTCATTTCTACTGCAAAAATTTAGGCTTGTTTTCTTCCCTAGTGTACCGTAGCTTAAATGGGTGGGCAAAAGCTTCTAGCACCGTGGAAAACTTTCATTCATTTAAGACTCATTGTGTTAAATTTAGTTTGCCAACAGCATTTGTTGTTCTGCAAAATGTACCCATGTTTTCAATATACAGTAAACGTTAAAACCTCAGCCTAACACAGGGATCGAGTACTTAACAGTACAAAACTGCTTCAACTCCATAAAGAAAAACCTTGCCTATCTATAAAGAATCAAAATCCACACTAAATGAGGTTTCATACACCAAGGTTAAAACACAAACATCATAAATACCCAAACAATAAAACCTCAAAAAAAAAATCACAGTAGGGTTAAATAGAAAGAGAAATCAAAATAACTATGTTAAGTACGTGCATAATTAAGGAACCAGAATGACCTTAATTCTACCCACAAAAGCAAATCTGTGGACTTCAAAAGAAGCAGAAATATTTGTTTAAAACTTCACTTAGTCTGAGACTGCAGCTACCACGGTGCGCTCTTGCAGTGACACAGCCTTTTCACAATGAAGGAACATTAACAGCAATGATACTGGTTTCTTTTCCAGGAAACGAACCATGTCCTCCAGTGGTGAATCTCCGCTGTACCACAGTGCAGGCACATTGCAGCTACGTAACCCAGGCAGAACAGATAGCACAGCCTACTGCCAACAAAAGCCACTGCCATTCACATTCTGCCCAGCTGCAACAGGTGGCAAAGGGCGAACATGGCTCAAGGAAACTGTGCCCAGCATCAGTGTATTCTGCCTCTGTGCATCAGTTTTCAAATTTCAAAATAAGGAGCTAAAAAAAAAGCTGCAAAACTTGATTATCATCTTCTACAATAATCACGTTATATACTAGTTACGTTTTGTTTAAAGTAGGAACAACTACATTAGAAAAACAGCATAGGATAATATACTTGAGCATCAAGGACAGCCAATTACAAAGAATAAGACAGATACTTCCCCTAAATGTGACAGATGAACAACATGCTTAAATAATGTACACTTTGGAAAAATCAGCCATAGTATATTTAAATACTTTATACAATACAATACTGAGCAAATGTTTTATAAAACAAATAAATTTCAAGTGACTGCCCTGGAAGTCTCAAGAGAGAAGACTGTCCTGAGACCTACTACTCTTGCTGCTGTTGCTCTAGCTGAACGAGCTCTGATCTGAGACTCAAAAGTAAAAATCCTGTTGAATAAGACATACATGAGGATAAACATTATGGCACAGCTGTCTACATCAGCAGCTAACCTAAAGGACTGCTAGCAGAACTAACAAGAGAGCTACAAATGCATGGGATTTGCTACAGGAATTTAAAAGCCTTCAGCCCTTTACTTACAGCATGCTTTCACAGAGACTCAGAAATTCACACTCCGTTTCATTCTTCATCTTTTACGATTGCTCAATTCAACACTCTCACATTCTGGTCTATTTGCAGCCAACTACCACCAGTGAATTTTGGGACAGATTTTCAGCTAACAGTCTCAATTAACAAGTAGTTAGCATCGCTCAATTAATGCCAACTACATTGTGTCAACATACACCAGATGAGTATATGGCTCTCAAACGGTGCAACCTCCTCCACAAAACACAGAAAGGGATTCACTGAGCAGAAAAGTAATTCAGTGATTTCTTCTTTAAATAAAGTAGGTAGCATACAGTCCATTTATCACTGGGGGACATTCTGTAAAGAATTTGCATCAGGTATTTACATGTTTTAAAATATTTCTTTATTCCAAATACAAGAAAGTTTAAATACACAAGAAATTCAAAAATACTGCAGAAAGCAAGCTTTCTCCAGCTTCTCTACCTTCTCCTAAACACTCCAGCGTACCTTGGCTCTGTCATTTACAGCACATTTGAAAGGCAGTGATGCTATCTTTCTTTGCAATGGCTTAGTCCTCAATGTAAAAGCCTACAGCGTTTGTTCGCATTTAGTTTCTTCAAAATCATTTCTTCCTTTCTCTCCACTGACAGAAGAGCTCTGGAAGCCCTGAGATTCTAAAACGTCTTCACGTGTGCTCACATAATGGTTTAAAGCTGACATGAGTCCAGCCTTCCTTGAGCCCTATGTCACAAGCAGTTTGAATGTAAACTAAAGGGAGTCCAGAAGAAAATCTTCTTCCCTTCCACTACAGTAAACATAGCAAGATCACGTAAGCGAACAAAAGAGTTCTGTGGAATTGGACATGACAAGCATTAACCTGCTTGTGTTACATATTTCTGGCCTTTCATACACTGATGGATTACTTATGGACTGTAGAACAGCAGAAACCAACTCGGATTTTGTAAGCGTGAACGTATTGTATCACTAAAAGTATGTACTACTTTCACAGCTGTGTTCAGGATTTTCTTCTTCCCTCACTACATTGTTCTCAAACTTTCATGTTGCCTTCTGAATTACAGCAAACATCTATTGGGCTCTTATAAACATTCATATGCATTTGCAGAGTGAATTACTTTTCAGAACAGATCTGAGACTGCGGTTTTTTTTAAATATTTACATATATAATAGATCTGCGGGTTTTTTTAAATATTTATATTTTCTTTTAATACGAAATGGGTAAGAAACTTGTACAAAAATCATCCCTGTATAAACTAGTAGCTGGGAGAGCAATTTCTTTTCCATATATGGTATTATGATATTGCAAGTAAAAACCCAACTCCCAATGAATAGGAAGTTTTTTATTTGTACAATTTGATTCTTCTTGGGAAGGATCCATAATTTTATATAACCTTCATAAAGTACAAGCCACAGCTTTTAAAATTAATTCTGCAATTCAGAAAATATGAAACCTTAATTAAAACATTCTTGGCACTAAACGTAAACAAAAAAACATTTTCTGGCCTCTTTCACTCCAGGGCAGTATAGCTACTAGTTCACGAGGTTGCATTTAAACTCTGATAATGTACAAAACATACAAGTTAAGAGAACTCCTTCCTCCAGGCAGAAGCAATACAAAGGAGAATGTAAAAAGAAGGACGCTATTTTCTTCAATTTTTTGGTCTCCTTGCTCCAAGTTCTTTCATAAAAAACTATAAACAAGTTCTCAAACACTTTCCCTTGAGCTAAGCACAGGCCAATGTTTAGCACCTCAATTTTACTTTGGTTTAAGATCTTTGGGAGAAGAAAAGTATTCTCACTGTTTGGCCAGTGTGTTTCTATAACACAAATCCAACACCTTACCTAGAAAACCCACTGCATACACAGAACCAGCAGAGTCTCGGCAGTCTTAAGCCAAAAGCCAGTACATATGCATCTTTTTAAACCCTTAACATTCTGAAAGCACAGCAATTTTTATTCAACCATCAGAAAATTCATCTGCAACATCTTATCATCATTCAAATCATACCTGATTTTTTTTTAATGTAGAAGTAATAGAAGTATCACAAAAATATTTTTCCAGGTAGAAGATTTTACTCCCTTCAAACACGCTCTGCTCTGAAAACATAACTGTACAGTTTTCCTGGATCAAGAGTAAATTTGAGCTCTAGCTAAGAAATAAGGAAATGAGAAAACCTTAAGAGAAGAACCTTGACACAATATACTACTTTTTTAAATGCAACATGTAATCTACATGAAATGCAATTTAAGTTCAATTTTACTACAGAGGAGAGTTGTGAAAAGGTTAAACACTTAAGAACTTGCAACAAATCATCTTTATAACCCAAAATAGACTCTCCTCCCAACTGCTGCATCTCAGCAAACAGACCAGGTGGTTCTTGATTTTTGGGACCCAAGAGAACTACATATAAATGGAAGACAGACTTGTCTCCTAGACATCACTAGGTTTATTTCAACTTGGAAGACCTGAACACCAGTGACAGCGAAGCAGATCTTCATATTCAACACTGTTCAGATAGGAAGTAAAGCAGATTCGTACGTGCTAAAGTGACGAAGAAATCAGAGTTACATGAGCTTCTTTTCAGGTTGAAATACTGCAACAACAATGTGTGATTTAGGGAAGAATCTTCTGCAACTAAGACTGCCTGTGCTGGTGGTTTAAGGGTACAACACCCAAGAGATTTTTCAAGTGGAGTGATGGCAACCATACACAAAACATCCCATCATTGACAAACTCATACTTTTCAGAGCCCAAAAAGCACCATGCGTTCTGTATCAAGTATTGCTTGGCCACAATCACTCTGCTTCAATATGGATATTTAGGATAAAATATTAGAGATGCATTATTCATGCTGCTCCACATGTAAATTTTCCAGCGAGTAAAGCACCAAGATATCTAAGACACCAAATTTAAAATTAACAATTCACACAAAATACTAATGCTGCCTTTGTTTCTGTGTGTTTGCAGGCACATGGTAACGACACATACTGGTATTTTTGACTGAAAAGTTTGATGTTACATGAAAGATACATCCTCCTGCCTCTCCCTTTGTGTGTAAATTGGACAAGGGTGTGTTTCTTGGAGTCATGAACCACAGAAAAAGCCAACCAAAACAAAATAGGATGACTAATGCATTGGTTCTGTTTTTCATCTAACCAACTTAAAAATATGCACACATTACACTTCTTTGCAATATATTGTTCTGGGCAAGGCAAAGATTTTCCTCATAGTAAGTGCATTGCCATTGTCACTGACAAAACTCAAAAATATATTGTTTCATCTGAAGGGATCACAACACTAAACAAATATGAAAAAAACTTCCTTAAACTGATGGGGTTATAAAGATCTGTAACTCACTGTTCCCATAAAAAATTAAAAATGCTTGATTTAAGGCAAAGAAAGCTAAATTTTCAATAGAAGATGCTGCAAGCAAACAAAAATATAGAACAGTGACTATGTCAGGCACATACGTTACAAATATGCTGCGACTAAAAGCCACAAAGTTAGTCAGATCTGGTATCTACTCTACTTGTACTGTCCAAAGACCCCTAACAACTCATTTTAAAAGACAATTGCACAGGACATGAACAAAGGTCAGACTTCAGTCCTTTCAGCTCTGTTAAAACCTAACACAGACAATTAACCCAGTTATCCAATGGCACAGGCCAACAGCAGATTCAAACCCACATTTCCTGTCTTTCATGTTGTAGAGGTGCTACTATCCAATATAAAAATGGCAATAACAGCCAAGGGTTCCAGTCAGCAATGAACCCTATAGTCAGACGCAGCATATTACATACAGAGCCAAGCTACTTAACATGTCCCATGATAAGACCTCGTTGTAGTTGTGTAAAGGCAATTCCCACCAACCATTAACTGTCTGCCCCTAAAATACATGGAGATGACTCCCCTGAAAAGCTGTGGGTTTGAAATGATTCATATTCTTAAAGAAGCTTAATTAAAACATAGGGGAAGAAAGAACCAAAACTGAAAATTAATACTTAACTGCACAGATCATCCCAATCAAGTTGGGGTTTTTGGGGGTTTTTTTTTTTCAGTTGCTAGGTCATGTAAATACCAACAGGTCCTCTTAGGTGCCTGAATAGATGACCAGCAGCCAGGGATTAGAGCGAAGGGAAGAGCAAGAGAATCAGTGATAAGAACTGAATCTTCAGTGAAACCCCACTTTTATCTTTCATATCTACTCCTTGCATTAGACGTACATCAGCGACCAAAAATCTGTCAGAAAGGATTCAGACATGCATTTTCCATTTCAACTAATCCCAAAGCTCGGTTTAAACAACACACACTCCTTTAACAGGCAGGAAAAAAGTCTCAGCCTTCATGTTTGATCTTGCCTTTGTTCACCTATTGAATGATAAGATCATGCTCCTACCAAACCCCAAACCAATTTTTTTAAAGGCTGTGGTATCAGTCCAATGGACATTACCAGAGTAGTATTTTACCAATACTGAAATCATTTACAGAAATAAACACAACTAGTCATATCTTAGCATTTCAGCTGCAACTGAAGATTACTGTTTGAAATTTTTATTCTCAGTGTTTCTTTAAACACAGAATAAATCCATGTTTTCTTTTGACTGTCTTTAAAAATGACAGTGTGGCTTCTTGCAAGCAAGTCAGCCAGTTATCCTAACACAGATCAGTTACTGTATTTAAAAAAAAAATATCAGAATTTAGCATTTGGCTTTATAATTTAATGTTTAAGGAGAAATTATCAGAGTTTGTTTTTCTGTTTGCATATCATTTTCCTTTGTAACACAACATCACGAAAGAAGACAGGCATCTGAACACTCAGCAACTTGGCACACAACTTTGCATTTTCTAGACAAAACTAACCTTTTCACTTAAAAGTGCATCTACAAACACATCCTAGTCAGTTATATACATTTTAGAAGAAACCTGAGCTAGTAACTTTGTCTCAAAATGAGCAGAACTAATTTTAATGTGAATCATATTGCTAATTTTAGTAAAAACCCTAAAATACTCTATTAAGAATTGTATGTTTATACACATAAAGGATAAAAAAATTGTTAGACTACAGTTACGTTAATATACTACTTTTCTTTTTATTGCAAAATGAAGACTTCCAAAATAAACATTTAATTGAAATCTAGAGTAGCAGAACACAATAAATCTGCCCGCAATGTCAGTCAACATCAAACCAGCCTCTCAATGAAATCTAGATCAGATCTGAGTAGTCAAATTTGACATATTTAAGGCACAGTATTCCCCAGCAAATAATCATTCTGAATGTTCTGACACTATGAGATAAGTGACCAGTTTCTTTGCTTATTTGCTTAAAGCCAGTCTATTTACAAGTATCATTACTTGAATACATTATTAAGGAATTAAATAACAACATTTTTGCACGTTACTGTAGCTTCATCACTATTTTATAGCAAAGCTGAGGCAAGCTAAAGAGAAGCAGTGGCAACAAGACACACAGTCACACACACAAAAAAAAACCATTAAGGATTTACCTAACATCAGTAGCAAGTATCAACAGCCACTGATAAAGGGACTCCAGTTTAGCTAATCCACATACCCTTGAAGGGTTTGTATTTTGGAAAAGTGCTGGCATAAGAGCATTCATAACCACATTTATAAAAAAATCTGATCAGCTATTCAGTACCAACTAGGTTTTGAAAGCTGTTTTGAGGGGCATATATATTTTTTTCAATTCATCCCCAAAACTCTGGAGCTTTTTTGCCCCCTTATTGTTGCTATTTTTAACATATGTTCTTAGACAAGCTTACTCAAGACCGGAAAAGCGCACAGAGAATTTAAAATTTATCTTTGGCTATCTCTCTTGGACTCTTTTTTTTTTTTTTAAATCAGGTATTTTAAAAAAAATTCCAAGTTCAGAGAAATGGGTTTGGCAAACTCTCCTTCTCTAAAGCTGCTCTTTGCATCCACAGTAGCTCTAGGCAACACAACAGCTTTTCCCACAAAAGCAAAAACAGAAAAAAAGCCAGAAGTTGTCTAGTTTCTTTTCAAGTACACTTCACTTCTGTAAGCCAACAGTATCATAGGTTTCTGTACTGCTGAGCCCTAATTAAACATAACAAAAAAATTAGTTGCATGTTTTGAGTCTCCTTTTGGCAAGTACAACAGTGCAATGTTAATAAGTAAATTTAATAAAGAGGAATACTTCATCCAAGGCAGAATAATTAAAAGACATACTGTGCTGTCAGCTAAAGTGCTAGATTAGCCAAGCTTTAATCCGTAAGTTATTTCATGAGAAATACTCAGTGTTATACAAAGATATCAAAAAAGTACTACAACATAAATTGGACCAAAATTTTTCTTAAAGCAAACTTGATATTTATTTATATCAGTTACACAAACAATGAAAGCTTTTAAAAAGTATATGAGAAATTTTACAGATAAATAGTAAAACAAGGTTCTGTCCTAAACAGCTCAGAATTCAGGTTACAAAAAAAGATGCCTTAGAGAATCAAACATACACAGTTAGGTCCTCTTCTAAAGAGCTCACAGTCTGCGTCACGGGGGAAAGCAATAGAGGAGCAGACCAAAAATCAAAACCAGGTTACTTGATTTCTTCCAGTCACTACCCACCTCTGTCTTTGGGCAACATAAGACAATTTGTTTAGTTAAGAACCCAAGGAAGATTTTAATAAAACACTCATTTCAGTATCCTGTCAAAAGAACTGAATACGGGAAAGATGCAGTTCATTGTTCTTTCTCATGCAAGCAAATAAAAGCAGATAAGAGACAGCTAGCAAAGGGCAAGATAACAAGACACCGAAGTTTGGGAATTTATACAGTCCTGGGTTACCTCCTTAAATTCTAGTTTTGCTGGATTAGATGGTATTCAGGATGGGTACCAACCTCCCAAGGTACAAAACTGGCAAACCTTTTGAGTGTGCTTTAAACTACGAAGGAAAGAGGGAGATGGGGAGCTGTTATGTAACTCAAATGATCCATCATGTGGTTCCGACATACAAAGTAAGGCAGGAGATGGAGTTCTGAAACAAAAGATGAAGAATAAGAAGAGTATTAACAAAAAGCGTCTATACACCAAAGCAAGGAGAATGGAAAACAAGCAAGAATTAGAAGTCATTAAATTATAATGTAAGGCCATGGGGGGGTGGGGGGAGGAAATCAAAGACCTCTTTGCTGCATTTCCAAGAAGGGTACGAAAACACATCATGCATCTTCTCACACCACAACTCATGTATATTCTTTAGATGACGTTTATGGTCTACCTGCTAAAAGCTGGAACACCAGCAACCCACCCAAGAGCTCAATAACAACAGTCTTCTAAAGCAAACTACCAATTACAGCTGCACATTCTATACCTATTCTTTTCATTTTCCAAGAAGTTATACCTTGCCAGTTTGGGGAAGGGGATGTTAAATCCAAAAATACATATGCCTACAAAACTTCACATCTGTAAAATAAGAAAAACTGCCAGGTGAACAAGCATACTACACATTTTCTAAAACCTACTGGTTTTGCAGCGATACTGTACTCTAAAATCTTGAGTCAATTCACAACATTACTGTGAATTAGGTATAAAGCACTGCTTCTACTGATAACCAGAATCTAGTGTTGAATAGTTCACTCATGATCACACAGAAATCAGGCTGTACAATTCCTGATCTCATATTCAATCTGCCTTGTCCATGACAAGTCCCCCAGTTAAATGACCAAATCGTAGTTTGTATGTATGAAGTCAAGAAAGTGACATTCGCTCACCAAATTACATCACATACCACCATGAAGCATATCTCTGCCTTACATTCCAGATACATAACTTCTTGTTTTGCAAGAGACAAGTGTTTGAAGTACCAGATAGGAAGAACGGAATCAGGAAGGCTGGGTCCCTATTCCTTTGACCACAGGTTAGATTCAGAACAGATACAGTATGACACCTTCTCACAGATCACAATCTTCATTCACTCAGAACGCAAAAAGTATGCTGCCAAGTAGGTCATGCACATTTTTATGTACTCTTCATTGTGTATCTTAGTAAGGCACAAAACAGTCCTAATTTACCTTCAAGGTTAAAAATCCTTCTACAAGGGTAAGATTTATACCCCTCAGCAACTGCTCGCAGCTGGATACAGACCCTAACAAATAAAGTATCATTTGGAAAAGCTTTCTTGACTCATTTCTAATTGCCATATTTTCTACTCTTAACATATTTCAACTCCTCCTTCTGCTAAAGGATTAGAATAGCTTTCAGAGGAGTATACTATTTATCCTGTGACACAACAATCACAGAATCGTAGGGGTTGGAAGGGACCTCTGTGGGTCATCTAGTCCAACCCTCCTGCCAAAGCAGGGTCACCTACAGCAGGCTGCACAGGACCTTGTCCAGGCAGGTCTTGAATATCTCCAGAGAAGGAGACTCCACAACCTCCCTGGG
>Ga0181612_132552_pt1 | contig 10718 bp, 4 predicted proteins | sample HoacroProtozoa21_FD_119630 | JGI IMG/M metagenome (GOLD analysis project Ga0181612, IMG submission 119630) | Hoatzin crop microbial communities from Cojedes, Venezuel. Combined Assembly of Gp0051906, Gp0051904, Gp0051908 | reverse complement strand
TTCTTGTCAACCACTGTCTAGTCTAAGGAAATAGTCCTTACTAATTAAGCAGATGCTACCAGACCAATTTAGCTGTCAGTCATCTTCTACTTATGAAATACATTTCACAGTATTTGCAGTTCTGACAGCACTAGGTATCAAAGAATCTCCAAATGTCATTCAGCATTTGTCAAGTGTGCCTCACAACACGCCCTGAAATAAACACCAGTCTGGACAAATGAAAAACAGAGGGGTTGTGACTGACCTGTGGCAACGTAGCCGGCTAATGAGAGAAGCAGGAATAGAAAGGTTATCTTCAAGTGCAAAACCCCAGTTGTTTCTTTCATTGTGTTTCATTAGGTTATTTGTACAGAAGATTCTTATCATTCAAACAACTGTGGAAATAGCTAAACCTGTGCAAGTAAATTATATCCTTTTATCTCATTCCACAAGCACACCTAGAGGCACACTGTACCTCCTTATTTTGGGGAAGTTTTCAGTGGCACATTTGATCTCAGAATTGTCCCAACTAAGCATGAAGAATGAGTTGCTCCCGCTTCTCAATAGGTAACTAATTGTTTAACCTGAGAAGCTGGAGGGGGTACAGCAACCCACATAGCTCTTTTCTAACACTTTACCTAACATTTTTATCCTTTATTAATGTCTGTTTCCAAGTATTTTGCATTTACCATTTTTAGCTTAATGCTGTGCCTTCAAAGTGGAAAGCTGACTTCTTGAGATCTTGATTCATTTTGAATTCTCAAACTCTTTGCTTTGTAAATACCAGCAACAATTTGGGAAAGTTAAAATCTTTTCGGAATATATGCATTTCAAAAATGCCTGTAGCTATATTAAGGTTTGAAAAATAGATTTCCTCCCCCAAAAAAAGATAACTTCAGTGGAATTTAGATGTCATTATGAGGAAAGTGGCTTAACAGAGTTTTCCTTCAAATAAGAACACTTACATTTAAAAAAAATATTAATATAGTTATAAAGCTATAGCTGTGAACTATACTCAACTAGTTTAGTTCTATTTGCTCTTTTATATGCTTTCTCACGTAATCTTCACCCACTCCCCCTTTCTTGTTTTTCATACTGTTGTGTGATCTGAAAGTGCAATTAGACATTATGTTAAAATGTACTACAAAATAGTTATTCCTTTTATGTTTCATGGTTTTATTTACTGTTTTCAGTAAATGGATGAAACTAGCTCACTAAATGCATGGACACAAGGAAACAAAAAATCATAGTAAAGACCTATGCTTATGCCTGACAGTGGATTGACAGAGAAAAATTCACAGATTTTTAATACATAGTATCTTTCTATACAGTGTGTCTTTAGAATACCATATGTATTATCCAGCATTATGGAGGACTAAGGAAGATGATCTAGAATGACACTGACCTGGTTCTGTCAGCAGCAGTGGATATCAGAACACAGAAAGTATGCATCCTGGTTAACAGTTCATCCCAGGTAGATAAACGTGAACAACCCAAACCACCAGCCAAAACACAACCAAAGAACAGAATGGCAAAAACCCCACCCTGATTATCTCAGACATTTTAACCAAAGAGTTAAATTACTGAACAGCTGATATTCTAGAAGAGCTATGCATTTTTAAAATGTTTTAAAAAAACAACTGTTAATACAAACAAAAGCTTATCTAAGCTTACAAATGTAACAGCTATAATATACCATCTACAACCTGTGTACAAGTTCTTATTTCTGTTTCAGAGCAAGCATATGTGCCCTTGAAGTTTCTTGATCTATCTCAAGTCTCACTGCCTTCTTCCAACTGATTTCACAATACTACTTAATTAAAATGTGCACCTTCAGCATTTTTTAGTTATTTCTAATGAAATTCTAACATATTTTTCTTTACTGCTTACTATTAAGGAAAAAAATCAATTTAAAGTATTATGTACTTCATTTTTATTTAAAAACATATTTTTTGAAAATTATTTTCCTGTTCAATGTTAAAGGATCACATAAAACATTCCATATAATATCAGCAAAAAAAAAAAAGGACATATACCTTATGTTAAATACTACAATATTACTGTTAAATTAGTATAAAATAAAAAACTACATCCACTAGTATTGATTCTATATATTTATCACTACAGTTACATTCCACTTTTATGTAGTTGTGTATTTTGTCAAAAAAGCTAATAAACAGGTAAGAAATAACTGCCTGCAAGAGACAATATAGAAGATGTCTTTCACCACTACTCTGAAATTCACCAAAGCATATTCAATAGAGGGAACTGACAGTCTGCCCATTATGCATAATCCAAATACAAACTCCACTCTTTATTTGCTTATTTTCTCATATACAGTAACAAAACTATCCAAACAAACTGCATGCATATAATCTACACCATAATAATAATTACATAATTTTGAACAAGTACTTTCATCCTTTGCTCTTGCCTGCTTTCACAAAAGAGACAAGACCATGATATTACTGTACTGAGAATATCGAGAGTGGTAACTTCAAGTACAGTACAGGACTACTGTTTATATGGTAGTCTTACCTCTTCAGCTGGTTACAAAGTAGAAAGTATGATGCTATAGCATAAGCAACTCCTTTATTCGTCTCCGAATTAAACTTTCTGGATTGCTGCTGAGCTATGTGAAATATGAGCTCACCTGCTTACGTAGCTGTGTTGATTTTGACAACTTCATGAAGGTCAGATGTGGTTTAAAAGCTCTTTCTTCTCCTGCCGAGATGCCCTTTTCTTGAAATATCTTCTTCATAGTCTCTGAGGGGGGAGAAAAATGTAGAGGTACAAAGATATTACAGGACAGAATGCTTAAAAATGTGCTTTCAGCTGTAGTATGAGTCACAGCCACTCCACATAAAAGAAACGATGATGAGTACTAAAAAGCAGAGAGATTTCTAGTTAACGTCAAAGGTACATATTATTTCACGTGAAAATAGTCTTATATTTGCAGTTAATATTGGCCACAACTTTGGCTTTACTAAAATAATGGCAATTAGAAAGCTGTTCATGCTGTCTGCTTTTGCTATCAAAACAGCAACTTGACGTTAGCAGTGTTCAGGAGTTACTCTCACTGGAAGTTTTGGAAACTTCAGGAACACTCTTGAGTATGTAACAGAATTGTCTTTCTTCAAAAACACTATTCTGTGGTGAGTTCTATTATCTCTATTTGGGTAATCTCTCACTCAGACCAAAGGAAATCTGAAATTGAAAGCTCTAATTTCTGGCACTGGATTTATGTGGCAGAACTGGAGAACAAACCAGGTATGCTGATGACTTCTGTTTGTTTTTCTAAGCTTCACTGTTGCCTTCCAAGCTAATTTCCTGTTTTTAATGTACACTTTTATCTGTCTACAGTCCAGGCAAAAGCAACTCTACTACACTGACCTAGTTTACTATTTCCCAACTCATCTGCCCAATGTAATGTTTCGTTTCTCGGAACTAAATTTCAGTATAACTTTTGAATTATGTTCCATATTTCTTTTCACTGAAATGCTTTATGTGAAAAATTTGTTATAATTTTGAAAAAAGGTTTAGATAAAATTGATAAAACCTGTAGCAAAAATAATACTAGTAAGTAGAATATTTCTATTACTGAAAAAACAGAAAAACTGCAAAATATTTTTTTTTTTCCTTTGCAAATACAACTTCCAATTTTTCACTAGCTGTAGGTCTAGCTGACTCATACTATCCTTGAACTAAAATCAAAATGGGGAGGGGCGGGGAAATCAATCCTATCACATGAATATAATCAACCCTTACCATAACAATGTACTTGCATTTAAGTGTATTATTTTTTGGCTTGATAGTTCAACTGTAACAGAAAGATCCAGTGCTTTATTCTACCACCTGGGAGAAAATGCATTACACTGGGAGGAGAACAGCACAGCTGGCTGAAAAAAAAATTAGGGAAGGCCCAAGGAAGAGGAATATAGGCATACAAAGCCGGCTAGCGCAAGTCTGCCAGTTCGCGCTCGTAACATGTCATTCCAGAGTCCTTACTCTTACCATTTTTTGTTTTCTATAGTAACTATTTCAGTGAGCTACTTTGAAATCACACTTACAAGTTTATGCATTACTTTGCAACAGAAAAGTTGTAGAAGAAGCTCAGCGTATTCACTTAGGACCTGGAGATCAAAATTCACTTCTCTTTCTCTGCTGCATATGATTTATAACCTTACGTTCCACAGTCTATGCAACTAAAGCTGGGATTTTGAAAGAAGCCAGGGAAATCAAAGACCCAAATGCCATCTCTTAAATAGGCCCACTTGAAAATTCTCTTTCAACCTTCACTTCACACCTATAAGATGCTGATGCATTTTACAACAAAGAATTAGCCCAACCTTTTATTCTAACTCAGAGGATGCCGAAAGGATAACCAGATTAAAACTTATGACACATTTACACAATGGCAATAGGGGCCATATTTCTACGGCAGATGCTGAAAATAACCTTCCAGAATGGCTGAGGTGGGAAGGGACCTCTAGAGGTTACCTGGTCCAACCTCTCTGCTCGAGCAAGGCCATGTCTGGATGGGTTTTGCATCTCTCCAAGGACAGAGACTCCACAGCCTCCCTGCGCAGCCTGTGCCTGCACTCAGTCACTTTCACAGTACACAAGTGTTTCCTGATGTTTAGAGGGACCCTCTGGTGTTTCGGTTTGTGCCCCTTCTCTCTCTCTCTGCCCCCATGACCCATGTATGTATATGTCCATATGCAAGCACAACTGCTATACAGCTCTATAGATCTGTATCGAGATCTATAGGCCTACTATGTATCTGTAGAAGCACAGCTTACCTACTTGTATTATTTTAAATTGTGTCTGGTCTAAATTTACACTGAATCCCCACTAAGCTACTGTGCAGCTGTGCACACAAATGCTGCTGAACAAGGGATTAACATATCAAAACACAAGACTACAAATAAATGTTTGCTGCTTCTTCAAACTGAGATATGGAAGTTCAAATTAAGTCAGTTATTGTGTACATGTATTTCCATACATCCAATGGCCTGCTTATTTTCTGATGATAGTAAGCTAATAAAATGTTACATTTATTTAAAACTGAAATTATCTCTGACAAAGATATTTTCTGGTTCCTTTGTTTGTTTCTCTGAACTGCATCATTTGGAGACTTACTGACTTTGATGTTCCAGAAAAGAATTAGTCTTATCAAAACCAGGTTTACACTACACTGCGATATTCTGACCCAGTCTTGTGGACTGTCTCCCCTAAAAGCTCAAATTCTTTCTGCCATCATGTCTTATGCCAAGCAGTGTCTTTTCTCCCACTCTGCAATTGAGATCTGTCCTGGTGAAGATTCGCAGCCCTAACGGTGTCCCCCTAACTCCAGTAAGAGCTTAGTGTCAGACCAGTGGTTTGCCAATGCACATCTGATCACAGGATTTTAAACCCAGTGTTTTCAACAGGGCAGACGGATCGTATGGCACTATAAACGTGTGTTACAGTGGGACAGCAGGACACCTACACTTTGCACTGCTGAACAGCAACCACACAGCCTGCGTGTCTTCATTTTGTGCTAAACAGCTTTGTTCAGTATCTGCTTCTATTTATCTTTCTAAATTCACCCTTTTTTCATACCTGGCAGTTCTTATTAAGAAAAAGCATAATGAAAAACTGGGTCAGAGGAAAGAAAGCATACTTTCAGAGAGAGACTGCCATTTTAAATTTAATAGATTCACGTGTGTGTATGTGTGTGTGTCCACGCATGTTCTCACGGTGATCAGACTTCTCACATGGCTTTGTCACGGCACAGACTTACTCAGCATCACAGGCTCCAGAGATTGGCCACACTTGCTGGTACTACAGATCACCTAAACTGCAAAACTGAGGCTAAGTGTCACATTTTACTGATTAAGGTGACTTACGAGCATAATTAGCACAGTGTTTCCTTCTTCAAAGATAATGAAAATAAAAATAAATCTGAGTAGATGGAGGGGGGAAAAAGAAACAAAGGGAAATGTTTTCCTGAGAGCACAGGAAGGTTAAAAGATAATGTAATGCTATTAATATCCATGCAGCTCTCTGAAGATGTGGCCACAAGAAGGGCTTTAAATGGAATGGCAAAGGAAGCATGGATGCTGTGGGCAAGAGAAATTTCCAGGCTTGCAGGACAGCATGGAAGTGGATTTGAAGACTGAGCAAATACACAAGGGTTAAGGTTTATGATGAGGATTGCCTGAATGGAAAGAAATTAAGAGGCCAGTGACAAGAATCATAGACAGACAATGCCCATGGATCTTAACAAACAAGGACCTGCCATCTTTCCCCCAGACATTGACATTAATAGCTAGACTGAAAAATCAAACAAGATCTGTGTTTTCTCTTATTAGTTTCAGGCTGACCAATGTTTGCAGCTTCAAAGTATACCCTAGAAAAGTTAAGGCTATTTTTACAAGCTCAATGACTTCCTGGAACAAATTTTTGGACAGCTTTCAGACCATCTTTCATGCAATTTGAAGTACTCTGCAATACCATTTTGTACCTTATTTTTATAATGTCAAAATTGCTGAATGTAATCTGCCTCTCTTACATTGGATGTGGCTGAATCCATTAGACAACTGTTTCCCCATAATTAGACTTGAAATGAAACTTAATCAAACCACTATATACTGGAAAGGCTCAAAAATTCAACAGCTAGATCAATACAGAATGATTCATAGAAAAATTGCACATTGAGCCATATTCTGTAATACAAATGGCCATCTTCAGATTTCCAAGACTTCATCAGATATGGAAAACTGCTATGTATGTAAATGTTCTTCCAGTCTGTCAATTTCTGCTTGTCTCTAAACCATGTTCCTTCAATTAAAAGGTTTAGAATTTAGAAACAGTATTCCATCTTTTTATTGAATTTTTTTTTTTACTTTACACTTGGAGCTGAAGCAAAGCTAAACATAGATAACCTACAATTTACCATATTAAATCATGTTAAAATTTTTAAGTTCTTAGCTGTTTTTTTTTAAGAGTATTCTGTTGGCTATCAGTTAGCATAACTTTGGGGTTTACAAAGAAGCTCTTTTTGTCATCTTTCCTTTCCTAATAGTACTGAGAATAATGCACTTGCAAAGCCTTAGAAGAGCAAATTTCCAAGGCAATGAAGAACTCAAAGCCATCTATTTCAGATGCCAGTATTTATCATGACTTCAACTATATGTCACCAGAGGTCAGCCCCACAAATTAAAAAAAATTATTTTAGACATCATATTATGCTTGGAAGATATAATCAAAGGCTGCATCAAGCACCAAACTCTCCAACATCCTACCATTAAGACCATTATGAAGGATAATGTCAGCCTGAGGAGTGTCCTGGCTACTGCCTGACAAAAACTACTGACTCCTGAACACCTCAGCAAAGCCCAGTCTCTGATGAAAAAAAATGCTGGCTAAAACAGAGTCAGTCACTACCTCACGTGCTGGTGATTTTTATCTTCAGGACGTAAGAAAAGGAAACGTCTTGCTTCTCTTCTCTGCATATGAAAAGAGGCTATTTTTTCTCCCCATCAGTACTAGCATTTCTCTGCAAATAGTCAGCTTTCCACTGTGCCAAAAGGTAAACCAGAGTCAAGCTAATTTCCCAATGGTTCTTCCACTGCTACTTGGTTATATATTACTTAGGCTTTTCTACAGTGAGTTGTCACTGTACCATTGTCATATATCAGTGAGCTATATGGTTATTTCAAACATGTATCAGCAGTATGTGCAGGTTGTTCTGTTTCTCTCCATCACCATAGACGTATATAGCGGAAAGATGTGCTCATTCATAAAGTACGATCCAAGGAGCAGCTGGACCAAGCAATTCCCACTCTGTGCACAGATGCCGATAGGTAAGGTAAGCCTTACAAGACAAACAGTGATAATGCGAAGAGTAGGAGTGCTTGACTGAAACAGAAATTTCAGACTTCCTGATGAAATCTGGTTCTTTTACTGACTATAATCCATTCCCATACTTCCTAAAAGTCTGTCGCAGTCACAGAAAGAAGTGCGTGATAGTACCTTCTTTGAAACCACAAAAAGCCTATCTTACTGGTTCATTTTAATAAGGTACGTATCACAGTTATTGTCATGCAGTGTTTGGCAGCAAAATATGAAGAAGAATGTAAATGAAAATCTAAAAGCATTTGCTGCCCTTGCTTTCAGGCATTAAGGAGTAAATGTGAAGATCACTAGTGGGTGTTTTAGAGGAACAAAGGCAATGAACACAGTTAACAGCGCATCCAGTTTCATTAAATACAGCAGTGCTCAGTGGCCTTCAGCTAGATCATTGTATGTTCTGTACAGAGGGATATTAACAAAAACATCTCATAATAAACAATCAAGGAGAAATTAAATGGCAGATTCAAAGCCAGGCATGCACATGTTTAGTTAGTTTTATTCTTTCAAGTACACAACTACAGTGAGAATAAAACCCATAATAAACATCAAGGTGCAAAGATAAAATACTATGACAAACAGAGGCTTCAATCTCCCTACTAATTGAATAAATTCCTTGCAACAATTAAAAAATTTGCTTCCAGTCCCACCTGAGTACACAACAGCAAATTAGAGATTACATGGTCTGTAAAATGCCAAAATCCTCCCGTAAGATTTACTTTCTCCTTGCCTTACAAACAGGTCCTCTACTTATTCCTGCTACCCCAACTTCCCTTCTGTTAAACCCTTACTCTTCCCCTTGTATCTGCCCCTCTCTGCACTTTGCTGAAAATGCCATTATACAGCCAAATCACATGTTTCTTAGCAAACTGAAAAGACTCTTTCTGACTTCTTCCACACAGTTGATCAAAACTTTAAGACCCTGCATGAAGAGCAGCAGAGTCAAGGGCAGGAGAAGCACTGTAGTACAGCGCTCCGAAGCCAGACCTCAAAAGGCATGAACAATGCTCAGGTCTACTGGAATCAGTCCTTCACGTAAGTAAGTACTATCAGCAGATAAGTGTCTCAGCTCTTGTAATGAAATCAACAAAAGAAACACTGGGGTTTTTCTTCTGCTGGTTGTATGCATCACACAACACAGCATATATATATATATTTGCTGACATCGAGAATTACATTCTTGAGACAGCAGAACACTGCCACTTTCAACTTTAGAGCATGCTTCTCTTCTTGCTGTGGATGAGCCAAGTTTCTACACAGCCCAGTGAAGTTGTGCTACACACATTAGTAGGAACTATAAAGGCACATGGACTAGAAGAAAATCTTAACATGCCACAGCAGTACATTTTCAATGCAACTGTTATAGATTTGGACTAGTAGCTTTTTGTTCACTTTGTACAAATCAGTTGCTTTTATGGAAAATTACAATAGTTTTGAGTTCTCAATCTTTCCATCATGTGAAATGACTTAAGAATAACTGACAAGGGGCAAAATTAATTTATCTTAGCTTCAGCCATCCGGAACTAAAGTGAACTAAATTAACTGAACTGAACTATTTCTCTAGGCTCTCTGAAGTCAGGGCAATGTAACTCACCGTAAAATAGATGCTAAATGTGTGGTTTCATAATCTTGCAAGAAGCTCAGAGAGCACCATCCTTGACAAAACAGACTGTTCCTCTCCAGCCCCATGCCTGCCACTGTTCCTGTCTTTTGTGCTGACAGTCATGCAGCTATAAACTGCACTGGCAAAGTGAATAGGTTAAAAATGAGCTGGCAAAGGTAAAAACATTAACTACAGCTGAATTCACCATGTGGCTGCACAAATCCCCAGCACAACAAAAGGGGCTGGACAGCTTTGGTATGGCGGCAATCCCAGCTTATACTTTAGTAAAGCTGTAGTGCACCGAGAGAAGATGGGCAGTATGACTCGCTTTCCATTTCTCTTTCTCTAGTACGGACTGTTAGGAAAATCAATTTAGTGAGATTACACCAAATGTCATTTATCTAAAACTAAAGGAAATGACTAGTTAGGTGTACTACATGTCTATCTAGTGCAGTCCTAACTGTATGAAAATATTTAACCTAACAAATCAACACTTCTTAAAACCAAAGGACCGAAAGCAAATGAAATAGTTATCTGCATAAACAGAAGAGTAACTTTTTTATTCATGAAATACAAGCTCCCCCTCATGGTCAGACCATAACATGCATCATTCATCCATAAAACCAAAATCTTCAAATCCTGCAGGTACAAAACAGGATTCACTTATTCAGTTTTACCAGCTTCAAATAGAATTTACAATATAATTATCAAAATGAAAATTGAAGGCAAAGAATTCAGTATCTTTTCCAAATTCACTTTGTGCTTCAAATATTCTGTAGTGTAGCAAAGCACAAGAAACGAGGAGTTTTTTAAAAAAATCACTGTAAGTGTATACATCGCTTTCAGCTCAAGACTTCTAAAAAGACTTGGACAAGAGTGATTAAAATATTCCTCAAACTTATGTCATAACAGTTTAGCACTGTTCCTTCCTGGTAAATAATTATATGATGCTAACATCTTTTAATGGATAATGCTGCAAAATAACTAGCAAATCATAACAATCAGAAGGTCCATATTAGTTCTGCTTTTCCTGAACATTTGTCTCTGGCAAACTTACATTTACATTGGTATTAGCAGACATGCACTTACCAATATAATGCTGTACCACGTTCAGACGTTATCGGTATCAAACAAATTTCCACATAATTTATAGAACTAAATGGGCTCTTGCAAGAAGCTAAATGAACTTCATACATTTTCTAATGCTTGTGTTATCAATATTTCTCCTTCAACATTCATG
>Ga0181612_106002_pt1 | contig 10718 bp, 10 predicted proteins | sample HoacroProtozoa21_FD_119630 | JGI IMG/M metagenome (GOLD analysis project Ga0181612, IMG submission 119630) | Hoatzin crop microbial communities from Cojedes, Venezuel. Combined Assembly of Gp0051906, Gp0051904, Gp0051908 | reverse complement strand
TTGTTCTTGTATACACCATTCAAAGAAGAGCTTGTATCCAAAAGATCCAACAGGTAAGGGCCAGGGAAAAAAGGTACAGAAGGGACAGGGAATGCAACAGAGACAGCTGGTCGCTAGAGTAAGACACCGGCAAAATGGTTAACCTGAATGTCACCCAGTGAATTACCTGTACAATCTGGCTTGACAGAGTTGTATTAGTATTTTTCCTCCTGCCCGACTACTGAGCATAGAAATAGACACTGTACTTGCAAAATACATTGCAAATTTGAATAATACATAGGGATTGGAGAAATAATACACAAGAGATGGGAGAAAGCATCCATATAAATCCAACCTCCAAATACTTCTTTTTGCAATGCATTAAGGTGATGGAAAGTGCTCCAGACACCATGCGAGAGTGAGGTATTATATTGCTGTCAATAACAAGAAAGTTTTTAGGTCACTGTCTGGGCTAATGGATAACTCTCTTTTCTGTGGAGTTGAAAATGAGTTAATACAGAATATGGCGTTTCTGCCTAATCACTTGTACTGGGACTACGCTTTCCTCTCAGAAGGCAAACACTCATCTAGCCTATAGCAGCAAAAAGCAGCAAGGCAAAAGAATCAGAGCAGAGAGGTAGAATCGTCTTGTCACCAGCAGTAAAGGAGAGGAACTCTGGCAGTGAACTAATTAGAAGAGCTTTGCAAGGCTGGGAAGGTGGGCGAACAGACAGGGTCAGTTATGTATGCATGCAGGTGAGCTAGCTGTGGGAGGAACTACAAGCTCTAAACAAAGGAACCTGCCTCAGCTCTTGCAAACCAGCTAGACAGGTCCTACATTCCGCTTGTACTCCACCAACTAAAGTCCTCCCAGGGGCAAGCCTTGCCATGCAAAAAAGGTAATATGCATTGAAAAGGTTGAAGGGTTTTCTTTTTCCTAAAGTGAAAACAGCCAGCACAAGAGGGCTGTTTTAACTTCCTTACTATGTCTCATACAGTTTTTCTTTCCCAGATTACATCTCTATCAGTGGTTTAAGCTCCTCAAGTCCTCCTTCGACTTGATGATCTTAGAGGTCTTTTCCAACCTATGACTCTACGATTTTACTTTATTTTTAATTCCTGAAATAAGAGTGAATAACTCTATATCGCATTGACGTGTATTGATTGCCCTAGTTTCACTTTGTAGTTTTTACACTTAGTGTACTCATGGTATGACTTGGATTCCACGTAGTAGTTCCCAGGCATGTGAAAAATCACACCTGCAGCTACAAACCAAATTACTCCTCCAGCGATTACACTTTTAATATGATTTTTTTCAGATTTTATAAACATTGGGAGATAGATGTACCTGCAGACTGAGAGAATGGACTGTCCCTGGATACGCAAAGAATACTTTTTATTTTGTTATTGTAACTTTCGAATAACAAGTGAAAACAGCCCTTCTGTTGTGCTGGCCACTCATGATCTCAAAGTACTTTAGCAGTACTAATTAATGAAATCTCGCCCAACTCCAGAAAGTAGCAGAAATATTCCTAAGAATTACCAAGGCAGAAGGCATTACAGAAAAGTGCTAATACACCTACTAAGGACAACAGTTTTAACAACCTAGGCGTTGTAACACAGGGACTTTATGTGGACTGATGATTCTGCTGAAAATCAACAGAATAATTTCTAGATCGCTACAGCTGGATTGTTTTCAGTTCCTCAGCGAGCTCCCAGCACCTTTTCAATCCATAGCATGAAGCCTTTGTTCACAGGCTCAAGTAGGAAGGGTGCTCTCTATCTCTGCAAGTTATTCCAATGAGGACGAAAGAATATCTGCTGGAGTAAAGCCCCTGCAATTTGACTAGACCTTCAGGACACATCTAAAGACAGGTCTCAACCCACAACTCACTAACTCCCTTTCTCATCATTCACTAGATTAAACCCCCTTATATGGGTTCTGGATGAAACCTAAACCAACTTTCAGGTAAAGGACGAAAGATCCAACTCACCTGTTTTTTCAAAAGGCAGTTTCTTTCTCCACCAAAGCACTCTGTCAGTCCAAGCTGGGGTTCTGCACTTATCACTTGTATCATAAGCCTCCGAGCCAACGTCGTATTTATATGTTGGTCCAAAATTTATAGTCCCTTCATGGAAGTCTTTAAAAATCTATGAAAAGAAACACGATCTCTTAGTTACAGATGAGGTAGGTGCCATTGTGATCTATCAACTTTCTTGCAAACAAACAACATTCTGATTTTGAAACAAACTACTACATTCATGTACTACAAACAAGGTTCTGAAAATGCAAATTTTTCACTCTCTCAAGACTTAGACCAAGCCAACATGCAGGTACATAAGAAAATGACACTGCCTTACTTTTCCACTGGATTTTTGCTGTTGTAGTTGATCAAATTCCAAAAGTGTCTTCCAGTCTTGACGTTTGAGAAAATAGAAGACTTCCTCATATGTTAGATCAATGCGATAGTTAAAATCACCGCACCAGAAGACATAGTCATGTGAGAATACACTCCGCCCCTAGTTTAGAGGGACAGAATACTGTTAATATTAAATCACATTCGTGAAAATACCTTTTAAATGCATTAGAATGCACAACTAAGTCTCTCTGAATTACTAAATACCGGACCTACTTGCCACATTCTGTTTGTTAAAATCCATCTTGTGCTAAAATGGAATGGTTTCTTCACTGTCTTTTGCATCCCACTGAGCTGAATTTTGTAAACAAGAGTATCAGACTCTGACCACTGTTTCCTGAAGGTATGTCTAAGCTGGGACTCCAGCTTTATATTCACAATCTGGCTATCATGAATATTTAAAATACATGTTTGTTTCCCTAGCACATTTCACACACATACATTTACATATTCCAAATACAACACAAAATGTGCTTCTGGTACCAAGGCACATTCAGCAGCAAAGGTCCTGAGTAGGAACAAGCTCCAAATTTGATCTTCTGTGCACATCACAGTTTTGTAAATGTATTGAAATAAAACATTAATGAAAATTCACTCCAATTTTAAGCTTAATATCCCATCCTCTAACCCATCTTTTTTTTTTTTTCCCCCACCAGTTAAGCTATAAAGCTCTAAAACCCAGAGATTTGCACAGGAAATGTTGCAGAGCTGTGGCTGTCACAGCACTAGAGGGCACTCTTTATATGTCTTACACACACAAGGTACATTTAACTATTGTAAATGTAAAGGACATGAAACAGTTAATGAGGTATTAGAAGGAAAAACTACCATAAGCACATCTTTATAGCCATTTGGAACAGATATTCTAAGCAGGACATTCAGACTGTCAGTATTAGTTCTCACATAAAACAACTGATTGATACGCTGCATGTGCCAAGCCTCTAAAACTTGCAAACAACAGGGAGTTAAAATTTTATGCTTTGTGACCTAAATGCCATTTTTTGCTGACTAATCAGAATACACAAACTGGTCAATTCCCTCCCTGGTTTAGGACCTCTCCAGAGAAGTCTGAGAAAGAAAGCATTGCGGAAATTAAAGCTACCAACATTAAGGGAAGCAAAGAAGCACTGCTATCAAATCCCATGGGTTATCTGCTGGCCTGAGGAGACAAGTGCAAAGTAAAACACTAGGGTGATTGATTTGACACCATTTGGGAGTAAAGTTATTCATACAGACCAATATTGCCTACTTGCCACACTCTGAGAAAAGCCAGCAGTTCATTGACAGTGACACCTTCACGAGGACAAAATGAAGGGAACACAAAGTACTGTACCAGGGACCAAGAACTGATATATCGCACCCGAGCAGAAGCAGCTGAAGCACTGATGTACTGAGTGGCATGGATGGTCTTTTAGGAACCCTTACTAACTCGTGGGAACCCCTACTAAATAGTGCCAGCAAGAGCTATCAGTATCATGCTCTCCAGCTCTAACACCAGTCATCTAGATCTCATCCATGACGCCTCACAGATTTGTCAGTTAAGTTGCACCATTCTGAAAGATCAACTTGAACACTGCTCAAAGGCGAGGACTTATCAAGCACTGCAGCAACCATATTTTTTGAAAGGCATAGCACTTTTGTAAAGCAAGTGCCGTATTGGGTGGTATCTGGTCTCCTGTGAAACATGCTTCCTTTTTTTTTATGTTTTCTTTACCATTTTCTTTTACGCCCATTCTCCACCGCACTGAGGTGACTTCTCTGATGACCTGTCATCAAAAACAGCCTGAGACTAGCTTTCATAAAGATATAGCCTTTATCTCCAGTGTTTTTAGCCTACATACATCCACACTTACCATTGGGAAGCTGAGCTTCTGTGTGATTTCTTTATAATCTTCATTCCTCTCTTTCACCTGAGTCTGCCCAGCAGTTAAGTGACTGCATATAAAGCAGAAACTGGTACTATAGAACTGAAAACGAATGCTCACTGCCCCTTTATTTCCAGCTTTTCCTCCCATTCCTGTCTTCACGGTGTCCACTGCTACATCCCTGTATTTAAAAAATATAGAAAGAGAAGAGAGTAAAGGGCTGCAGGGACAAACATTCACTTAACTTAAATGGCAATATAAAGTAAAAGCTAGTTTACGATGCCTTGTCTTCTCCCCTCCAGAAAGCTTGTTGCTTTTAGGCACATCTTTTAGTTTCTTGATGCTGTTCATGTACTCGTTTCAAATTCAGTATAATGCAATTGTATAGAAATAAAACTATTTGAAAGTATTTTCCTCTTCTCCTTGTCCGTTCCAAACAGACCAGCAAGACATTCTTTCTGAAACGGTGGGAATTTCTACAGAATATACTTTTCAAGTTTGCCTCTACCATGATCTTCAAAATAGTGATAATGACTAAATTTACTATTTTGTTTCCTTTTACTTTTGAACATACAGGAATCTGTTTTTCAGACAGTTAACAATTTAATTAGTGTTACTATGTGTTGAAATCCAACTTCGCAGTTGGTGCTGGATTTTTCAGTCAATTAAAGAGCAACAGATCATAACCCATAATTTGTTAAATCAGATGCAATAAAATCAGTGATTATTAGATATGACTATTTATACCTAACTCCTAAAATGAGTTCTGCACTGATGACAAATTGCTTAGGTCCTCCATGTTGCTAATTACACCGTATTTCAATGTCATGATTAGCATACACTTTACCACAGAAAGATGACTTGCTTGGCAAAGCAGGCCATCTGCTCACAAGATAGTTTCTCCCAGATAGCCAGTCTACTCTGAGAATAAAGCATGCCTGTCTGATCAGATAAGTAAATGAGGAGATCATTGTTGTAACCAACCCCAGCACCATGCATGTCCTTCCCACTGAGAAAATTTTACTTTCCAGACAGAAGTCAAGAAGTTATGGACTAGAATATTACTGGCTTTAAACAAGAGGTAGGGAGAAAAACACTAAGTCTTACTTGAGTTATTGTCAAGCATTCATGATCTCAATGACGCAAGATTACAGGCTCTCTTTTTCCCCTCCTCTTCATTTTCCGCTCTTTTCCCCACCTCCAGCTTTTCTATCAGTTTTTCCCCTCTTTATTTTCCTCTCTTTTCCTGATTCCAGAAAACCTCCAGAAAAGACACCCTCACGGAGGCAAAAGCAGACCATCAACGTTTTGTACAAAAAGACAGTTTCAAGCATTCCAAAAGAAGCACGTGTTCAGTCTTTTCACTCTTTGGAGTTCTCCCTTTCTGCTGCCTGCCTACCCAACTGCTCACTGATATTTCTCTGACTTGCATTCATGGCAAAGGTTATGTTGAGATAACCCACTGTACATTCAACTGCTTGTATTTCATCAATCCTTTCACTGCTGTATAAGCTTCAGCTAATCTCTTGTTTTGTTTTTCCGTTTTCTAACTTCTGCCCTCATCTCTCCAATCTCTGTAAGCACAGAAAACTTTTTTTGCACTTCTGATCATTTTTGTTTTGCTTTTCTAGACAAGGAAAAACCATATAAGCCTACAGGTTAGGTTTGACTACGCTCACACAATGTAGCAGCACATTAGTATTAAATGATGAAACTTGGCCACTAAAATCAAACTCTTCCCTTTTTGCTCATGAGTGTCAAATGGCTACATCCAATTCCTAGCAGTCTGACAGCTGCAGCAGAACCACTGTGCTGTTCTGCTTCTGATCCATGCTCTTCCTGCTGGATTATTCAAATTTCTTGTAAGCCAGCTGAAAAGTCAAAAACTGAAAGAAACACTTCTCTTCTGGACGCTTCGTACATAATTTTTTAAAAATCATGTTGAAGAAAGATCACTGGGAAGGCAGCAATACAAGAAGATCAGGGTTACCTGGATTGCACTACTCTGACTAGCCTACAGCGCTTGAGGTTGCACAAGGTCTGCACTCATCTTCTCAGCAGATATGAGACCAGAGGAAGAAAGAGGCAGCCTCTGATATTTTAATCACGAAATGCAATGGCCAATCAGTGCCCCTAACCTGGAGTAGAGGGCATTGTCTGGATCACTCTAGACTTTAAGGACAGAAGGATGCCCAAATACAGTTTGGGCTAATTACCCATTTCCTACCCATTCACACTTAGCCTGCATAATTCCTGCTCATGTCAAATGCATTTTAATGCATAAATCCCTGTGGCTAGATACTCTTACCTTTCCTCTTTAACAAAAATGAGAATCTTCTAGGGGCAAGAGGAGTTTGGTTAGACTCCAGGGACATCAGTGCTAGTAAGCTGAGGGCACACAGCTCTGCACCCTCCTGACTAGCCACATAGTTTTGATTCTTGTGACATCTGGGAGATACAAACACTTCATGGGCCCTTATAGCTCTCAATTCTATAAAATACCAGGGGACAAAATTACCTCTCTTTCTCCCACTTCCCCTTCCACCTCTTCCACTGTTCTTTTCAGGCCCGAACCAGTCCTGTTTCCATATGGAAACATTAAGGAGAGGGTTAGAAGGTAAAACTCACCCTTCAGGCAGAGGCAAGCACTTGCCTTCACTGGGTGCTCCAAACACTCTTGGACTTATTAGTTCAGGTCATTCCTTTCCCAGAAAGAGCACCCAAACAAGGTGCTACACCTTGACTGCCCACCTGGAGCATGCCCAGGTTCTCAGCTGAACTGGAGGAAGATATTGGGGCTGCCTGGCCCTTGTGCTACCCAGGAGGGTGGATCCCAGACTACCGCTGCCTGGCAACATGTCTCTCCCACTCTGCGCAGGGACTGGAATCCAGGTTTGCATGATTCCCACCAAGCTGAAAAAATCACTCCCACCCTCTCTGGCCATGCTCTGAAAGCAGATGTTACTGAAGACACAGGTTGGAGGCTTTTTTTGTTTTGTTTTTGGCTGGGGTTTTTTTACCTGATGAATGGGACATGATAGGGTCGTACAAAGATGAAAAGACAAACACCAACAAGCTGTGCTGATGTCAGCTGAATGTAGCGATGAGTCCTGGAAATAGCTTTTTGAAGCTGCTCTCCCCACATTTTCCTATTCGTTGTGCTGGAACAAACATAAAATCATTTAATGGAATCAAAACAAACCACATACAGTCAATAAAATGAGCAGATTAACTGTGCCTTGGGTTTACAGACATCCCATTAGGCTGTAGAACTGGAAATGCTGTAGGAGGCATGGCAGAGACAGGTAACACCTCCTTGTGAACAGCCCAGAGTGAGCAGCGTCAGTGAGCCCAGGCACAGTGCACAAATACAGTTATCCTGCTTCTGGACATGAAAGAGATTTTGTCTACTATGCTTAGAAAGATCCATGTTCACATGATGTTTGATGCCCTCATTCACTGGGGACAACTGGAAGCTGACTGTAGTAATCATAACCATAAAAACAAAAACCCATGTCAGTCTTGTGACTTGTAAGATTTCTTGTACTCACAGTGAAGAAATCGTCTCTGGATCTTCTCTGACTGGGAGATGACTGGCTACCCACAGCTGTTGGCTGTTCTTAGATGAAGGTTTGTGGGTGGGTGCATATACCTTCGACTCTGTAGACTTATCTCCAAAGTCAACTGATATATGCAGATACACTGCCATGCTAAGCACTGCTGTAACTTGTCATTCCCAAAACAGACAATTAACTAGTCAGCCTGATGAATTAGTGTTGGAAATATCATCTTTGGGGTTCCATCCCGATTCAGATTCAAAAGGACCAGTATACACAACAGCCTATTGTACGTGCTGACATGCCAAACTCACGCTTTGCCTCTAACTTCATCTCTAGCCATAATTTTCACAAACAAAATTAGCCACAGAGATATTTCGTTCATTTTAGAATTCCCACATGAACGCCCATTACGTTTGCAGTCACTAAGCACATTTTTCCAGCATCAGACCGGGGTTTAAAGACAAGCATTAAATCAATGTCAACCATCAGAATCCTTCTCTGCCAACACAAAGACTTAAGAGACTTGGAGAACACAGTGTATCCTACTGTACAGAAGTTCACAGAGAAACAGCACTTTCAACACTGTCCTAGTGCCGTTTATTAATGGCAAACATATTTTCAGCTATTATTACAAGCAACAGATTTGGAAGGAAGCATTCAATTCATCTGAGCATACAAAGCACAACTCTGGAAGCTTTTGTTTGGCTGGCTCCTTTGGAGAAGGGGGTGCTCTTTTTAATTTTCTCTTTTTTTTTTTTTTTTTTTTTTGAGGTTTTGGAGGGGTTATTTGTTATTTTGGTTTTTTTTGTTAACCTACCTGGCATTCACAATATTCCCTGCACTTAGTTCAACCATCTCTTCAAATCCCACTGCAAATATGTCAGGAGGGCAGCTCTCATCATCTGTTGGTATGAAGGGAAAGTCATACAAGAGTTACTATTTCATTGTTTCTTCTAACAACTTGTTTTCTAATTTCTGTCAAAGATCATTCCTGTAGTTCTATCTTGTGTATCCCCTGCCAAGCTATACATATTCATAGCTTCTTTAATCTAATTTCACAAAACAACCCCTGCAGTTCCTCTGAAATTTTTTCCTGCTTTTCTCCCACCAGTTGGTCTTCATCTCTCTTGCAGGAAGCAGTTCAGAACACAGCATTATATTGTAGCAATGTTAATATGAGAAAATATTCAATGTTCTCTCTCCCTCACCCCACTCATCACTAAAGCCACAACATCTCACTACCCACCATCTTTCACTCACTTGTCATTTTACCCAACATGCTTTTTCTTTTCGTTTTTGACACTGATTCCTATGTAACTGAACTTACTGTGCACACACCAGTATGTCCCTTCCCTCTCAATGCCTTTAGTAAATTGATCTACCAGCTTAAGGAAGCCTTTGAAGTTTCTTCTTATTTTCTTTCTTCTGAGTTCTTCTTAGACCACCCACACTTAAGGTTAGGTTAGGTCACTCTAGCGCACAGTGACTCTCCCTTTCCTGGCCCAGGCTGTGGATATCACCCTGGTAAAACACCAAAGATCAAATGCTCTCATATAATAGCGTGAAGCATATCTGTTGACCCATCAGGTCTGTCTATTGCCTTAAGGGATTTTTTTTTTTTTTAAATTGTCATACACCCAAGGTAACAGTAACTTCATTCGACATGAAGACCTAAACGGTAGACAACCATAGGAACCTAAATCAGACCTACCTACCTCAGAAAATAAGAACGGAAAGTAAAACATGCAGCAACTCTCTGCAGACACAAGGGTGAAACTAAGCACATGACAGCTAGCCTCCTTTACTGTCTTAACATGGCAGGCACTGTCATATGTGTATTCCCATTAATAATTTTGGATATTTGCCTGTGAATACCTACCCATTTGTGTAGTCACTGCACTGACACTACCACCAACACAGACATGTGCATCGTCATACCTGAGCTCTGCCCATTCATGTAACTCAGCTCCCTTTCAGAAGCTGCTTAGACCTATTATGTTATGGCTCCCTGTGCCTTTTAGTCCTGCTCCTCCGGTTCTCTCAGGGGAAGGCTTGGCAAGGCTAGCACATGATAGGGTCTCCACAAGTTTTTATATCATGGGCACAGTCATGTGCTAACACATCTAAACTGTTTCTGAAACAGACTGGACCAATCACCCACCCAAGCTGTTCAGAGTACAGTTTTCTGCTCCTGATCACATATCCATGCACTCAAGCACTAAGGGTTCAAACGACACAGCTCGTGTAAGTAGCCAAGGATTTGATGAATGAGTTCCTAAGCTTGAAGGTTAGGCATGGGATTATCCCTGTGACGCCTGCAGGAAGCTAAATGTTCCACTGTAACAACAAAAGCACAGGTTTCGTCACCATTTTGCAACCACTATTCTTATATGACAGAACATTCACTATTAATTTTCCTTAATAAAATCTGTAAATAATTACAATACCTGTCCTTGTTCTGTAAATAAGAAATTGAGAGCCAATTTAAGCAATACACAAGCACAAGAGCTTTCTATACTGCTAAAGAACCTCATGAGGTGTGAACCACATGAACCTCATGAGACTCAGAAAGGCCAAATGCAGGGTCCTATACCTGGTCGGGGCAAACCCCGCAATCAATACAGGCTTGGGGATGAAGGGATTGAGAGCAGCCCTGCCAAGAAGGACTTGGGTGTACTGGTGGATGAAAAAGTGGGCATGACCCAGCAGCATGCGCTCTCAGCCCAGATAGTCAACCATATCCTGGGCTGCATCAAAAGCAGCATGGCCAGCAGGTTGAGGGAGGTGATTCTGCCACTCTGCTCCGCTGTCGTGAGACCCCACCTGGAGTCCTGCATTCAGCTGTGGAGCCCTCAGCACAGGACAGATCTGGACCTGTTGGAACAGGTCCAGAGGAG
>Ga0181612_172677_pt1 | contig 10719 bp, 6 predicted proteins | sample HoacroProtozoa21_FD_119630 | JGI IMG/M metagenome (GOLD analysis project Ga0181612, IMG submission 119630) | Hoatzin crop microbial communities from Cojedes, Venezuel. Combined Assembly of Gp0051906, Gp0051904, Gp0051908 | reverse complement strand
TCTGGAGATATTCAAGACCCACCTGGACAAAGTCCTGTGCAGCCTGCTCTGGGTGACCCTGCTTCAGCAGGGGGTTGGACCAGATGACCCACAGAGGTCCCTTCCAACCCCTAATATTCTGTGATTCTGTGATTCTGTGAATATCCTTAGGCTCCCTGCACAGACTCTGCCTGTCAGCCTGGTGGCAATTCTGGTAATTGACCTTCTTTCTGTTCTTCAGAAGTGCTTTAAAAGACGTTACAGTTCTTTTGATCTGCAGCCTGCCAGTTTTGTCAGGAGAGTGATTGCTATCTGCTGGAGCTAGGATGCTTGAAGCTAACAGCCTGCGTGCCACGTTCTCACTGGGGAGTGTGCTGTGGGTCTCCTGTCTCCTCTAGATATGTTGAGTAGCATTCCCAAAACCCCAAATCAGTTTTTAATCAGTAAGCTCCTGTAAGGCACAGTGATACCTCACTGGAAGTATACAGTGACTAAGTACCTGGGCAGTACTCCTACTGTAACCTGCAATATTTATGCTATGACTGCATATAAGTAGTCCTATATTGTTACACAGAAGTTCCGTATGTGACACTATAAGGATGTGAGAAAAGTCCTACTGAGTCAGGCTGATGATCCACCAAGCCCGGTGTTGTGCCTCGAAGACTGACACTAGGAGATGTGGTTTGGAGAGTGTATGTTAGTCCTGATGCTTTCTTCAGTACATTCCCCTTATACTCCACCTATCCAGGGTTATGGTACTGGGGTTGTTAGAGGTATCTGCTTATGGACCTGCTGTCCATGACCTTGTCTAACCATTTTTTTAACCTGCTGATACACTATCTAGATCCACAGCTTCCTTTGATGACAAATTCCAGAAGTTCATTGCCCTCTGCGTGAAGAATTACTTTCTTTTGTCCATTTTAAATAGATTTCCGAATAGCTTTGGTGGGTATCCTCTAGCTCCTGTATTGTGGTATGGTGAATAACTGTTCTTCATTCACTTTATCCACTGCTTTAATTATTTGGTGAATCTTTATCTCACTTTCCATCATCCTTTTCTTCTCTGAATTGAAGACTTGCAGCCTTTTCAGTGTCTTCTCGCAAAGTAGCTGCTACATCACCATAGTCATCTTAGCTTCCCTCCTCTGTACCTTCTGTAACTCTGCTACATCCTCCTCGAGTTGCAGGGACCAGAACCTTGCACAGGACTCAAGATCTGGGCAAATAAAGTAACGCCCTTTGTCTTGTTCTCAGTTCCTTTCCAAAAGATGTCAGCCATTTTTTGGATTTGTCAACAGCTGCTGCATATTGAACTGATGGTCTCAGGAAGCTGCTTCTGGGATCTTTTTGGTGAACCATATCTGGCCGTTCTGAGTTTGGTATCCATGTTCCCACAGCGCATACAAAACCCATGTTTTCTTACTGGCCGCAGAAATGCAAGAGCAGATGGGAAGGGACATATGCCACAGCTTTTCAAGACCATGCTTTTGTGCAGGGCTTCGAAAACGTGGCCTCAGCAGTTTGATTTAACACAACTGCTAGAAAATTCAGCACAGAAGCCGCTATACTTATCCTCACTTCTTTCCATGGAGCCAAAGAAAATCAAATCATGTCTATGTAATGTCACGCTAATTCTGCTGACATATGATACCCCAAAAAGTAATCACAACACCTTCAAGACTGTACTCTCAACCATTTTATCCTGTGGAACTTAATTTTTGCCTTCAGTATTATTATGCATAGAACTTCAACTTTTACAGCTGCCATTCATTTTTATAAGAAGTGAAGTACAAGTCTGTAAGTGTCAAGATGAGCAGGATCCCAGCTGCCATTTCAGCTTCATTTGAAGGTTTCCATGAGTATGTGGATTCCAGTTCTTACGACAGGTGGGCCTAATTCATCACGCTGTATTGTATTTCTCCCAGCACACATCAGATTGTGCAGAGAGAACACATTTTGATGTAATATGCTAACCCTCACACATAGCATTACAATGGTTAGCATGTCACCCCTGCTTTATGGGGATAAAGAGGTAAGGTAAGCAAGCCTGTGATCATGGGGAAAATCTTTGCTGTGTCCTAAAATGCAATAGCCTGTTTCAGAAACTCTTTAAAATGCCCAGGTGTCTTGCATAGCAGTGGTAAATTATGCTCCTTTATGCACATGAAGTGTCCTATCTACTATTTTTTCTGTGGTTTTAGGGGATGTATTTCTTATTTTTCTTTAACAATCACCAGAAACCATAGCTTTTACACCACAATGGAATTAAATGTATGCACTAAATCAATGCACTTCCAATGACATTTTTCTTTGACGTGCCTGCAGCAGATTAGTAGTCCAAGATGTCTTTTATTCAAAATGACATGCTTTCTAATTTATTACAACAGGCTACCATCCTGTGCTTTAAAATTAGCAGGTGGAGCTTTTCAAAGCCTCAGATGTCATTTACATGCCTAATTTCTACAGAAAGTAAATGGGAGTGAGATATACAGTTGTCATTCGTGCCTTTGAATATCCTTTCTGCTCTTAGTGGTCCTCATAAATTCTTTGGCTAAATCTACCCTATATTTATAAAGAGGTCCCAGGAATCTCCAGTAACTTCCCACGCAAATGGTTACCTCGTGGGTAGCCAGACCAGGAATGCTTGGCAGGATTTTATGTTTCCACAGCCTGCACTAAACCAGGAACCATGGCTTTAAATATGGGTCCTGAGTGCTCTGGAAGATGCTTTCCAAACTGCGGCAGAGAGTTGGCTTTGCAAGTTTACTGTCAGCACAGACAACGAAGCAGATCTGAAGAGTGCCTTTGGGTGCTCTGAGAAGACAGCAATAAGCACACCCCTCTGGAGCCGTCCCCTGCCCCATTTGTTACTGCTTTGTCATAGACATTGGTCAGTGAAGACTGATTTTCGAAAGAATCATGTTTGGGAGTCTGGAAGTAAAGAGCTAGAATAGGAAACATCCTTAAAGGGAAATCAATTTTGTGACCTAATCAACTGAACAGCATCCCTTTAGCATCCGCATCAGAAATGCCACCACATACTAATCTGCAGAATTTTTCTTTTTCTTCTTTCTCAGGGACAATATGTTCTTGAGTACTATTTCTTTGACAGGAAAGAAAGACATGTATAAATAACTGCACACAGTGGTAATTTCTAATGAAAAGGTAATGAAAAAGGGCAGCCAGAAACTCATTTTAACTCTTTATCCCAGTAGCTGCAAGAAAAGGCTTTAAGTACAATAATGAAAGGTGGATGTGTCTCGTTTGTTAAACGTACTTTTCCACTGCATTTAGAAGCAAACAATAAAAAAATGTAAAAATGAGGTAAAGAATTAGTTTAGCATTCAGCCTTATCAGCTTTGGTTTACCTGCATATAATCTGAAAATGTATAACAAATATCCTGAAAATATTGATTTAGCAATGGTTTAAGCTACTCAGTATGGTGAATTTCATTTTGGGGCAGATATTAACTCAGACTCTAAAGGCCTAGATCCATGAAAAGTTGTAGGTGCTCAACTCTATTCCGTTCAGGTCTGTTCTGTTCTGTCTCTTACTTTGGTGCATAAACAACTCTCTGGATCTGGTCTCCAGTTTCTTAATCTATTTTCTGTTGAATGAAAAAAAGTCCTTCTATTTTCCTAAGAATTAGTAGTTTTTCTTCAACAATACACTTGGAGAAAACAAGCATATGGTTTACCTTAGATGCAAGCCTGAATCCAATTACATGTTTGGTTAATTCAAAAGATGAGTTCAAATGAAGCCTAAAAATAAATATGTGATTTGGGATAACCAAGGTCTACACTGGAGTAAGGCAGTAAGAAATTGTACTGAAGGAGTCTGTCAGCATTTCTCGCTTAGAAGCACAAGTGGAAAGAGGGATGGCAGAGGCTTTGAGAAACCTGCCTATCCTCCCAGTTTGGAGCTGGTCTGGTTTACAGGTTTGTTTTTGTCCCCAGAACCCACGGTGCAGCCAGAACTATGTTGTGCTGGAGGATATGGCTCTTAAATTTTACTAGTATAGTTATATGAACTACATAACCTTATGTTAGTATTAATTTGGATGCACCTCATCAAAAATAGCACAACATATCTACCACTAATTAAGAAAAAAAATTAATACTTTAATACTCACTGATCCACTATAAGATTTTAAAAGCTGTCATTTACAACTGGAAGCACTGTTCTGACTTACCTAAGATTTTTTCCATGATGTACTAAGATTAAAATAAAATCTAAAATTTGTAATTAACCTTCTTATTGGAAACTTTAGAAGTCATTACAAGTTATCAGGACAAATTCTGCATTGCATTCAGTAGGTAGCCTGTAGAAATTTGGCCCACTTATTTTATTAGTCTTTCTCCCCTTTCCTGCCCTTGAGCCCTGGAAGGAATACAAACATTTCACAGAGATAGAAGGTTGCTGAGTACTGAAGGGATAAGTTCACCCTTGTATCACTATTGAGAAAAGTTAGCTGGAGGAAAGTAAAGTGAAATGCCTGTGTGTGTTGATTACACTGAAGCCTTCAAAAAAGAACTTGAATGGAACTACAGTGGTGCATAGGATTTTACCTACTCTGTTATATAAGTAGCAAAAAGTGTCTAAATTTAGGTGTCTACATGTAAACTCCCCTGGCAGCTTTGTGATTTTACCCTTTTGTTTCCTTGGCTTTTGTTTCAAGCATTTGGAAAGAGTATTTTGTTTGACCGTTTCACCGAGGGAAGAAAAACGTCACCAACCAGCGAAGCAGCAAAGAAGACAGTCCCGGTTAGCAAGCAGTGAGAAACCCTGCTTTTGTCCAGTCCCGCTTTTCCCGTTTTAAATCACTGCTGTGTACTGTGATCTCTGTAGGCAACTTCAAGCCAAATTCTGCCCTTTCCTGCTCATGCAACCCAGTCCAAAATCCGTCAGAACCTTTTCACTGGTTTTAGTTAAGACTGGTAATTGTATATTCTCTGGCACAAGGACAGTTTTATCTTGGTAAATGTTCGAGCAGTGCAACGTGCACCTAAACCACTTCAAGAACCGATGTTGATCATTACAGTCACCTACTTGTGTTTTCTTCACAGGCTGCAAAAATTAAGCTTTGTGCAGCAGGCTTTTTTAACTGCAATAACACAGTACTTCATGTCAGGCGGGTATCTTTTCTATGTGTAAAGATGAACAATTGTCACTTAAGCTGCTTTTACAAAGAAGATTTATTACTTACTTTGCAAGTGGCATGACAGTTATTGAGATCTTAATAGTGGAATCCCCAGTTTGTAATTAACAGCCCTTCTGTTAGAGCAGGCCGCAGTAGGAAAGCTTAAGCCTCTTTTTTGCACTGCAGTTTTTCCAGAAAAAATATTATAGATCATAGCTGAGAATTAATAATTTTTGAAGAGCAATTAGTCCACCTGCATAAACAATCATAAAATCAAATATTACAATCCAATGGCATATAACTGCATGTGTATAAATATAGAAATAACTACATTGCCTTGCATATGTATATATATGCATATATAATAAGAATATATACTTAAACAAAATATGATAATAGCTATTCAAAATTTATTTAGAGAGAAAGAGATAGAGATATTCAAAATTATGTTAACTAAATATTAAGGTTACAGAGACTTCAAAGACTCAAAAGCCAAAGAAAACCTGATTTAGTTTTTTTCTTTTCTTTGTGTACATGCATTATTACTTCATGCCTTATGTAATCACTCACTATTTTTATGCTAATTTCAGTGGAAACAAAGCTTAGGAAATCACTCTACCAGGGTGTCATATCACCTCCTACAAACTTCCATAACCAGTGGGGAATTTCAATCAGTTTCCAGGTACAGAGGTTTCAAAAGCAATTCTGTTCTGCTAGATTTGCTGAAGAACGAGTGGCGGAGGATAAGAAACATTGACTTCTAAACACTTGTAACTTTGTCCTGGAGAAGTTTCTATTCCCTCGGCTGTCACTGCTCGTATACATGCAGGTAGTGGGAGATAAAGTAGGGGAAATGGATTACTTTAGCCTAATACCTGAGATTCTTCAGTAGACAAAAGAGATGGTTTCATTTCTACTCTGCTGGAGGACAGCTGGAGGGGGAAGAGAAGGGAAAACAGGTTACCTCAGCTTCATAATCCAGTTATACATGGAGATAAAAGACAATGTTGCTATAATTTAGTTAAGAAGTCAATCAACCTGGAGACATAAATCCAGAAGAAACAAGGCTTCATCTATTTTGGTGCTTGCAGGAAGATTTGTTTCCATGGGAAATCCTAAAGAAGAAGAAGAAAATGCTTATTCAATGACTGAACCTAATATTAATTCAATTTTTACTTTTTGTAGTTTGTTGCCTGGTGGCAAACTTCGAGTTCTTCCCTCGCTTCCTCCAGTGTAAAGAGAATTATTCATTTCCTTGGGGCGCTTTTATGATGCCCTCACTCCATTAGCTGAAATCGTGACATTCCTTCCTGGATTTAGCTGTGTAACATCTCAGCAAGCTGAGGAGTGTTTATTACGCACGTCTCGCATATCTAGAACCGAGGTGGAGCGATTAAACCCTTCAGTCATTAATTCGTTTAAGGCAGGGTTGAAGGGAGCTACTTTAGCATTTTCGGAACATGTTTCAGTCCTTGGAGCTTCCAACCACCTGCTGTTTGCAACCTCCCCCGGCTGCCCAGAGCCCCCACCTCAGTCCTTTCTGTCACCAGGGGAATATTTGAAGGCTGTAGCGAGGGACAAACTGCGCAAGGGACAGGTGTACACGGCCATGGGTCTTTGTAAGGACTGTGGGAAGGAATGGAGAGCAGGCATCAATATCTTTGAAGCCCCATGTGCTCTCCTTTGCCGTCACAGCGTTCTCAGCTTCTGGCTGCTGCTGTACAGCAGTTCACGAGCTGTTGCCGTGGAGGGCAACGAAGTGAGCAAGGCTCTTCCCAAAAGTGTTAGACCACCATTCATTAGAAGTCTTACTACTGCTTACCTCCTATTTCCATATTCTCATGTCCTGGAGGCAGCATGTTTAAAATGTGCGCTAATACTGGGAATATTTGAATAAACTGGAGAATGTCCATAGGTGGTTTTGGAGCCTTGTACTTTCTGCCAATGCTTTTCTAGATGTTGCCAAAGAAATTTTTGTTGTAACATCAAATTAAGAGAAATGCCTGATTCTCTGAGGAAGGATACATGGCTTAGTAGGTGAAACAGTTTTTACCCGTACTACAGCATTTATCACTTTTTCGTTTCTCACATGAATAGGAAATATCACAAGCCATTTTGTAGCAGAATTGATTTCCCCTTTGTTTAATGCTGACTGTCCGCCCCTTGCAAAGAAATAGGATACGCCTCTTTCCTGTCCTACACTCCGACATACTCCCGTTCCCCTCCACATCTGACCCCTATTAGGTACACCCGGAAATCAAATTATGAAGATGTCTGGAAAAACGTTGGAGCAGCTGACCTGGGATCTTTACATCGCCATACAGTCTTAGTGCGACAAGGCTTTGGTTGTTTTTGTCTCAGTGCAGCAAATGAGATAAACTCTGCAGCCTGAAATCTGCTGTTTAATTAGCTACTCAATTAAAAGAGGATCTTATCTCTATGAAGAGTTTATACAAAAGCACATACTTAATGCATCCACCACCATGTCTCAGTCCCAAATTCTATGAAAGCCCTTAACCACATACTCAACCTGAGCTATGCTTTAATGACAGCTATGACTATGGATGCATCTCATCTTTTCCTAATGCTGGATTTTCTCAAAATACCGTGCCTTTCCACACACCTGGACCTTGATGAAATAGGGCCTGAAAGAATTCAGGTTTTGCCGTTATTAAAGAAAAGCTAAACACAGACTCAGCTGAATTATTTTCTTGGTGGGCTCGGAGAAGCATCATTGCTCTCCCTATTCGATTTGCATGTATTTTTCAGACTCTGACAGCTCTTGCAATGAGGAGTAGTCAGTGGAGCACTCCTGTAGTAGTCAGTCAGTGGAGATAGTTTCTTGGCTGTGCTGGGGAAAAGGCAAGTGTATATCAGAGGACAGCAATAGAGCAGTTAGTGTGTGGTACCTAGGCATGAGGATAGAAGGCAGAGAAACAGGATGGAAAAAAAAGGGAGAAAAGGAGAAGCAGGAGGGTGAGCGTGTAATGGCTCATCCAACAGGATGCAGGTGCAGGGAAACAATACACAGAGTACAGCGTGCGTAGGGCAGCCTATGGAAGGAAACAAAGCCCACAACTTTGCTATTAACCATGAACCATGACATCAAACTGGGTTCCTCCTTCTCTGCTGCTGAAGTAAGAGGACAATCAGAACTTTGTGAGGTCTGGGCTGAAATACAATTCCCCCAAAGTTTTACTTCAGACCTGTTGGACTTGGGTATTGGAAAAGACCAGCAGCACTTTCTTCTTCTCTAACAGCTTTGCCCATGTGTTAACCTGCTCAATGATCAAAGACTCACTGTGGTTTTTGACCTCCAGTTGACAATGGTGGCTTGATGAGTGTGATTAAGCATCCTGGCAAGTGATGAGCGGGGCCTCTGCTCCATCCTCGGCTGCAGCACCGGCAGCTGGGGACCTACACTGCTTCCCTTCACCCCAGGGGTCATGCCAAACTCTGTTTCTCCTGTAACCTAACTCTGTTCATCTGTTATATGAACAACAACTTTGATGAGGATGTCCACTGCTACGACGGGGCCATGAGCTCAGTGGGGAATCATTTGTTTTGAAGGGGATTTCAGCGATTGTGCTGAGTACTGCTAGGGAGTGAAGGCTGAGAATGGGGCTCTGAGAAGGGGAAAAGCAGTGCTTTTCCATTTTACCTATTTAACTTCATAATTATCATCCTATGCTAGAACAGCGTTTAAATTACTCCTGTTTTCCCTGTTAGTTAGCATTTATGAAAGTCAAGCTTGCTCAGCCACATGAAAGAGGCTCAGCCTTCGGGGCTCTTCCTGCTGGGCTCATGGTCACACAGTCCTCAGCTGCCTCTGTCTCTGTCCTGGACAGAAAAACCAACACCTGCCAGCCTATCGGAAGGCTGAGGAGCTTTGCTCTTGCTTTCAGCAGGTAAGCCACATTTCTCCCCTTTCTGTGCGGGCAGGATTTGTGAGAGGGGAAACCAATACAGCTGGAAATCCAACTCCTTGGATTCCAGTCTACAAATCCCTGGAGAAATCTGGGCAAACACAGGTGTCTTGTTGCTCTGACGCATGAGGGGATCCTTCTCCCCCTACATTTTCTAGATCAATATGAGAAGTTTCTGACATATAATAAGTACAAGTACAATGCTTGCATTTTTGAGGAATGCTATAGGAATACGTTGACGTATGTGAGGCTTTTTTATAGGCAAAATTTGAACATAATCCAGCCATAATGGAGCAAGCCATATGATGCAAGCCATGACTAGGTATGCATGAAAGTGTATGGGACACATTTCAAAGCCTTTTAGATGCCTCGTTCCAGTTCCCTGAGTGTTAGAAGTGGAAATGTCTTTAAAAGTCTAGATCACAGTTCTACAAGTCCACAGGATCTTGTGAACTACAGCTACCAGGCAGGGCACACAGTGGGAAGAGATAACTGAACATCAAATCATATTACTGCCTCCCGGAGAACACACATAGCAACACTCTCAGCTCAGTTTGAAGAATTTAAATATACAACTCAAGGGCACTCTTTTTTCACCTTGCCAAAAACTAGGAAAGCTTCAGATGTTTTGAGTTTCTTCGCCCTTGTTCTGAACACTTTGGTGTTAATAAATATCCTTTACAGCTGAAGACTTTGACTAGACTGTAGATTGGCAGGAGTTTTTTGTGTTTATCTCCTGTAGCTAGTGTGTGTACTGGAACTGATTTGCTTCTTTCTTTGTTGTTGAAACTGGTTCAAAAGCTGTCAGGTTTGTGGACATTTCAGTTAGAACCTCCTCTCTTCCCAAATTATACACTCTAGTAATGTTGTTATTTTTTGTTTTGATGCTGTTGGAATATTCGGGGCTTTTCAGTCAAAAAAAAAGTTTGGAAATGAAATACATAGATGTTCTACATAAAAGGCTTGACACTAGGATAAAACAACAAAAGCTTCTCTTTTACGAAAACAAAATATTTTGATCCATGTCCATTTTTTTTGCTTCTCTTGTTCTCCCCAGCTTGTGTTTACTTCACAGCACAGCTGCTTCATTTGCAGTTTTTCCTGCTGGCTAAAAAATAAAATATAGTGCCACTCAATTATCCCTTTTATTCCTGCTACCTGCCCTTCTACTCACTCTGTTCTTAGTCACTTAACCTTTTCAATGTCAGTTCCTAGAGACTGCACCTTCAAAGACAACGCACATCTGCCACGAGTTACGCCCATGCTGACACTAAGGTTACAATTTAACGGAATTCAATCACAGTAAGTAGTGAGGAGTAAATATAACCCTTGCTTTAACTAAGTGTTCATTTACAGTGTCTCAGACCACGTAAGATACCTGGAGAGTAAAAACATTAAACTGTGTATTTTAGTGACTCAATGAGCAACAGCAGAGACTGTACCACACCTCTAACATGACAGCACAGTTGCAGTCCAGCTGTAAACAAAATTGGAGAGAGTCTGGTATCAGACACACAGATAACAGAAGCATGGCATAGAATCATTAAACGGTAAGGGTTGGAAGGGACCTTAAAGATCATCTGGTTCCAACTCCCCTGCCATGAGCAGGAACATCTTCCACCAGGCCAGGTTGCTCAGAGCTCCATCCAACCTGGCCTTGAACACTGCCAGGG
>Ga0181612_152762_pt1 | contig 10719 bp, 6 predicted proteins | sample HoacroProtozoa21_FD_119630 | JGI IMG/M metagenome (GOLD analysis project Ga0181612, IMG submission 119630) | Hoatzin crop microbial communities from Cojedes, Venezuel. Combined Assembly of Gp0051906, Gp0051904, Gp0051908 | reverse complement strand
TTAGGACAAAACATCAGCCAGAGGGGGTCGGTGACTCTGCTGTCACGTGTGATCCGGGCAGCTGGGACACAGGGAACAGCACACGGTGACTCTCTGTGGCGAGTATGTAGAGAAATGGGCTGGCCCGTGAGCACGTGTGCTCCTGGGATGGGCAGCCCCTGCCCTCAGACCCCGTGCAGGTAGGAGTTTGGGTAACTGAAGACATCGGTTTTTACCTTTCCTCCCATCCCCTGTAATCTGATTGTACAGAGAATGACAACAGCTTAGATTTGTGACTAGATTTCATGTTTTAAATGAGCAGCATCTGGCTTTTAATCAATCTGTACCCAAAAGAAATATTTGCATTCTATTTTAGGGTGTTGGCAGTGCTACCTGTGAGATGTCGGCTTGCTTTGGCCAACAACTATTTCTCCCAAGTGTGTGCAACTCAGGCTTTACCGCAGGACCTGTGCTTGGGAATGGAAAAGTGACTGGGTAAAACCCAGCTGTAAACAAAAACCGTAACTTTTTCACTGCCGTTTTCCTCTATTTCTATCGAAGTGTAGCCCTGGCTTACTGCACAGGGCTCCTAGGTAGCAGCTGGACCACAGGAGGGCACATGCTAAGTGGGATACAACACTCAAACCTTTGCTCACTTGGCCAGTAAATCCCTTTTTGGTGGCAGGGTATTTAATGCCATTTCATCCGTTGCCTTCAAGATGTCTGTACAACTAAAGCTTTGCAGGCTTCAAGATTGCACACACCAAGTCCGCTGCACTCCGCAGCTGGAGAAAACCAAAGTATCGAGCTGCCCATGCACACACAGCAATCCATAAAAAGTCTGCACCACAACACAGTGCATCTGATTTTTGATCTCCTGTCCAGATCGTTATCCGCCAGTATCTTCTGGAGCCACATCGGCCTTCTAGCATGGCTACCTGTGAAACCCAGAATCGGCGCTGTGCTGGCTAGGAAAGCTTGCCAGGGCTGCAAGGGAAAGGAAGAAATCTGGAGAACCGAGCAACCCGCACACCTCACAGTGACGCGTTCTGACAGAGGGCGCAGAGCCACATGCTGCTGTTAGTGCATTTGGTTATTACTTTTTGGCGAATGCACTTCTCACAAACAATTCTGAAGTTTTTTTCTGAACCAAAATAGAGTAGCTTTAGCAGCTGTAAAACACCTGCTTAAAAATGAAGGTACTTAATTTGATCAATCAGTGACATCTGTTTCAGTGTAATTCCACAAATTCAGCAGAAAGGCAATGCTGGGGTGATGGCCCTTGGCAGCTGCCACTACACGAAAACTGGTGAGTAACCAAAGGGAGAGCTGCACCCAGCAAGTCTGGTCTCAGTAGGACCTTGAGGGACCGTCTCGCCCTGTGTGAGCATGGAAGAACACCATGGAGCACAGTCAGTGGTTGCTCTGGCCAATGCCTCATAGCAACGGTACCACAGCCCGTCAGATTGCTAATACACTGGAAAGGAGACGGCCCCCGTGTAGCATGGTTTTTACAATACGAGTTAAATCCTGTTCCATTTCTGTTTCATTCTGACAGACTGCTTTCCCTGTGGTGCCTAACAGCAAGACATGCTTCCCCGGTTTTCAGCTTGCTGATGGCAACCAGTTGGGATTAGTTGGGCAAAATGGCATCTCCAGCTGGCAGAAACACTTCCACTATCTACAAATAAGCCACTGTTACAAACAGCCACGCATTAACTAAATCTTAAATACTGGCTATAAGGAAAAGATAACACACTTCATAATGAAGTTTGTTAGGGTATTTACACTCACTTCTAATGACAACCTGTTATTTTGGTGACAATGTTTGCCATACTCTATGCAATCGTCATCAGCTGCCAGTTCAATTCTAGCTTTTCCTTTCCAGCTGAAGCCTGCAATAGGGTATTTTAAGACTTTCTTCTCTTCTGTGTAGATTTCTGCTAAAAAAAAAACAAACCAGTTTTACTTCTGTCTCTCTTGGAAAGTTATGGTGGACTTGCCAGCTGTGGCTGGGCTGGAGCACACTGCCATGGCAAGGCCCTGCGCACTGCTCGCTTTGGCAGTGCTGCAGATGCAGGTGCATGCAATAAGCATGCTTCAGTGGGCTGGGCCGACCAGACTCTGACCCAGCTTGCACAGAAAAAATACTCCAGCTGAAAGCAGAACATGGACCTGTTTGTGTCTGCACATGGCCAAGGTGCACACAGAGTTCAAAGGCCCAATTTAATTGAACTTCAGTGGCAGGAAACCTTGCTAAGGAGCCTAGGACCAGGAAAGCAGATGACAAAGTCTATGCAGCGCCACAGTTCTCCCTGCTTCTGCAGCACCATGGGCTGGCCCTGCAGGAGGCTGCAGCCCTGATGTTTTTTTGGAAGCAAATGCAAGACTCTAGTACTCACAGCTTTTCAGAGTTTAAGTTTCACATTGTTGTTGTCCCGTCCCGTGTCCCCCCCCCAAAAAAGCACAGAAAAATGCAGTGCTCAGACTTACTTCAGTGACCAAGACATAGCAAGAAATGATTAAGAAAAGGTAGGCATGGTTGCTATAGCTCATCCATTTAGATGCTGCTCTTTGAGAAGGGCCTAAAGTTCTCTTATGCTTGCCTGTTATGAGAAGCAGCTGTCAGGGGCTTGGGAGATCCCCTAAATGGAAGCTGTTGGTATTGCTGGCTACAATAACTGCCATCTAGTGAACCCAGTATTGTATTTTATCTTTAGGGTAAATGCTTTAAATCGCCCATGGTCCAACAATGCAGCTTCATCTGAATGAAAACTCTACCACCTATCTCCATCCAGGCCCCACCAGGCAGGACCATGTTTTACTAGAATATACACAGAGGTTATCTTGAAAATTTCTCTTGTTCAGACACTTGTGTGGCTATGTACATTAATTCCAACTATTCTCTTCAGTATGTAAAAGAGCCAGCTCTTAAGTTACCATTTCATGATGTGAATTTCAGTGGCACAAGGAAATCTCAGTTAAGGCAAGACAAGATATGGTTTCCATGTAAGCTGAACGGACCAAAAGCGATGAGGAAAGAGGTTTCAGTTTTACCTCACCAGTTAAGGGACTGGAATGCTGTAATGCTGAAATTTTACTGCCTCTTGGTTAGTATAAATATATAATCAAGACTACTAGCACAAGGGTACAGAAAGATAGCCTACTGAAACAAAGACTTCAACAACTGGCTTAAAAGGAATACATTTGAGACTTCATATTGGTCTCAATCTTTTCAGAGAAAGATAAGGCAGACTTCAAATTTGAGAGTTATTTTTATGTTCTCCGGGAGCTAAAAACCACATCTTAACACATCTGCTTTCAAGTTTTCCCTTATTTATCCACAGAGGTAGTTCACAAATACAGGCATCTCAGCAGCCTTTATTTTTAAGCCACTTTTGTTTTGCTTCGGTTAGATTTTTTTTCCCCAGCAAGTCTTACCTCTTCTGATTGGATGCAGTACACCTGCTTGAACCGATACTTGCAGTACTACTGCCTAGAATATTATTGTTTTCTTAGTCAGACAACAGCATGGCCTTTAAAGCTACAGGGATTTGGCCTTGTTATAATCTTGTGCTTCAGCAGCCTTTAAGCATCTTAATCGATCCTTTTCACACTGCCTACTGTTTAACAATAGGTTATTCTTTCTGGAAATGGAGGTGACTATGGCTGTTTTAACAAATCAGGATTCAAGAGTTTACCAAACATTTTCCCAGGGTCTTCCCTTATTCTTACAAATAATTTTAATCTTAATGTTAGCCCATTGTCCAAAACATCACAGAGTACCTCCTTGCTGTTATTCCCATTCCAAATACACTTGTAGAAAAGCAGCTTTTTAAGAATAGCATGTTTTCACTCTTTGTATATTTGCTACTATGGGTTGCTTATAAAGGAAAAGAGCACCAGCATACCACTCAGGCTTTTCGGTGCCATATTCATGCTTTATTAAAAAAAAGCTACACAATACTAAGAAAAAAAAAAAAATCAAGTTTACTTTACAAAAAACCTGCAGCCATTTTCAAAAGATCTGATCTCACTTACAAATGAAAGTCAGCAGGTAAGAAAGTAAATGTTAATTTAACATTTCAGTTGCAGTACATCATCTGAACTTAATCTTCCAGAACAATCAGTCATTCTTAATCGGACTGTTGATTGTATCTATACAAACAATCGTCTATATCGCTTGATTAAAAAAATCCCTGGGAAAATTTAGATAAAAGAAAAAATGTCAGAAGAACGTTACTTAGCCCACGTATAACCTCTTGCAGAAACAGAGCAAAGCCAGAAAGATCTTTCTAAGTTAATTGCAATTCCTCTGTGTATTTAAGAAAAGTCTTAGTTGCTAAGCTGCTAAATTCTGTTCAGTGAGGAGATTAACTGGTATAATGTCAATCTATGCAGTTACCATCAAGCTACACTAGTGCTATGCCTTACTATCTCCATGGAAGCATACTGTGCAAGTCTCAAGTAACTTCAAAACACTCCTGAAACAGCCCTTGGGTCACTCCTATGAGGTAGGTACTGTCCTTCCTTTGGAGAAGAAAAGAGAACAGACTCTGTACAGCTAATCAGTACACCAGGCACACTGAAAAACAGGACAACCAGCCTATGTTAGTAATTGACTTCCCTGCTGCTTCCCCGAGTTCAGAGCTTTCAGCCACACCACTTTGTTTAGCACCACGCATTCTAGGAATAAACAGTGAATGACACTTTTGATTATATCCATTCCAAGGTAAGGGAGATGTTCAGCACAACTGTTTTGAAACAAGTAGAAGCACTACCATCACTACTCCACTCCATGCATCTCCACAGCCTACAATTTCATTATTTCATGCATGAAGAATAAAGATGATACTTCATCCTGTGGTCTGACAGCAGCCATTCTTCTCTCAGATTAAGTGATACTGAGAAAAAAATGAAATGCTGTCACAAAGCAGACAGCATACAGAGGGCTACAAGTATCAAACACGGTTCAAGTGTAGCTAAACTAATACTTTGCTACCACTGCAGACATGAACCCTAAATCAGTTTTTCTTATCCCAAGCATGAACTCATTAAGCCTTTACAATTTTTTTTAAGTAGTTAAGGAGCTATGAGAAGGGAATTCATAGTGGGCCTTCACACTAAGGCCATAGTTTATTTGCAGTCTAAAACAACTTCAGCATCTCTTATAGTAAGGAAGAAACCCTAGTCCACATCACTTTTCACAGTCCCTGCTCCTCTTCTCAGCCTCACATGAGCAGCTGTGTGGTAGCGTAAGCTTGCAGAAAACCAGGCTGGTAAGAATACTAGATGATACAAATGCTCCTGCTACCACATGGAAAGGGGTGGCATAGAGACAGGCACAATGGCTACTTGTCCCATCTTAAAGTCAATGAAACTATACCCTACTCATCAGATAATGATATCTGGTAACCAACCTATGACACCAAGCTATCTGTACATGTTTAAAAATCGAGTAGAAAATTCAAGTACCAAAATAAAAGTTGGTAACCAACAGGGTAAAGCAACAACTATGCTCTCCTATTTGAAGAAATCTGAGTGTAGTAGACTACTCGCTTATTCACTAGATATAATGTAAAAGATGCCAAAGTTCAAATACCAGCACACACTAGAATGTTATTGCTAAAATTTCAACTACAGCAAACCAACCAGAAACAAGGAATACAAAACTGTTACATCATTTATCATGAGCAGTAGCAGACTGTCAGCCATTATTCTCATGAACTGCTTCTGGCTGAGGAAGTTACTATGAACCATCCACCATGAATGCCAAGTTGTATAATTAGAAAGATAGCCTTTGTACAACTGAATTTCCCCACTGCCAGTTCCTATGCAAGTTGCTAAACTGTCTCCTCTCTTCTTTCATGCTTAGGAGCTTAAGTATTTGGATGTTAACCACTGAGCACAGAGGAACAAGCTGAAACCTTCAACCACTTCTTTCTCATCTGTACAATGCTTCAGTGCCTCAGATTCTCTTAAGTCCTGGTCAGTGTAAGATTTCTAGAGGCCCAACTTGCTCCAAAACTCAAATCAGTAAGGGCTAAACTACTTATCTAAACAAACAAAACTAGGATATTAGAAATTAGTATCCTTTGTTCTGATCCTTTGGTTTTTTTCCTGGAGTACCTCTGTATCTAGAGCAGCGCTGATTGTCAACCCCTCAAAAGAGTATCTTCCTATCTTGGGAAGAATTAGAGTATACAGTTTTAGATTACCTATTAACAGAAGATGGAAAAAACAACCCCAAACCTCTTCATTTCAGGTTAGAGACATAATCCAGGAGAGAGAACTTAGAAGTTCAGTACATCAGGTGCTGCAATAGCTATAGGGCTTTAGCATACAAAGAATTTAATGCCTAAACACTTTGTTGAATCAATGCAAGCTTGCATATAAGCTCATAAAGCTACCACAGAACCACTCACATTACATGACTAAAGGCAAACAAAGTTGTTCCACACAACTTGGAGTTACCCCTTATGAAGGCAGCATTCAACTGTTTGCTAAGTGATCTGTATGACAAGTCAGCAATCTTAACTCTTAAAAATATTCTTCCTGGGCTAGCTGTATTATCAGAACCTGAACAAAGTACCTCTGGGGTTGCTTTTACTATCCTTTTCCACAGCAAGATGAGTCGAGAACATCTTCACAGTTCATTCTGGCAAAGTATATAGTAAAATAGTGCCAAAAATAGTGCCAGCACAGGTAGTTTCAGAGCTTAGAGGCTTCAAACACGCTAGAACATGATTTGCAAGTATTGCTCAGCATTCATGGGCTCAGAAGCTCAGTCCCTGCAGAGCAAGAGTAGATCTAAAAGGGCACTGTCACTTATGGGGATTGGGAAGGGGAGGAAAAGAAGGGAACAGAGGTCACAAATCAACACCTCTTTCTGAACTCACCAAGCTTCCAGATAACCCTCAGACACAGGAAGGGATGCAGCTGAGATGCAAACAATTTAAGCACTGTCTGAGTGCCAGAATGTCAGCAAACTGACACTCTGCATTACCTGCTCTCTTCACTGCCAGTGAAATTCCTGAATGCAACACAAGTGGATCAATACCTTAGAGTTCCTGGTAATCATGTAAGCTGTGCTTGCCACCAAAGAAAATCCCATTTTGATTGCATATACCTTTTCTGCTTTAGTACTGAACTAACGTAGTTAATAATGGAGATGCATCTGTGTTACTAGTAGGAAAGACAAGGTGATAAAAAAACACCCCTCAGACGAAGGTACTGACCAGCGGAAAGAAGCTTGAGATTTAAAAACTGCAAAGGGTGAATTAAGTAGTTTGCCATCGAAAAGGATTATTTGAAGCTAACAGTTATTCAAATTCAGTTTCAAGTGTCTAGAGTAAACACAAAGTCTTTGCCCCATGTAAAGCTTTAAGAAAGGTTTACATTTTGATACATATGACATTCTAGTTTTTGAGAGAACACCAAGAACTTACTGAAAAGTTGTTCTGGCTTATTCAGTAATTTCTTGAGTAAACACTGCAGAGCTACCAATATAATCAGAATACCTAAGCTGCTGGCACAACTCAATAACTAACCATTTAACAAGTTGGGTATAAAAAAAATTTATGTAGTAATACCAATTCAGCACACAAATTCCATGCTTCACAATTTCTGCTGCTGTGTAAAGAGTCTTCCTAATATCTACGCAGATAAATTCAGATTTTTAGGTCACTGCATGCCCAGATCAAAAGAGCAGCTATACCCAATTGTGCCTTTAGAATGCAAACTATGCAGAAATCTAGATGATCAGTGCCTTGCCACTGAAATAGGACCACGCACACAAACTTCAGTGTGTGCACGCTGTAGAGAATAAAGTTACTTACTGAAAAAGAAAAATGCATACAGATTCTGATACGGACATGATACAATCAAGACAGCGTAAGTCACTAGACATTCAGATTAGGGGGAGGAGAAAAATCCTTCAAAGACAGCATACAGATGACAAGCCAGCATTACAAAGAACTCTAAAGGCACATTTTAGGTAACATGGTTTTTGTTAAGACCAACTGCTTACACACGCACACACATGATCCCCCCCCCCAAAACAATTAACAAAAAAAGAAAAAAAAAAGAGAAGTGCAACTTCAGTAATATTAACACCATTCAGTTACTCTGTTCAGTCCAAATATTTAGCAGTATTTTTCCTTATGGTGATACAGATTCCCTGCACTACTCCAATCCAAAAAAAACCAAACAGGCAGGATTAGTAAAGGTTCAGCTGTTGTACTAGTTAACATTTACTCATCAGAGCCCGCTGATCTCTTCTGTGCCCTCTTGTAGGGCAACCTCCTCGGTGAAGCTTTATCTAGATTTAAAGAAAAAAGAAAAAAGATAGTTGCATCAATTGCTACAGCTGCTCAGACTGGATGTTCTATGACCATGTATTTTTCTCCCTCCCAAACACTAGTCAAACTGCCCTTCTAGTGCAATGCATCACCACAAAGAAGCCAGTTCAACTTAACGCTTTTTAACTATTAGCATCCTAAACAGAAGGTAACTAAAAAAATAATGTTCCTACTCTGCAACATGAAGCTCCAGGGCGAGGACTGTTCAATTTGCCAGTTACTAAAATGCAAAAAAAAACACCCCATCCCAAAAAACCAAACCACACACCATCTCCTGAAACTGCATGCTCCGCTGTTCAGAAAAGTTTCATGTTCATTAATTACCCTTTTAGGAAGTTAATGAATCATTTTGGTCACTGCTGGTTTACCTGTCTGAAGAGTATGTGATTGACCCTCCTTTAGACAGCTTTGTCTGGCATGAAGTATTTCCACACTCAAACAGATTAACAGTAGAAGGCAAGTGTTTTGGTTGTGAAAAACACACCTTTCCAGGCAGCATCCACATTTGACAGTGTCACTTTGTAAGGAGATATCCTATATGGTCAAGCCACCCAGCTTTAGCTGTACTATCACTGGATGCCAGAACCATCACCCTACATTTAAGACTTTATGACAGGCCTATAACTGTCCATTACAATGATGGTCCTCACACAGGTAGAATTTCAACCATTGTAATATTGTAGAGAAGCTGCAATACTTTATATGAAGTGCTAAAGTGATTGCTAAGTGTATCTGTTGACTTAGAAATGCACTTTTTCTTAAACAGAACCATCTCAAATAATTTCACTCTTTAGAGTATGTACAAACATGAGGAGCAGCCATCATGCCATTACAAGCCAATCAGTACAGTATAAAGTGTCTTCCAACAATAAAATAGTCAAGAACCTCTGAGGATCTTGAAGGTCACGTATTAAAAAGGAATGTAGCGTAGAGCTCCAATTAAAACTAACCTGGAGCTAAAGAAAACCACAATTAAGAACAACTTAAACATCAGTTTCTCCTAGACTTCAGATATTACGATACCAAATACAAATTTAGCTTAAGAAAGGGACAGGACCCAAACGCTGCCAGGATTTGAACCCATTTAAAGACAGCTTGCTCTTTGGAAAAAAATAGCATTTAGGCCTTCAGTCTTTCGTGCTAGATTGAGGCTTTTCAAATTCCTGTGTCTAGATTTTATACTATCACTCTTGTGTCTCACAGAAGACAGCGTACAAGAAAGCTTACACTTTCAGAAGTAAAACATCAGTCCTTATACCTATGTAACACAGGTACAGTTTAAAAGGGTGACGGAATTAAGTCAAAAAAATTAAGTCATCAACTCCTGGCAGAACCTCATATCAGAGCTAAGGCCTCTAGCCCTTCTACAGTGACTAAAGCTCAGAATACACTTATTCCATCAGGAGTCTCTCTCAAGTAAAGGCAGGTCTTGTGAAGGGTTTTCAAAGCACTTCCCTTGTCTAGGATGCACTTTATTTTAAGTCAGGCTATCTCACCCCACACCAGACAACGCTACTGGTGATAGGAGTTCACCTGGAATAAGAAGACCCAGGAGGATAAATCCGACGATTAAACTATTATACCCAAAGCTGAGGTTTGTTTCTCACTGAAACAAGATGCACTCAGCCACTGGTCATGATCAGTCCTCCACCTCCCTCATGTAACATCAGCTTGACACTACACCAAGGCAGCAGGGAAAGCAGATACACATCTGCATTTTAGATAAAGGTTTCCAGGAACTGTTAGAGGAGACAACAATACTTCAGCAATATTCTACTTAAACTATGTTGCTACACTATAACCAGAAATAAAATATATATACACATAATTATAATATATGAAAACTTTATATGTATATAAAATGTGTTTGTGCGGTTGCATGCATCTGCTCTACAATTTTTTCCTGCTCATGCTACATCATCAATCACTGCATGCAGGAAGCTGTACTTCTCCCCATGCCTAATCACTGCACAGACAACACATTAAGCACTTCCACTCTTTAGATCACCAGAGTTTGCCTCACCTCTTCTACTCTGCACTGAAGCCATGGGAAAGCAAAACAGAAGAAACAGCAAGAGAAGTTACAAATATCCAAACACACACAAATAGTCTAAAGAACTCCAATGCTGTGTTTACTGGTGGCATTTCAGATATCAAGTAGAACTTAGTCATTCTGGACTTGTGAAGGACATTAACATCAAGTCTTCATGTGGCTTTAGTTCATATGCACTTCCAATGCTTATTTAAAGCTTTGGCCTATAGGCAAACTTCCAAGCAACTTACAGAAACTTTGAGACGCTAGATGTGTCTATACCAACGCACGTAGCATGGGCAATAAACAGGAGGAGCTGGAAGCCATTATACAGCAGGACGGCTACGA
>Ga0181612_122990_pt1 | contig 10720 bp, 3 predicted proteins | sample HoacroProtozoa21_FD_119630 | JGI IMG/M metagenome (GOLD analysis project Ga0181612, IMG submission 119630) | Hoatzin crop microbial communities from Cojedes, Venezuel. Combined Assembly of Gp0051906, Gp0051904, Gp0051908 | reverse complement strand
TCCTCACCTTCATAACTTTCCTTTTCTTCTAATGCCACATTAGCACATAAAACAGAGAAAAGAAAAAAGGATTCTCAATTTTATTTTAAACCTTGTCTTTGTGGCTGGTGATGCCAGTGGGAATGATGACATGGAAAGTGTTAAATAAGTCAAAACTAGATCTTGAAGTCAGAGCTGTAGTTCTAGACTGGCTGTCTCAGCACTGGCTGGTGTAGTTGGACTTCAGCTTCTCTACAAAAACAGACCCTAAATTCTCTTCCAAAACTAATCTAGATCTAGCTCTGAGCACTTCAACCTATCTCACACCACAAATTTCCTGTTCAACATGTTGACATTTACTTAGAACTGCAGAAGGTGTATCTGCCTCTGTGCCCATTCCAACATATGCCTGAAATAGATATTTTTAAGCCAATTGGTGTTATATTATAAGGTAAAATTCTTCATTGCTTGCAGCAAGTGACAGAATTCTTCATTGCTTGCAGCAAGAGTGACAGCAGATGATCTGATAGACTGTCTCCCATATCTGATTTATCTTGGGGGAGAGTATCATATAGGTACAGTATACCTGCAGCTACCACTGACTCTAGATGTAACTGAGGGTACACTGAATTGTGAAGATGCCTGATTATTGGCACCTCTAACTTAGACTGTCTGTAGCAAGCAAACTGTTAACTTCAGGGTGTGTTCCTACATATATCGGGCTACATAATAGCTTCAGGTGATGCCTTCTATAGTTCTCATTACAGTGTAAGCCACTGTAATATCTGTTTCAGTACTGGATTTAGATTGTCCTATGTTCAGTTGCTGCCATGTCTGACTGTGATGTGAATCAGTGATATCTAGCAAACACAGAGCTGGTGCCACTAGCCCATCAGGCAGTAAAAGGAGAAATTAAGGAAAGTGAATGTACTGAAAAGTAGAGAAAGGACGTATGTGCATGAACCTTCAGAAAAAAAGCTTTGGGGTGTATCTTTTAATCTCAGTTAGCAATAGTGACCTGTGGCAAGAAGCTGAGGTGTCAAAGAAGGTACTAAAAAAAGCTGGTAAAGGTGAAGGAAGTAAAAATCAAACTGTATTTTTCAAAAAATTCTGAAAGCATGTAGTCAGTTGTCAGACCTACTAGGACTATATACACTCCTTTATTAAAATCAGTAAGTGCTTTTAAAAAGCAGCCAGTTTGATCTGAAAGGTGATAGGTGTGATCCTGAGGGCCCTACACCAGGCTGGCTTTTCCTCCAGAAAGCAGGAAAAATAGTTTAAATGATAACTAAAAATAACTCTGTAAGAAGCCTAAGAGAAAATATAGAGAAAAAACGGCAGGTCTCTTAAAAAGAGATTAATGTCCTGTATTTTATATAAATTGATGCTGCTTCAAACTACATTAGCAAAAGATTTACCTCCATAGTCCTGACACTTGTCTTTTAAGCTTGAAAAATTGAGGGCTTAGTCTGAAAAACATTGAGTAGAAAGAGTACGGAAGCTCACCGTGTCTTCTGGAGCGTGACTGTGCCGTAACGCTCACTTTTATATCACTGAATCTGTATTACAGCAGAGAATCTGACCCATAGACTCATCCCCTTCCTCAGAAACATCTTCTGTCTCTCACATCACCCAGGCAAGAGAAAATCTAGAAATAGCGCTGAGCTGACAGTTCTACCGGTGGTGCCAGAGACAGGACAGAATCCAGCTCATTCCTTCATGCTTGCTGTTTCATTAGTAATGATAAGATTTACAAAAACACGTAGAAGAGATAAACTGAGTAAGAATCCCTTGTATAAACTCAGATTTCTGACTTGCTTTTTAGGTGTTCCCAGCAATCTTTCTTTCCAAAGAGTTTAGAGGAGATGCTGTGAAAACATCCAATGTTTATTGTATTGCTCCAGCAGGATTGAGAAGGTAAGGCCAGTGTTTTCCACAGCATTCTCATGCACAAAGAGGAATTACAGCATCATAACTGAGTCTCTCAGCAAGGTTAATCTAAGAGAGTATGAAAACTGACTTGCAGCTGATATTGGTATCAAGATGGAAAACAGTCTTTCATTTATATTCAAATGTGTAAGGTCCAGTTCTGGAATCCATACTCAGCCAGAAATACCTGGATAGTGAAAAGGAGATTCTCTGTAAGGAATACAAAGGTCTCCTTGTTGCAGATTTCTGTGTGTTGACCCGCTCCTGAGTCTGAGCAAAGCTCCATCATTGTCAGGGGCTTGGTTTTCTCATTTGAATGCTCTGAAACAATCCAACATTTTTGCCCAGTGTCATGCTAAATTAGGTCAGAGATTGAATCAGAAATCTGGAGCACGACTATGTGTGCCTAAAAGCTGAATTCAAATATGAACTTTCCATCCAGGGACCAACTCTAGGACAGTTTAATTAATCTAATGTCACAAAGTGATCTTCATGGTGTAACAGTTCAAGGGCGTATTTCTTCAACATCACAGCAAATGCTCTTCACCTTGGCCTTACGTCCAGCTTAAAAATATCTCGGGACCCAACAGATCTCTTCTAACGTGACTCAGAAATGTGACCGGTTCTTTGCACATCAGGTACCATCTCTTCATAGACATCGGTGCACAAGTTACGCTGTTACTGCCATATTCATGAGTTTTATTTGCTGCTGTAGTCTTACCCTTCTCCAAAAGCAGATTTTAAAAGTTTTGCCTTTTCTAAATGACCAACACAAGCATTTGAATTTAATTCTCTTTCAAATTCAACATCACCACTTGACCCTTTAAAGGTACAGACACTGAAGCAGTGTTTAATCTAAATGCCATTTCTAAGCAAACACCCACAGAATTATTAGGCATTTGCTCAACACAGTACATCCAACTTACATTAAAAGGACCAAGCTGAGACCCATCTGCTTTTTAAACCTTATTTGGCTCAGTCCCCAAAATCAAGAGCAACAATAAAATTTTTTAAAAATAGTGGTTTGTGATTGTCTGTTAAGAGATATTACAAGATAATGTTAATTTATCTCTCTAGCAGTACTTGGCATGACCCGAAATTGTGACTGCCTCACTGGGGGAATGCGTTTTTAGAAGTACAGTTAGTAGTAATGAAGAGAGGATTATGTTGGCTTCTGCAGAATCAGGTTTGCCCTCCTCATGGAAGGGAAAGCTCTGCACAAAATTTCGTCCAGGTGGACTTGGGAAACAATGTAGCTGTCTGTAGGGGTGGGGACCTTACACACAAGCTGAATAAAAGTTCAAAAATGGTCAGTGTTTTTAAAGCGAAGAAGAACAGCTTCAAAGTTAAAACAGCCTTGTGACACTTTCATGTTGTGCAAAGTTATTTTGAAAATATTTGTGTGACAATGGTCCATTTTTAACATCATCTGGGTTTTCATTTTTTAAATGGTCACTGTTAGCTTTAATTTTGGAGGCGAAAACAAAAGCTTTTATCAAGTGTCTTTACAAGAACTCCCCAAAACTCCAACTCTGTTTAAAGCTTTATGTTCTGTTTTTTCACCTAGGAAGCAATGAACTCTGCTGAACAGTCCTGAGGAAAATGCTTGAGGAGTACCTGTGTTTAGGTGAGAAGAGTAGAGCTGAATTTAAGTAATTTATTATCCATTTCTTTAAGGGAAACAAAACTGCGCTACCACAGAACAGTACGTTTTTCTTGTACAGTGAAATGCTATTCCCTTTGGAGCTAATGATGATTTTGCTTTTACTGCAGTGAATCCAGTATTTCAGCTATATTCTTTATTAAAGGTGACAGCCCTGTGACAGGGATGTGCAGCAACAACTCAAACTCAAAAGGAAGGTCTGTTAATTTGGACTAAATATATTTTTCTTTGATATCTTTCTGGTTTGGGTGAACCTTCAAAACTAATACAATCTTAGCCAACATAGGAAGGATTGGCCCATGTCACTGAAATGTGTCCAAGTTGTAAGACGTCAAAAGTAAGGAGACATCTTAATTGCAGGTCATGCAACCAGTTCTATCTAAAGGATCTCTATACACAAATGCATACAAATTGTCACTGATCCCTCAGAGAAGGTGTTCTCTCAGTGATCCCAGCACACAGATCCACAGCTTACTCGGTAAGCTCAAGCGTGGATTTCTCAGCCAGTTGGTCTAAAGCCAAGGGACCAGCAGCTATTGAATCATTTACCACAAGAAATGTGATTCAGTGCGTGCTTCCAGCTGAAAGGACAGAGAAATTGGTGCGCTGGATGGAGCTGAGCCTCAGTCCCAAGGTTCTGACGCTCAATCACTGCTGTGACTTTCAAATCCAACTCCCTTCCCTCCATGTCCTCAGTGTAAACACAGCACAGTCCATTTGTTCTCACTGACACGCAGCCACCAGTGCAGGTTCCGTGACTCACAGCCTTTGTGTTCACTTATGTCAAGTGTGTTTGTACAAGTTTTAGTACATAATTTATAACAATGTTGTCCCACCTGCTTATGAAATTAATGAACCCAGAGATGGAAGGGAGGGCATATTTTAACTATTCCTTCAGGTGGGCAGTCTGCTGTTTACCTTGTATTGTTCGGTGCTATGAGCTGTCACGTTCCCAAGCACATAATTTTCAGTCTTTTCTGGACACGGGTAGTTGTCCTCATCAGGTACCTGCCATTAGTTATTTTATTTCAAAGGAATAATGAGGATGTAGTTCTGGGTGTTTTGCCCCCCAAAAAAGTAGCCTAAAAATCCACAAAACTCTTTCAACAGATGCCATAAAGATTAAAACTAACAATCTTCAACTGGCAGCTTTTAATTATACAGGACTGTTCTAGGAAAAAAGTCTGTACTGTTGATGTTCAACAAATTGTACACCGAGGGCTTCAGCAATCCTAGACCATGAAAATAAACCTCCATTTCCTTACTAATGACAACAAAATTTTGTTGACATTGATGAGTAGGCCCAATTCATCACTCAGTCGAAATCACGCTATGGGCTTTTCGTGCCCTGTCACATCATTTCTCTGCTTGGCCGGCTGCTTGACACAATTTACTCTTACTTGTCCTTTCAAATCGGTATTCCCATTTCACACTGCTGTCAGACAGGTTAACACAGCAAGCACATTTCCATTTGGGTGCTACAAGGATTTTCACTCAAAGATTAAAATGTGGTCTAGCAATATTAGTCAATTAAATCTGAAAGCACCCAGATGAAGTCAGTGAGTAGCACATAGAGATCATTTCACTCTGGACATCTGTTTAATTGATTATAGCAATACTATGTAATGCTTTAGGATAGGCAGTAAAGAAATGGTGAACTCATTTGAAGCCACGTGGGAATTCTATTGTGAACCGCATTTATTAAAGGAACGCCAGTCTTGACAGGTAGATTAGACAGCAGACAGTGAGGCTATTTCCCTATCAGCTACCGTGTGCAACTGCAGTGGTAAACACACATGCCTGTGGTTTCATACCCTCATGGAGCACTCGGAGGAAGGCAAACTATCTGTGTTCCCAATAAGCCTGTATAACCCAAGGAGAGCAGCAGTTGCAGGCTGCTCTCCAAACTCTTCTCAGAGAGGGTAGTAGGAATTGCTCTTCTAGTAACTCCTTATTGCAATACCAGTTATATGCATTCTTGTGGTTTTAATGTGAAAAACTAGAAGAAAATTAGAAAATTTAGAAGCCATAGCTGATCAAGGAGCTAGGAAACAGCATGCTTCTGAGTATTTTTGCTTTTAATGAGTATTGTTTTTGTTACAAAAACAGATGTATCAGGAATTTTAAGGATTTATATTATGGATATTAAATGACATTTTTGTCAGCACTGAATTAAAACATTCTACTGCTTTTTGTGACTGCCAGTTTGTCATACTTTACACAGGAACATCAGAAAGGCCATACTTGCTCAGAGTAAAGGTCCATCTGGCTCAGCATCCTGTCCCTGGGCAGTGGCCAAGAAAGCATGCCTAGGGGTGAGTAGAAGAACAAGGAAAATTAATAGTGACTCTTCCTCAGAATACATCTCCAGCCTTCAGTTGCCAGTGACTCAGGAACTTCCAGCCTTACTGTCTCAGTGCATTTTTTAACAGAGTCCTGTCTGGTATTCGAGGGGAAGAAAAGGGTATTTGGCATGAGTGGGTTTGTAGATCCTGAGATGTGTCTGTTGTTAGTGATGCCCATGGAGTGCTCAAAGGTGAAAAGCTGTTTGGGTTCCCTAGGTAGTCTGTGTAACTCAAGGACAGCAGTGGTTCCTGTCCATTCGCTATCTTCTCACTTCCCATGGTTCACGAGTATCTCTTACTAGTCAAATACAAGCTGCCTCTCTGTTCAGGTACAGGATACGTTGCCAATTTCTTCGCATTTCTTCCCTCACCATCCTTGGCTCTCCTCTGTTTCTTATTCTCTTATTAGGCAAAGATGATCCATTTCTCCTCTGCTGCACACACCTCCAGGTCAGCTGCAATGGGTGATGAAGGAGCACAAGGCCAGCTGCCCTCACATTATTTCCATCAAGAGCAGGAGCAGGTCCCCTAGGAGCCTCTGCACAGGACTGCTGATCTCCCTAAGGCTGGAAGACCAAAGCTGGGAATCTCAACTAGTTGTCTGTGAAATTAGTCCAGGGAAAAGTATCTGTGCATTTATGAGTAGACCTCCCAGAACAGTTTTCCTGTAATGCCCTTGACTACTTAAGGTCTTTGCAGGAGGTCTGAGCCAACCAGGCCACTACAGGAATGATCCACCAAGATTAGAGGCAATCAAAACCTTGTAGTGCAGGTGAGAAAAGCAAATGCCCGATCAAATATGGAGTAGTTCACCTGGAAGACTTATCTTGTGGTATATTTTAAAATGAACAGCCATTTTTTCTGTTTCCATGGAAACACTGAGGCGACTTCACAACAATTTGCTGTACAGTTGGCAGACTGGTGAAGCTCCGAATGCAGACCCCTAAACAAACTAAGACTTGCAGGTGCAAAGTTGTTTGACTTTTTAAAGTGAAATTGAAAAGTAGGTACAGCTTACAGCTAGAAGAAAGGAACACGTAACTGGAGTGGGAGAACACATCCAGCAGAAAAATTCTCAGCTGTGGTGTTAATATGTTGTTACAACAGGAATAATTTTTTACAGAGCTTTCCCTGTTAGTGCCTTGTGACGGGCATAATTAAAGGGGTGTAATACACATCAGTGAAGGCCCTAGGACAATCTGCTATGTGGCTGATGTTTGATCCAAATTACTACAATGCTCGTCATTGTGTGAGCAGGACATTGGCATATAAGCAGTTTGAAAATGAGGGTGCTGCTCCCAGGAGGGACTTCTAGCTGTACGTGTGCAAACGCAATGTGTAGGCAGTCCCTGTGTCAAATCTTGCCTTCTCCATACAGCTGACTGCACACAAGTGAGTACACCCGTGATGGATACGGGTGCTGTCAATAGACATCTGCTAAGAACTGGACTGAGATCCTCCAGCCTTCTCATATCAGTTGCTGAACAGATGGTGAGCCATCATCATCATTATTTCATATTCCAGATTCATGGAGTGGGGCTGTGAGCTGGCAATTTCTTTTTCTCAGCTTGGGATCAACAGATCTTTAAAAGTCACAACATTATTATTATTCTATTAATGTCTAGGGACCCACTAAGATTGGGGCACCTCGTACTAAGTGCATACACAGGATAGAGGCTAGTAAGAATTCCTTGTCCCAAACACTTTAAGTAAGTATGGACCTAATTTTGGCATAAGCCTGTGAGTTATACCTAAACAATCCTGACTTCCTTTGTGCCAGTCCCAACGTCCCCTTTTGCTGAAAGGGGCATCATTTGGGTGGGATCAGGTGAATGGGAAGTTACTGATGCTGCTCCCAGCTTCTTCTAGCAATAACTGTTCATCATACAGTCCTAATTTCTGTAGTGACCTGCTGAAAGTGTCTTACCTGTACTTATTTTATGTCATGTTGGAACAGAGTATGTGTGTGCATGCAGTGGATTACTGGGTGTGTTGCAGTGCAGTGAGGGTCTCTGGTTCAGGCATGGTAGCTTTTCAAGCCGCTTTAGTGTGAGATCAAGCACTCATCTGATGATACCATTCATGTCAGATGAGTTCAAAAGGAGATAAAAAAATCTTGGTGAACAATTCATAGTGCCAAAGCTGAGCTAAGAAGCTAAACCCACAAGCATTGGCTCTGTCAGACAGCAAGGTAACAGAAGCTGCAACAAACCATTCTTACATAACGAAGCAATTATGTTTTCTGTCTCACAAGTTTTTGAAAGCACAGCTTTCTCAGGCTTTCCACTGATAACACTTTGAGGCTCTTCAGGGAAAGCATGATAAATAAGCAGTCACTATTGCAAGCATGGTTTGACCACTGATTTTTCCTGCAGAAATATGTTACATTTTTTATATCTATGCTGATACACTCTCACGCCTGAAATAGGTCAAGTAGCTGTCACTGAGGGAAGTAGCAAGTCACTGAGGGAGGATCCCCCATAGAATCGGAAACAAACAAACAAACAAAAAGCCATGGTTAGAAAGAGAAACAAGTAATGAAGCTGTCACAGAGTTTCTCCAAACCATTTTTTATCCTAATCTTCTTGAAATATTAAATTACAAGAACTGCAGTAGCAGGCTCCCCAGACAAAACTGTACCATATATACAAATTAAAAATAAATTATAAATGGCTCTGTACAAGAAAAATTTAATTCTTCCCATCAAAGCATTAAATGGACTGAGGAGAACATGTCTTTTACGGTTTATAGAGACACTTCAGAAGGCTACCATTTGTCTTGCTAAAGCAATAACAAATAATATTTGTGGCCAAATTGCGCATTACTTATGCAAAGCAAAAAAGGCAACTGGGCTCTTTAAACACAGAAAAATAAAGATTATCTGTAAATCCAGATTCCAGGTACAAATGGGTGTTGCATGGAGGGTTTTGAGATCCAGACGTGAAATTGCACATGTTGCAATTTGGCAGCTCAGGCCCACCTCCGTGGTAACAGCAGAGGGCCCAAGGACTCAGCCCACACTCAAAAGGCACTGGGCCCTCAATCCCAGGAAAGGTGCAGGGTGCCCAAGCACAGCATGCATCGGCACATGTTTAGGTATGCAGGTGCGTATTTCTGAGAGCAGGTTCTCCTGATCTTAGTGCACTCAGGGGGAGGACAAGGTGCTCAGAGTGTTAATGTGAGTACTGCTCAGCTGGGTCCAAAACTCAAAATCCTTTGGAGTCAAATTCAGAGGGATGTCAAGCACCTGCAGCCCCATCCACATTCTCTAGAAATGGCAGGAATCTGCTGGAAGGTCAGCATTTGGTTCTCTCGTAACAGCGATTATTCACAAGTGTCTGGGAGAAATAAAAGCTGTAGCAGTTTGTCATTGTTCCAGGCAGATAAAAGGACAAAAATACTGAATCCAAATGAAATTGCTGGCAGGATTTCCTAAGATAAAGTACAGCCTGCTACCTGTGTAGCACCTACATGCATAGTTTTGTTCTTGTGGGGTGAGAATTCTGAGCTCTTTAATGACCACAGATGGTAAAGACCCCCTCTGAATGTCTTTTGAATGGAAATAACTGTAGTAACTGTACTAACTATCAGCGAAGAACCCCAAACACCTAGCTGAACCCCTGCTATAGAAATGACTCAGGGGTAAGAGGGATGAATCAGCAGGTGAAATCTTACTTCATATAGCACGTGGGTGTTCTAAGGTTTCCATCCAAGCTTCAACCTTGTTTAGTTTATGAGATCTGACAAGATCACAGCCCTTGCTACTAGACTGCAATACAAAGCACTGCACTAATTCACAGATGTCAAATCTGCCACCCTAGATAGAATACACTGGTAATACTCAAAGTTCTTATGGAGCTCTCAGCCTTTTCAGTGGGCAGAATTTAAATAGGCAAAGGGAGAATAAAACCAAGTTACATATTGAAAATACTGCTGAAAATAGCCTAGGAAATCTAATGTTAGTAAATAGCAATGGTGGTACTATGTGAAAGTGTATTAAAATAATCAGGCTTATACATATATCACATGTAGTTTCAAAGCACCTCATAAACATTAGTTAACCTCAATAACCAACATTCCTGCCATATAGAAATGTAGCATCTCTTTCTTTGTTTCATAGACCCACATCATACTTCCAAGCAAGAGATCATACATTTAGAAAGCAGCAGAGGAGAGGCTGTGACCCTGGAGTCTTGGTGACCTTCATGCATCTGGAAGAGGACTACTTTGTTACTCATATTCCCCAAGTAGGGAAAACAGAGAAGTCCCCAGCAGAACAGCAATGCAGGAAGACTCAGGCTGCACTCAAGCAGTTGAAGTGTGGCTCTTACACACCCCAGCTACATCCCACAACCACCGCAGAGACTGCGCAGGCACAGACATTGCTGGGGAATTCCCGTTCCCCAAGAAGGGAAGGAGCCGGGCAGCTGTGGGCTCCTGTTTGCACATTGCTGCAGACTCCAGCTGTGTGCCCATTCCAACATCACCTTGCAGTGTAAACCCCAGGTAGGCCGCGGTTGTTCGCTGCCTGTGAATATGTCCCTGAAATAAGTGACCTGTCTCTGGTGGCTCTTGGCTGGATGAGAAGTCTGGCAGGTAACTGGGATAGGTTGGCTGCTCCTGCCAAAGAGCTTGCTGTGGAACTGCATTATTTGTTTCAGATAGTAGAATCCGGCCATCATTATGTTAGGGAATATGCAATCACAAGTATTCTCTTAATCTTACAAAAAAAAAAAAAAAGGTTGTCATTGAGTACAAGGGCATAATTTCATGATTAGGGCTGTGCATACAAGGCACTTAGGGA
>Ga0181612_108113_pt1 | contig 10720 bp, 4 predicted proteins | sample HoacroProtozoa21_FD_119630 | JGI IMG/M metagenome (GOLD analysis project Ga0181612, IMG submission 119630) | Hoatzin crop microbial communities from Cojedes, Venezuel. Combined Assembly of Gp0051906, Gp0051904, Gp0051908 | reverse complement strand
TGGAGGCTGAGCCACAGGAAAGAACCTGCCCCTAAGACACTGTTTACAACGTCTGGATTTAGTCATCCAAATGTTTTCACCTTTTCTTCAGTATATTTAGAAATGGAAGAAAAAGTTATGCTAAACATTCTCAGAAAAAAAGAAACTGGGTTGTTTGATTTTTTTTCGGTAGAAAGCTCCAGTCACGGTGCCTTTGGTGATTTAATCTGAGGACAGGAGGTTGCATAATGCCTGAAGCAGTTCAAACCATGGGATGTGAGCCAACACTAGGCACAGGTAAAGCCGGAGACACACATTTTTAAGACAGGTGCTTTGAACTGAGGCAAGTATTGGTGCGATCTCTCAAGTTTTTATGAGACTTGAATAGAGGAGAGAAGAAAATCCGCCCTTTTTAAGCAGGGCATTGGGAGTATCTCACCTTTTCATTGTCGCCTGCTTGGCACTGATTTTCTGTCAGGACTGCATTGAAATCAAGCTCTTGTGGGAATGGCAGATAGTGACTAAGCTTGTGAACATAGGCTGATTTCTCAAAGCAGAAGCGCTTTAGGTGTATGGTCAGAGTCTGTGGCAGATGGACTAGCTTCATGCTCTGTAAAGCAACAAATAATGCAATTAAAAACTAAGGAACAAACCCCGGGGAGGGGGGGTAGAAACAGCCATCGCCACCCAGTGAATGTAGCATGGAGAGCAGTCAGTGCTACAGTGAATGACTGCCAATGCCACTGGACAGGAGACACCAAACCTTTGTAGCTCATCTGTACACGAGACACATACATGTAACACAACTGTGATAACCAAGTTTCTCGACTTCAGCATGATCAGCACACAGCCTTGGGTGTCTCAGGGACTGCTTCATTTCTCATCTGCTTTCTTAACCCTCGGTTGGTAGCACTAGGTTGGCCAGGAGAGGCAAGCCAACTTCCTTGTGATGTGGCCACTAGAGCTCCGTAGAGAACGCCAAGCTGACAGCTCATTCCTTCCAGCACTGCCTTTGTTGATATTACTGCTGCTGCCATGGCTGCCACCAAGACATATGGATGCATCGTGGTCTTGGAGGTGACCCACTGGTGAAAATGATGTGAAAAGTCCCCTCCAAGCCTTGAGCTGAGACAGTCTCCCTCACACAGCTTCAACGCACTTGCCTCTTCATGAAAGAGCTAATCCACTGGCTGGCAGAGACCAATACTGTAAAAAACGGGGAGCCCAGTGGAGAGCAAGGAAGAAAGGAAATCACCCTACAGCAGCCTACTTTCATGTGTACGCACAGCTCCTGTAACATATTCTTGTCTACCCCTGGAGCTATGCAGCGGCGTAAAGCCCCACAGCAGAAACACAACATAAACCAACAGAAGCTCCTCTGCTGGTACAGAAATGCTACATCCCTCGGTGACTTACATTAAAACCCACGAAAGCGTTCTTTCGTTGCTAGAGCTACATCTATAGTAGAGAACTTCCTCACAGGAAAGATGCAAGCGGTTTACACCTAGCTGGCATTGCTGTGCTGACAAGTCTGAGTTGCTGATCTCCGCTTCAGCTGATATGGTTGAGTCCTTTCCCCACCCTTCACAGTCCTAAAGGGAGCTCTGGGTATGAGAGACATATGGGGAAATAATTATCTGATTACCTGCAAAAAAGGTGTTCTCTTTCCACACTGTTCACAGAAACACATGTTGTGATCAGTCAACTCTTCTGGATGGAAAAAGTACTGCAGACAGTCCTCCTAAGAAGACAGAGATTTCTTTCAACTGAATTCCTTCAAGCTGGATTTCTATTTCTACTTGTACAGGGCACATGCAAACAGCAAAGCCACAGGAGGCATATTTTATTCAAAGGACAAAAGATTGCCTGGCAGCTTAAAAAAGGGTATCCCCTTTTTCCTAACGGTTGGTATGATTACATTAGTCGAAAAAAAATAGAGTACCACATTTTCCACAATAAAGATACTGAGGCGTAAGTGTCCTATACCTACTTCAAAGCCTTAAAGGCTTTGAAAGAGGTTCCTTTAGGCTGAAACAGTACAAAGTGGTCAGAGAATAAATAAATAAGGTCCAGTGGTCCACTGTCACCTGAAAAATCCAGTCTCTTTTTGGCAGCACCTACATAGCTACATCATCACTATCACTGCTGTATCTGGATATCAAACAGCAGTGCTGATTTAACAGCAGAAGAACATTGCATTGGGCAAACACAGTGTGTCTGGCCAGGGACTGTAAGTTATCCAGGGCGCCTCACTGCAGTACCTAACGTCTCACAGGTACACATCACTGTGCAGTGTAAGTCTTTGAGTCTTACAGAGTATTGAGGCAATACTCATTTTAGAAAGGCAGTTCAAGGACTTTATTTTCCATCCCCCAAATCAAACAAAATTTTTGAGAAATTAAGAACCCCTCAAAACAAAGAAGAAATGTGAATGAGAAAAGATCAGCTCAGAGACACAGACACCCTGCAGAGATTCATGCAGGGATTGTAGATGACTCCTAGGAGACACCAGTGCTGCAAGGAGAAGGCTCCCACAGTGAACAGAGGGGAATCTGCTTCCTAAGGAAACAGTGCTGCCACTGAACTTACCAGAGTCTTCAGCATCTGGGAATTGTAATTCAACACTGGGAGTGGAAGAGTTAACATGCTGGTGTTCCTCTTTGTTTCTGAAGAGCATTTCTGACAGGCCAGGTGCTCCTGTACACAGATAGTGTACAAATCACTCAGGTCTTCAATCTACAGGGGTAAAAAAAGGCCAAAACATCATTTATGAAGAACAGAGCTGAGGTATTTCCCTCTGTGGGTGGGAAAGCCCATGTGGACACGTTATTTCACACAGTGTTACTGCTTTAAGGCTTGAACCCAGATCTGACATTGACTTACATGGACAGGGCACTTCTCACCATTTACAGGAGAACAACTCCTTCCCTTCACACCCTAGCAGAGGGGAAAGACACAGCATATAACAAGATCAGTTAAATGTCTGCTCCAGTTCAGAATTTTACTGTTTTGTCTGGAACTGCAACAGGAGCCTGTCCTATGTATGAATAAAACTACGACAGTGGGTTGAGGAAGATTCACTTTTCCCTCACCTTACACAGCTCCCATGGGAGGAACTGTGATATACAAAACATACTAACAGCGACTAATTATAAAGAAACGCACACGGCTGACTTCTAAGAACAGAGGAGCTGTGTCAAGACATGCCAATAAATGCTTACAGAAATTGGAAAAATGGAATGCAAAGTAAATAAATTCAGTGTTGCAAAAAGATCAAACTTTTCATTATTAATCAGTTCTCCCATTAGAATGGAGACCGTGGCATGCCCTAAAATTAGGATGAACAAAAGTTAACATCATCCTTACCAGCTCTGGCTTTTTAATCTGCTTCTTTATCAAGTTCCAGAGAGTCAGAAAGAGCTGGGCAGCATCATGCTGCACAAACACTGGACAAACAGAAAATACAACTTCAATCAATATTATGAACAGCACCAAGTACAGATTTCCCCCAGACGGCAAAGGGAGATTCACTGTCCCCCATTAGATCCAGTCCCTTATTCCCCTGCCGCTCCCTGCCAGGGACAGAGCTTAGACTGGAGCAGAGCTGCAATGTCTCCACACGGCCTGAGCAGGCAGTGAGAAAAGATGGGAGGGCCTGAGTGCCCCATTACACAACCCAGTGCAAAAGTCATGTCCTTGTCACCGTATGCAGGGCCAAGAGTATACCCAACACCTACCCGAGGATAGGGCTCAGATGTCTCATTGAGTTGAGGGCTGCATTTTGAGTCCTTCTTAGAAACAATACAAGGGAGGTTCTGTTCTCTTTTTCACCTTTGTTACTCCACAGACTTGTCTCCCCTATCCCCTCGCTAAGGCTATAACACTCCTGAGTGCTGAGATAAAAATAACAGGGAAGCCTGCCCACACGTCTCATCTACCAAATGGTATAAACCTGTTGACCCCTACCCAGAGAAAAAGCACACAGTTTCAGCACAGAAAGCCAAGGATGATGTTGTAACATTATGCTTTGGCTTTCCACTCTGGCTAACCTGGCATGTTAAGAAACCCAGGATGGTGGGACACAGCTCAGTGCACAGCTTGCTTAGAATGGCTCAGCAGAGAATTGCTGCAAGATCGAACTGGGGTGGGGCGGGAAGTTCCACTCCCTCGAATGCCAAGAACTGATGCTCTCAGCCCATGATGAACTCCAGATTTATGAACTCAGCAAAAGCTACACATAGTTTAGCAAAATCTATGCTTGATCATAGGAGAAACAGATTATGTGGAATAATCCAACACCATGAGGTGGAAGTGCTTTCAAATTCCCTGCAAGTCTGCAGGTATGACTTCAGCTGGGTTCTAGTAAGATGTCTGTACACCCCTGACTAAATGAAGCTCAGAAATTCTATCTTTCCTCCTGTCTAATAGCACATCTGTGATCTGAGTACAGCACCACTTGCTGGGATATAGGACTTTACGAACCACACTTGAATTTTAAAGCTGAAGGACAAGGTGGGAAACTGCCAAGCTTTACAAACTCTCTTTGGGCATCTCTTCAATCGGAAGAGAGAAGGCAAAATGCAGAGCCATTCAGTCTCAGGTGGAAAAATGATGCAAACAGAAACACTCAGGTTATCTCACGTTCCTCCTCAATACTGGTCTGGGCTGGCTACTATCTGTCCCTTTCAGTGCTGACCTGGCTTTTATACGAAAAAGATCAAGGCATTTGGATATACTGTGTGTATTTGTACACATAAACAGACCCTCGGCACCCCACTGTCACCAGTCACCCATGCATTTAACAATCTCTCTCTCCTTTCGGACCCTGCCCAGGTGTGAGGTTAAGCCAGCAAACTCTTCTCTCTGCCCTTGTAACAAGGAACAGGAAGGATGTGGTTTCTGTCCTTGGGGATCTGGGTGAACTCAGTATCTTTTCCAAATGATCCCTTCCTTCTAATAAGAAACAGCAACTGTTTCACTATTTCCATGCCTGTATAGGAAGACAAACCTCAAGCTATCAGCTGTCCTCTCTCTGCCCTGCACAGCCCCTTCCCTCTGGCCAGTATCAGTAGCTGAGTCTTCTAGCAATCTGAAAGTCTTCCCACCCTTTGAACACCAGCAAGGATAGCCAGCAGGGTCTTCACAAGGAAGTCACAGCGTCTCACTCGCAACTGGGAGGCAGCTATAAAGAGCAATACATCATCATGTACCTACTCCTCACGTTTCTGAACCTCTGCACAAGATGTCAGAGTCTGCACTGCTTGTCAGTGCTTGATAATTAACATCCCTGGTCTGCCGACAGAGGCAGGCATGAGGCGGCACTGCTTACGTTTCACTTTGTATTCTGAAAGACAGCAAGCGAAGTCTATGGGAGAAACAGCTTTCTGCTTGCCACACTGCATCTCCTCCAACAGCAAGAGCATTTGGTACGGGACATTCCGCCTCTTCTGCGCAGCATGTGGTGGCACTATGATCCTAGAAAGAGAAGAAGCAACATGAATGGTAATCAAGCGGTACAATGGAGAAATATTAGACACAACACCTGAAGGAGCAGAGGTGGATAGCACATATAGCAACTCAAGAGGAACCAGAATGGGCATGTTTTCAGCAAAAGAAGGAAAAAGGGGAAGCAGACACCTGCACTAGCTCATCCCACAGTGCAGGCTGACAGTTCTAAAGCAAAAGGCCACAATTTTAAGTTGGCCTGTTTCTGAATAAGGGGCAAACTGAGCAGGACCTGAAGTGCTGGGCTCTAGAAACAACATTATAGCCAGTTTCAGAGCTGTTCTTGCGTCTCACCCATTCAAGCCTTTGTTGTCCACATACCCTCAAAATTTCACGGTCATGTATACCATCATAATGCTTGTATTTCAACTATACGCCAACTGCAAAGTTCTTTATCCTCTCTAAATCCATTGAAGTCCACAGGTTTTTCTAAGCCTTTCTTCAAATAACAATGGTAACCTACTGTCTGCATTATTTAGCTTTGCCCATTTCTGACACTTCTCATCTCTGTGTGTCTAACTTGTCGTTTTCTCCCTCTGCACACTGGTGCCTGTGTAAGAAATCTGGAGAAAGGAGGACTGAATAGGAATGATCCACTTAGACGATTAAAGCTGCAGTGAACTGAGTAAACTGAAAACAAAGCAAACCAGTTATTAGTGTGGTTGCTAAGGAGGCAGAAGCCCAAATCCTCCTCACAAAGTAGCAGAGAGCACAGTCAAGCAAAACAAAATAACACTATATATTCACCATCTGCAAAAACACTTCTTCTTCCCCATCAGGAGCTAGCCAGGACAACCAGGGGCCAGAGGCTATGGATCACCAATATGTTTATGTGCTTAAAGTTACAAAATTAATAGTGGATATGGTTACACACGACACATCCTTTAGTTATAACGGCCTATGAGCATATCTGGAATAAAATCATATCCTGTTACAGAAAAGAGAGATACAAGTCACAAAGACTTGGTTCAGGACCACAGTTTACCCGTGTGCAAACGGCACGTGAATCAGAGATGACTACCGAGTCAGAACACTGCAACTTCTACCTTCGCAGGCCTAGTCTGTGTGTGACGGACACAAGACAGAGACCTCGCTGAGTGAACTGACAGCACCTTGCTAGCGCCTTGATGACCCAAGCTTCAAATGTACATCCCATAGAAAAAAAGGAGTGGAGACAACCGACCGACAATGGAAGTATCTCAGGTAGCTCAAATAGGTGGTACCTTCGAAGGATTCCTGTGAAGTGTATATTCATGAAGAACACTTGGAGCAGAGAGTTCAGACAGCAGCTCTGTCCTACGTTGTACAGTCCAACAGCCCCTGTAGGCACATAAAAAGAGGAAGTAATGCCTGGAGATAGGTACAGGAAAGGAAAGTGAAAATTATTTGGACACGGCAAACTCCTCTTGTACATATTCAGCAATTCAGCACATAGGCCCAGCATCTTGGTCAGATCTAGAAAAGTGTTCAGTCTACTCTTACATTCCTCCAGCAGATAACATTCATTTTTTGTTTGGCAACTGACAGGAAAAATCCAAGTAAGCCTGGATTATGATACTCAGATGTCTCCCAGTTCCTCTATTTTCAGTCCTCTCACAACACATCTAAACATAAAATTTAAAAAATCAGAAGTCAAAGGCTGCCTGTATGAAGATTTTTATTCAGCCTTTTACATATCCAGGCCTAATAATAAAATGAAGAGGTACATGTGGGATCACAGGCTAGCTGTCTGCCACACAGGGTCTAAGCTTCCCCTTCAGCCTACCTCTGGTATTCTTTCTCTTGGTTTCAAAGAAAGGAACTAGCCTGAGAGCAGTGGAAAAAGCAAGTCACAGCTGTTCACACGACATCCAAAAAGGTGGTATATTCTGTGGCCCCAAGGGGTACAAGTAATTGTGGTTAGAAATCAGAAGTTTTTTCTTCTGACGTCATCACCAAAGGGAGAGAGGACATGAAACAGAAACTCAGAACAACTCTGAAATACATACAGTCGGTGGTAAGGGTGGGCTATAGCTGGGACAGAATGGTATGTACAACTGAAATACCAATGACAGCTTTTGAGAGGCCAATCTAGTGATGCAGCAGAATAACTAGGGCCTAGTCCACAGCTTAGGAAACCCAGAAGCAGCACTGGCTGTGTTTGGAAAGAGACAGGGCTAGCATCCAGAGACCTTTTCGGTTGCAATGGCCAACTGGAGTATTTAAAAGTGGGAAAAGCTCATGTAATCCCTTCCCAAAAAAACCAAAATGGTTACTTGGCAGGGCGAAAGGAGAATTGTCTGTATATTCCTCAGCAAAGAGGTAAAGAATGTGAGAAAATGAAGCCTAAGGACAGAGAATGCAACAGCGGGCATTAGAAATAGAAAATACGAGAGTGAAGAACAGACAAAACATTATTACCATTTTTTAAGTCTGCCACACCAAAGACTGAGGGTAGCCTCCGTTCTTTGGCCTGTGGCTCTTCAGCTTCCTTTTTATTATCCTGTACGTCTGCTTCTGCCTTCATGGCCTCGTTCAGTGCCAGCTCTAGTTTCTTTCTTCTTCCCTGACGTCCACTTCTTTTTCCCATCAACAATATCGCACAAAGACAAAAGGACTGCAGAAAGACACAGAAAGATCAGAAAGAGGGAGAGCACCCAGAAACACAGGGTTTGTCTTTGTATTTGACATTTTCATGATGAAAAAGCTGGAATGCCAATAAAATTAGTAAGATTACTGCAATGGCATTTGGTATATTTGAATTAACATGGGCATTACAGGTGTGCAGGCTATTGGCAAGGCAATAGACATGGAGCTTGACAGCAATTCCACACCCTGTCTTCCTTCTGTGGTTAAACAAATAAATCTTCAGTTCTACAGAAACAGCTCCACCTAGCCAGGGAACTCCAGATATCCCTGTTCAAGAAGATCTGGTAAATAATATGATTAAAATTGTCCAAATGGCAGTTGTTGCAAAAATCCTCTGTTTACTAAAAGCAATGGTTTATCACCCAAAGCATACCAAGTATTCAAAAGGGCAAATTTCACCCTCTCTAGCCTTCTGAGCTGATAAGCATTTGTTTTCCATACTGGGCTCTCTGTGCTGTTTTTAAGATCCTTAGTCACAGCTCTGCCGTGGCACTCTGGACTGTAATTTTTAAAGGCATTTAAGCACCTCAATATGAATTTCTTTTTATGCTCCTTCAGGTGATCACAGGTCAAGTAACTGTTTAAGCAAGAGAAACATTATAATGCCTTGATTTTCAAGGGAATATTGAACAGACCATTACTCTGACAGTCTCTTACGATTCAGCTACTGGCTCTTTCAGTAAAAGTTTAAAAAAAATCACCAAACTAAAGCAAAGTAAAAATACACAAGCAAACAAGTGACAAATGTTGGAATACAATTACACAAAAGCAAAACTTTTTAAAAGCCCACCTCCAACACGGAGGCAGAATCGGAAAGAAAGTATATGCTTAGGGAAGCATTCACAGGGGGAAAAATCCCACAGAACAAATGCTCAGAAATGATTATTTTACAAATATTAAATGGCATGTAAAATAAACCTGAGGTAAGGTACTGAAAGAATGAAGAAAAGCTACCAAGAAAGGGAAATAAGCAAAAAATCCTGGTTCTGCCTTCCACAAACAGAAAATCTTTGCTTTAAAAGCATGTTATTTTTCAGGTTAACTGTGCCTCATAATGTTAAATATCAAAGTTTCTGAAGAACTTATCAGGCAGGGAAACTAGAAATGGATTTTTTTCCCCCATTTATTATCTTTAAGTTTAAGTATACTTTTTCCCAACTGTACTTTTGATTCTTTACTTTCAAAGCTTGTTTTTGAACTCAAAGTGTCAGACACTCAGATTCGCTAAATATTGTTGAATTTGCTGAGTAATTTTATTTGGGAAAAAAAAAACCCTCAGACATTCAAAGATAGATTCAAGAATATTGCTTTTTATATCCAAACCCAGCAATTAGAACGGATATGCAGGAAAAGCGAAATTTGATTTGATTTCTTCCTCGGCAAAGCAGAGTCTGAACTCACACTGCCTCTTTCCCTAGAAATGATTTAACCAGGCATTCAGGTTTCTGAAAGCCCAGCTGGAGCCCATCTTCACTTGCACAGCGAGAGCCAGCGGGTTTAGTTGGTGTAATATCAGCCAGAAGATAAGTCATGCTCGCAGCCAGTGGAGATGCCGAAACAGACACAAGGGAGGGGGCAGGCAGGGCAGAGGCAGCTGAACAACAGCTAGGGATGTACCGGGGATGAGGCGAACTTGCAAGACAGAGTTTCTGGCAGGAGAGGTAGGATGGGATGAAAGAGCAAGCTCAGGGCTAAAAGGTGACGGAGCTGTACATAACATATGGAAGATTAATCAAGAATAAGCATGGGAACACAGAGATCTGAGCAAGCCACATGGAAAATAGTTAATGTGTGCATGAGTGGATGAAAGGGTCATGCTGGAGAACCACCTGGAGCACCTGGATGGTTGGTTGTCACTGAAGACAGTGACAAGGGATGACTGTGTGAGAAGGCTAACTCTCTCTGATTAGGAAGTGTGAGAAAGGAGGGAATCATCCTGTTTGGCCTCAGAGCTCAGACTCGTATCTGTGGATATAAATTACTTTCTTGACTCTTTTGCAAGGTTGCTTGCTTGTTTGTTCATTAGCTCGCTCGCTTGCTTGGCTTTGGAATAAAAGAAAGTTGCCTTGAGAAGAGAGAAAGTCCAACTGATTTTTTCACCACGTTTGGTGATTTCAATCGCCACATTGGGCTGATTTCTTCACTGCAAAAAGGCTTTAGATGACTTGAGAAACGGGCAGAACGATATCAGGGCAGGAAGGTGCAGGGGGATACATAGATGGGAGGATTTGGGTCTCTGGTTTGATGAAACTGTCCCCCAGGCACTACCAGCAGGAACCCTGGTGTGGGGAGCAGAGACACGAACACAGGTTCCCATCCCTTGCACAGAACTTTCTCATTTCAGCTATCAGAAATACAGCATTCCAAAGATTTGCACTTGACCTGTCTTTCCCTGCATAATGTATAAAAAAACACAACGAGTGAGCATGGGAACTGAGGAGCAGGCCCCCCTCTTGCCCTCGACGTCTCCTCTCTCGCTGGGGGAGCGGGGTCGCTTCTCGGTTTCCCTTTGCAGGTCAGGCGTAGGACTCGGCGCTGCTCCCTCAACGCACGTGGCTCGGCCGCGCCCAGCGGCCACGCTTACGCCCGGCGGCGACGAGGCAGCGCA
>Ga0181612_120799_pt1 | contig 10721 bp, 8 predicted proteins | sample HoacroProtozoa21_FD_119630 | JGI IMG/M metagenome (GOLD analysis project Ga0181612, IMG submission 119630) | Hoatzin crop microbial communities from Cojedes, Venezuel. Combined Assembly of Gp0051906, Gp0051904, Gp0051908 | reverse complement strand
TAGGCTGCTCCAGGAACTGGGTTCACACCTCGTAACCTCTTCACCCAGACTGAAACACTCGCGATGTGCCCGAATGAGAGCTCATCCTTTGAGATGCTGGGCGCCTTTAATTCCCACTTGCGCCTGTTGTCTCAGGAGGTGTGACCGGCCCTCAGGATCACATCCCGGCTGCATTCCGCCCTGGATGAGGAAGGACAGTCTGTTCTCACCATTCTGTGGGTGATGAATGCTGTTGTTCCTATGACAACCTCACTACTGCATCCTTATTTAAAAAAAATCATATCTATAGGGGGTTACTATGATTTGTTAGATGTGCCATGCACATGCACTTTAGTGCTACAACTTCCTCGTAAGCTTTGCTTAGAAGAAAAAATACAGGATGACAAGAAGAGTAAGTTACATGAATATTTAGGAGCACTAGACAGTAAGAAAATTCCTGTGTGAAGCAAGCCCATGCTGACAAACATTTTGAGACACCTGGCTCCTAAGACAATATTTTAATCCCATGGGTTGTGATAGGAATAATGAAAATTCTACTTTTGCATCATCCATGGTACTGTTGTGTTGTGAGAAAAATCAGCCGCTGCAGTAATACCCTCTGCTGCAGAGATGGTTTTTAGTCCAAGCACTTACAGTGGTAACAGCCCCAGACTGGGGTTATGGAAGTGTGCCTGAGCTTGCCTGGCCTTCAGACCATGCCAGGAGACAATTTGTTTTGGGGACAGTGGCAGGAGCGAGCCTGTCTGCATGCAGCTTGTTCTTTGGAAATGCAGAAGTGTGGCAATTTGCTGGAGAATTATTCCCCTTCGGTTCCCCCATTTGCTCTTTTGCCCTTATGTCTTGCCGTTCAGTCATGTCAAAAATGCGATGTCTCTGCTTGTGATGCTTCTTCATCTATGCAGAGAAACTTTATCTTTTCTATTTAATGCCTTTTGATGTCTGTTTGGAGAATGAAAAAAAAGAAGCCAGACCGTAAGTCGTGTCTCCAAGGAAGAACATCGGTGCTTCTCTCAAAAGCTGCACCAAGACCTGCTTCAAGAGTGACTGCAGTTTCAACAAGCCCAGCCATTCCGAAAGTAAAACAGCAGCAGGAGAGGATTAAATCCTCAGGGAAAGGGCCACAGAGGGTAAAAAAAATAAAGGACTTCTTTTTAAAAGCAATAGGAAGATGAAGTATTTTATTGCTGATTCTTAGAGAATTTGTACAAACGTAATGACAGGGAAGAAAAATTGAATGACCCTTTCACATGGTCATGCACAGTTAATTGAGAGGACCAAAGTGTCCATCGCAGGGTAATTTGGGAGATTTAAAAAAAAATCTTCCAGAAAGCAAATAACTCTGAAGATGGGGAGAAATTTCTCTTATTTCTTTAAAATATTGATTGTTTCATCCTTTAAAAATTCATAATGCTGCCAGTGACCTTCCATGCTAAGGGACAGAGATGTCTTTCAGATCAATGGCTTTTAATTTCTTTAAACCAAAGCAGCACCGAACCGTCTGAGGTACGTCCAGAAAACACCCTTATTTCTGTTGCTCAGTGGTCAGGGAAACGGGAAACTGCAGAACAGCAAAGGCTGAAACACAGATGGCCTGGGAGGGAACAACACTTGCTACTGGTAAAAAACAACCACCATTTCACTAGTTATTATTTCTTTAATATTCCCAGTTCCTGCTAATTCCTCTTGGCTTTACTGCAGGTGCTGACAGGAACTGGTAGCTATTTCTGGAGGTCCACAGCCAGCAGCGAGCAGCTCTGCTCCAGACTTGGGGCACCGAGAAGCCGGGGCTGCGGGATCCCATCCCCTTCCCCGCTCCGCCTGCCTCGTGCCAGTAACACAAAGCGGAGCAAGACCAGCACTTCCGAGCAACCCACAGGCCGAAAATGTCTGAGATTTTCAGACTGAAATCAGTGCTAATATCCCTGTCCTTCCCACCATGGAGAGCTTTCCTCTCCACAAGCTTTAACGACTCTTTCACCCTCACCTTTTCAAGATTTCACACTTTTTTGGCCAGCCTGCGTATCAGGAAACACAGAAAGCCAGGAGATGGGTCACCAGACTCCAGGAGAACATCAATGAGCCAGGCAGCTGCCCTTCCTCCAGCTCGCCCTCCTGCCCCTTGCTTTGGGATCCCATAGGTACGACGCGCACAAGCCCGTAGCACATTCCACCAGCGCAGCCCCAGCGTGTGGATGGCTGCATCAGCTCTGCTGGCGTTTCAACAAGCCACATTGCACTCCCATGGATGTTCCTCAGTTGAGAGCATTATCTGCCCAGTAACTGCAGGACAAGAGGGTGCAGGACGAGAGGGTACAGGATGTGGGCTCTCCTGAGCTGAGATTCTTGGCAATTTGTGACACCAGCTTTTGCCCAGGGACAAATTCAGATCTGTAAAACTGAGGGAGGGATCGTAAAACCTTGTAACTCCCATCCGTATGAATCAGTCACAGGCTGTGATCAGGAAAGAACTCTCAGATCCCTGTATATGTGTTTCAAGAGCTGCAAACGGAACACATTGTACCAGCAAAACAAGCCCAACCTGCGAGTTGCACGTGTTTTTGGCTTCACCGCCAAAGGACAGGCAGGAGGTGGATGGAGCAGAGAGCAGCCAAGAGGTGTGAAATCATTACCCTAAAGCTTTCTGGATCAAAGCCGGGCCATCTCCAGAGGGCTGAAAGGTGTCAATGCACATGTTGAAAAGTCCTGAGCCACCGGTTGCTGCTGGAGAGAGGACGGACTGGAAGAGAGGGTGAAGATGGAGTTCTGTGTTTGGGTTGGGATGAGGAGGTGGGCAGCCACCGCCGTGCCCCTTGGGCACCCAAAGGGCTCTGGGCAGGACTCGACCAACCCGTCCTTCCCGGGTGGGACATCTGCAAACCCTCCCCGGTTCCTGTACCTGTGAGGTGCAGAATTTGCCTCTGGGGTGGTGTGAGGCAGAACGGGGCTGCGAGGAGCCAGGATTGCTGCCTCTTGGTCTCTCTCCCAAATTTTCCTTCAAACCTCTCCATTGCCCCTTGCACACCAGGTGAAAGCCTGCCTAGATGCTGAGCTGTCTCCTCCTGCAGGGTTGATGAACTTCCCATCTTTCTTTGTGAGTGTTCAGGACATTTGAAAGAAGTTACCTCCAAGGCAGGAGCTTTCCTCCAGGAGGGTCTGTGGCCACTCCTGCCCATCCATGCTGCTGGGATGAAGGTCTTACTGGCATCCCAGGAAAAAAGATCTGGTCCCTGACAGTCATGGGGCTGTAATCAGCTCTTGCTTAGCTGTAGCTGCACTTAGCTGGAGCTCGTCTCACTGTGTAGACATTTTCCAAAACCCATTAGGAGTCACAGAGGAAAAGGCACAATCAACCTTCGAACCAGTGGGACTCTTGCAGAGCTCAGCGTTAGCCACGTGTTGTGGCAACACAGTGTCTAGACCATGAATTACCACCCAAGTATTTCATTTCATGTCTGTTTAGGAGAAAAAATGGAAAGGGGAACAACAGGATGGGGTCCTGTTTCCAAATATCACACAGATTGTTTGAACTGCGTTCACAGATTGAGCAAAAATATGGGGTTTGTCCCAGACATGGAATGGCAGGAGAAAGGGAAAAAAAACAGTGAGATTAAATGTAAGAGTTTTTCTTTGTTTGGAAATGTTTGCAATTTCTCCTTCCTTAACCAGCTTCTTTCAAGAACCCATTAATCCGTTGAATCATTACTGGAGGGAATTAAACCACCCAGAACTGAGTCAAGGCTACACAGCAGCTCAGGGCAGGTGGGATGCAGAGAGCAAAAGGGAGAGATTACAGATTTAGTCCGTAGCTGCTCTTCGCAAAGGAGAAGGCCGGTCAGAGACATCGGTGATGCAGGAGAAACAGAGGAATCTGTTTGTTTTGGGACCATTTCTTCTGCCGGGCAGTGAAACTACCTGCTGCAGCGTGAGCCCACCACAGCAGCTGTGCTCAGAGTCCTTTTTCACCCATTCCCAAGTGACCGGGTGTCCTCGGTCCCCAGCAGGACACGTGGCGTGGAGGTGGAGCGCTCAGCAGTGGTCCCTGCGCTGCTCTGTGTGCCCAGCGCCCTGGGGCCAGCCCGTCCCGGACGCTGGCCCCTGCGGTCCCGGCTGTGGGCAATGCACCCAGCTGCCAGCAGCAGCTGTTGGCGTGCAGATGTGGAAGCATCCCTTGCGCTGAGAGCTGCAGAGCAGGATTGCGCATGGAATAAATCGAAATCCACCGAGGTCCTTGGCTGTATTTCCATTTCATACACTCTTACCCCCAATGATGGAGTGCCTCATTCAGATGTGGGCTCGTGATTAAGGATTGCCTTCAGGCCTTGTAAATAGAAGATCATTTTGATGATTGCTGCAGTGTATGAGCTCTTCATAGGAAAGGCTTCTAAAATCCGAATGGGTTCAAGCATGCAAGAGATTAATGTGGGGCTGCATCTATCCCAGCCTGCAAATTCCAATTTATTTTTGGGCACAAACTGAGGCACAGGAAGTTCCGTCTGAACATGAGGAGGAACTTCTTCTCTCTGAGGGTGACGGAGCACTGGAACAGGCTGCCCAGGGAGGTTGTGGAGTCTCCTTCTCTGGAGACATTCAAGACCTGCCTGGACAAGGTCCTGTGCAGCCTGCTGTAGCTGACCCTGCTTCGGCAGGGGGGTTGGACTAGATGATCCCCAGAGGTTCCTTCCAACCCTGACCACTCTGTGATTCAGATTTAATAATACTTTCTAGGAAATAAAATTAGCCCAAGACAGTTCTTAAGCTTTTACCCCCGAATGACACAGGTACAGCTATTCTGAAATACCAGAAAATGCTGTTCATGTTTCCAGACAGATGTGCAGTTTATACCATCAAGAGGCTGGAGGGTACAGTTTTCAATTCTATATCCACTGCAACAACTAAGAAGCCTTAAAATTACATTTGATGGCAGCCAGGTTCTTGCTAAAAACTCAGTAAAATGTCTGCCCTAGTAAGAAAGTCTTCAGACTGTTATGAATTTGTGATTGAAGGTTATATAAACAATTCATGCTCAAACTTTAGGGTGTAGCTGCCAGCCCTTCCTTTACAGGAGGGGAAGTCACTGTTGTATTTTGATGGGAAAGTTTAAATGGCAGGAATAGGATCTGTGTTAAATTTATGAGACAAATAGGAAACAATGGTCTTCCAAACACAATAGAAGATAACTAAGTATTGGACTGCAGCCACCTATAAAGCACGTGGTGCTCCGCACAGCAGAAGTGAAGCACTTCAGTTTAGCACTCCTTAACTTCGACAACACGGGTATCTGTTTTGTTACGGTCACCAAGAACCCCTTGGCAAAGTCAGTATCTTTGAAACCTTACACAGTTCGGATATAGCGTTAACAGCCTGCTGCGATGAGGAAAACTGCCCATGCTAATGTGACAAACTGTCTGACACAAGGACTTTCGATGGACAACAGCTTGCTCTTGAACCGTTCCCGTCTCAGAAGAAATGGCAGAGAGCGCACTGGCCAAAACCACTTCTTTCCCCAAGGTACCTCCTTTGCTCAGGACATGAGGTAGTTAATTAAATTCAGGTTCTTCACTTACTCCACCTCACAGTGGTCCACAGCCTGGATCTATTGAGTACAATCTCACCACAGACAAAATCCAGGTGATGTTAAGGTACCAGGAAAACAGCCCCACCTCAATGACACATGAGTGTCTGGCTAGAGATGTGTCTGGCTGTGGCTACTCACTGGTGTTGGAAACAGAAGCCCAATCCCCCCCCCCAGTGATCACCATTCCTCGTATGCAACAGCTGCATCTCTCATCTGCACCGAACAAGGCAAAGCCACCTTTCACAAATTAACCCTGACACTTCCATGGTAGTGTATCTAATCCTCTGGAACTCCATTCATGTGATCTTTTCAATGAATTAACTTCACAGCTAGATGCAACCCCTGCACACCTCCTTGGTATTATAACTACCAGAAGCAATAAGCTTCTTGAAAGACACTCAAAACTCGTTACATCTTGGGAACTCAGAATAAGTACAGCACTCTGAAATAACCTAAAATATTTTGACCTCCAGGGCATCCTACAAGGCTCCTTTAAAAAAGAAATCAGCTTGATTTTTAGAACAGAAGATACAAAGCGGAAGGGATGCCAAAGAGGAAGGACAAGATTTTCAGAAGTCTTTGTTATGGACTTCTCACTACTGGAGTGTGGAAACAACCATACAGCAAGACTAGCAGCAGTCAGTCAGGAGTGCCCAAAGCAGGCCTTTCCAACGACAGAGAAATGAAAGGTAAGCACCTATCTGTGCAAACTAAACATTTAATATCATCTCAGCACATACTGCTGTGCTCTTTGCGCAGTATTCTAACCATCGTAGTCTCAACTCCAGCCAACAGGCTTGTGAGTCTTCTTTAATCCAGAAAGTTTCTCAAAAAATAAACCAGCAATTCACAAGTTATTGTCCTCCTTCTTTTAGTTGTGTATGCAAGATGCTGCCAAATTGCATCGTTCTCATTTCCAAAAGCAAATGCTAGCTCAACAACATACAGAAACATAAAATTACCTCTCTGAAAAATACCATGGAAAATGTGGGAGAAACAGAACTTTGCCTCAAAGATTTAATCAGTGCGTAAGAGTAACTTAGGAGTAGGAGGGTAAGAAACACATAATAAAAATGAAAACAACCTGTAGTTTTGGCAGTCTTCTCTGCAGAGGTCAAATACCAAAAATAGCAAGGGATTTGAACAGCACTAGATGAAATCTTGCACTGTTCTTTCCTACTATAAACAATACAAACAGACCCTCCCTTTATTTTCACAATTATTGAAAGTTCAAGAACAAACCTGCAGCTCTGGGCACTGGAAAGCAATTCATGCATGCAACATTACATCTGGTCTGCATTTTAAAACGAAACCGCCAAGCGCAAGGCTGGCCGAGGAGGACGTGTTAGTACGCTGCGCTTCGCTAATGCAGAACGCCTCCGGAGACCTCTCCTCACCGGCACCGCTTCGCAGCGGAAGATGGAGCAGCCGAATGATCTCAGCACTGAGGGGAAGCAGAAAACACCCATCACGCATGCACAATTTCTGCAGGACACAAACTCCTATAGTCAATTTTGTTATTTTACCAAAGCAGAGAGATCAGGTGTTTTTCCAGCATTCCCACAAAGCTGTTTGAAGGCAAAGAGAATAACATTTAGTCTACCAAGCAGGAAGGGAATAAGATGTGCAAGAGGCTACGCTAAAGTGCAGAGACAAGATGTAAACTGTCAAGAGAATTATTTCATCCTTTCAAATCAGCTGCATCTAGTTTCCAAACGTAAAGCAGAGCAAGAAAAAACTCCATGTAATTTTGTGTTTGCAGTACAGAGAAAAATACTGTACCAAGAGAGCAGGAAGGAGGAAAAAGACAAAGCACTGCCACAAAAAAGTCTATGGGAAGAGCAAAAAAATTGCGTCTACCAAACTATCTGCCTTCCATGAAATCAATTCCACCCTACCCTCCCACCAGTACGGACCTCAGGGGTACACTCCTGTTCAGTACCGGAGAGCAGAGCTGTAAGCAGGGCAGAGAACCAGGGAAATGGCCTTCAACAACAGTATCGGTTAGAGGGGAAAAAAATGAGTCAGAGCTAGGAGAGAACAAAGGGAGAAAAGTCACAGGTGTTCAGTGCTTTGGGGTTCAATAATTTAAAAAAAGGAAACTACAACTTTTGCGTACTCATATTTTGGGGGCATAAGCAGGTGTTCATGTCAGTACAGAAACAAAACCTCTTTTTGAATATTATACCAGATCTCAGTAGAGAGGGAACACAAAACCAACTTTTGTATTTGACCAAGTTAGTTTTAAATGCATAAATCATAAAAAACATACACTGAGTATTTTCATCAAAATAAAACTTTTAAAATTAGTTTTTGGTGTAATATTTTGCATTTCAACTAGAAAGACCTATTCTGATTTTGAATCCAACACTGGAAAACACGGTGAAGGCAGGCAAGATTTACAAAATTTAGGCATGCCTTCAGCTCCAAATTGCAATGAATTAACATTCAAACTTGAGTAACCGAAAGCCTATTGATATCAATTCCTGAACCAAAAGAGACAGTAAAGAGCTGCAAAGGACTCAGATGACAAACCATTGTAAGAAATACCTAAGTGTAGCACAATCCAATGTAGAATTTTAAAAATCATGTAAGAAAACACTGTACAAAACTATAAAAATGGTCAAATTACTAATTTTGGCTTCAAATTTAATTTAAAAGTATTAAAATCTGATGCTCAGATAGCTAAACTACCTTCTCTAGAACAATTCAGGACACTCTAATGTAAAACATGGGCAAGTTTCTAAATACTCCATGAAGCTGTGTCAGGCATTATTTCAAACAGGTTTGAGAATTCTCCTTTTTCAGTCTTCTCTCTTCATCCAATTCCATGCTAGCGACACAGACCTGCTAACAGGGGAGCAGCAAAGCAAGGGCTCTGTCACCAAAATCACACACTGACATCAGCAACCACATCCAGCCGAGAACTTGCTGAGGAGAGGGAGGTTTCCTACTACTGACCTCACCAGGTAGAGGATGTTATTGCATCCAGATGTTGATGAGGTGGTCACCCAATAAAGGAGGCTGCAAAGTAGTAAGAGGATAAGAGAAGCGCTAGTTTACTCTCATGGCTATTCTCAGATCAAGCTGACAGAAGCTGCAGCGGAAGCAATCCTATTTTATAAAGGCAGACCCGAAAGATTCCCAGGCAAAAGTTAAATTACAGAAAGAGATACTCTAATCAGGACATTTATCTTCTAAATTCCATATAGTCTCCTTTATTTTTGTAAAAAATACTGTATTTTAAAACCCTCTGCAAAAACTAATCTAAGCCTAAATTGCACACTCATGGCCTCTGAACAGGTAAACAACAAACTCTGCATCCTCAGTTGGATTCTAGAGAACGGGCGAGAGCTGCCAGGAAAACTGTCCTAGCGCTGGGCCTTGGCTTTTGCACTGGAGCAAGTCTCCGAGCTGGGGGTCAAATACGAGGTTTGTGCCTACTGCTCCTCTCTTCTCCCCCCTCCTCCCAGGCACAGTGCCCAAGCTGTACTCCAGCCCAGCACGCTAACAACATCGGCGGTGAGGCATCCAGATTGCCTTCTAAAAGACGGGTGAGTGTCTACCAGGAAAGTCACAGCCAGTTCTGCAACGCTCACCCTTTCTCTGACAAACACCTCCTCCTACAACGGGACCCAGGATATTGGTGAACACCCCCACGAGGAACGGAAGGTGGGCGATGTGTGCATCCAACCACTCCAGAAGACTTCACTGGCCAAGGGCTATGCAAACACCAGTGCTCCCAACTCCAGCAGATGCTAGATAACTCAGAGCTTCAAAAATACGGCACCTTTGGGTCCTGGTGTCTGTCTGTAATGTAACCACGGCTACTCAGTCAACCCAGTGCAGAACCTGAAGGGAATCCAAGTGTCAGACTTCTGCATCTGTGCTTATCTCATCAGACCACAGTGACCATAGACGAGTCATTTCCTTTCTCCTGTGAGCACCTCCCACCACAGACACCATATTGACATTACCTTTTGTAACCACAAACATCGGAAAGAAGATACGGAACTACTCAGTCTTTCCATTACATACAGCCAGCAACTGCTGGAAATCAAACATGTAGGGTACAACATTGTCCCGCATGTAAGTTTTTCTCCATTCACATTTCCACAACACAACCATGAGCAGCTAAGAGAAGGTTCATATCTTTCTCCGAACTGTTCCTCACAAGCCTCCTCACTGACAGCATTTTCATTTGCTAAAAGGTCAAACAGCTTGCTATTTGACTTGGCACTAGAGCTGTGCACCAAGATGGTCATCTTACAGACAAAGAAGACAGAAATAAAGATATTCATGCCAGTGCATCTGAACAAGAGCCTGGCCTACGAACACCTACTAGTCCCGATTCTGGCAGAACAGCTTACTAAGTAATTAGCAGCAAGATGCAACATTCACTCTTTACTTTCTTAACCAGTGAAACAAAGACAGTATCTGCCTAGCGCATAATACTCGTGTACACAAACATAGGTAAGTACAGCCAGAAGCAGACTTTCGAAAGAACAAGCCTTGTTCTGAACATCTACATTACAAGATAAAAATGCAAAAGTCACAGTAACACTGCAAAGCACTTGCAAATTCCATAATCGAAACGTGCTTTGATGTCCTTTCGAGTTGGGGATTACAAGAAAGGACTCCAAGAGCAATGATTTTTAGGGCCATTTTAAGCTGAACAAGACCACCACATGAATGGGCAACCCCAATGATCCTACTCTACAGAGAAATGTGAAAGGAAAAAATTACTTATGCAGCTGCATGAATAGTTTAGTGACTCTGAAATAACACCATTTAATTCCTTCAATTTAGACATTGCCACTTGGTACCAACACCCTCATATTTTAAAAAAAAAATGGAAATAAGAAGATTCTTTCCAAATATTAATAAATTTTGCTGAAATTCTTCAAAAGAATTTGTTTCTATGCCACAAAAAGCCTGGAAAATTTCAGCCTAAATTTAGCAGCAACCGTAATAAAAGGATATAAAGAAACTTCGCTACAGCAGGAAAACTAGCTCCTACTACCAGACACTTGTGCCAAAATACCTGTAATGAGGTAAAATGTTTAATTTACCAGAATATTTTAGAAATTCTCTCACAACAGTAAGTTAGCTTAAGTACACTTCGCTACCAGAGCTCATTCTTCAC
>Ga0181612_166087_pt1 | contig 10722 bp, 5 predicted proteins | sample HoacroProtozoa21_FD_119630 | JGI IMG/M metagenome (GOLD analysis project Ga0181612, IMG submission 119630) | Hoatzin crop microbial communities from Cojedes, Venezuel. Combined Assembly of Gp0051906, Gp0051904, Gp0051908 | reverse complement strand
GTCTATGCTGTCAGACTTTGAATCTCATATATGAAGAACTCCCTTCAAAATTAGTGGGTGTAAGTAGGATGACTAAGCTGCATCAAACTGCTAGTGCGGTTACTCCTTAAAACAAATGTGCCCACCAAAGAATACTTGTAGGAACCTTGATCAACTTCTTTGTTCTCACCCGCAAAAGGTACCAGGAAAGGGGTTCAGTGAAGAAGTGGCAAGTTTGTAGCCTGTGTTCGCTAAACATCTTTGTAAACATTTTTGCTGGTTTTAACGCAAAAGCATTTTAATGTGATTTCTTACTCTAAGAGCCTTTGTCCAATGTAAATCCTTTCAGAGTGCTCGGAAAACCTTGGATAACTATAACAACAAAAGCTTTATTAATAGTGGAAATATGACAGTTTTTGTAAGGAGGAGCAAAAAAGTTATTTATATTAAGAAAAGTCAGTCAAAATTAGGTTCTTAAGGATGCATGGGCTTGATCACTTTGTGCCTTGCTAGTGAAACTTCTTTCTCTTAAAGTTATGCATTTCTAAGTGGCAACTGTGCGGGAGTATAAAATATGGATTTTCTCAGTTCCCTGAGCATTCTTGTGGAATAAAATACAAAAAAAATATGCATCCTTAGGGAAACACTATGGAGGAAATAGTTATGTTTATGTTATAGTCATTTGTTGTTGTTGTTGTTTAGGGTGAACACCTGATAGGGATATTTAAATCAGTCATCTATATGTAGTATTGGGGTTTTTTAACTTAATGGTTTTTTATCAAAAATAGCCCATAGGAAGTTCTGCTAGCATTCTCAATCTTTTGTGTTCAAGAAAATCTTTTGTGTTTAGTGGCAGTGATGATTATGCAGAGTTGTTCCCACAGAGTTACGGTTACAAGGTGAAGTGATACTGAGGTAGGTTTCTCTTGTTGCATGTAGTAGCTGCAAGTGTTGCCAGAACCAGTGTAGCCATGGAGCCTTTCCGTCTGATTGGGATAATCTCGCTTCCCTCTGCAAACAGATCTAACAGAGTTTGTTATGTTGAAGGCACTTTGCAAGTCTAGTTAAAAGTTTTGGTATGATTATGATAAGTATTTTCCATATTTTGTACAGTTTGCTTTTGCTTTAGTTACATCAATTAGAGATTATGGTAATATTTGACTTCTTTTTTTTAACTCTACACGTTGCTAATTGCTAGGATTATGTCTCAGACAGTAGCTAAGCAATCATCTGCAACTTTTATCAGTAGCCGATATTTACGTTTCAGTGAATGAAAAATGAAGTGTGCTTTTAAGCAAATATTTTTATGAATTTCTGCTAATGTTATTGATGGCAGTGTGGTACCAGGATAGTTGCTGTATCCCTATTTAAATAAGAAAACCTGAAATAACTATAAGATATTTCTCCTAAAAATAATTTCTGACTTGAACATCCAGTAACGTCTCTTATTTGAAACACTTTCTGCACGTGTGCACAGAAGGGTGTATGTGAATTACCATTCCTTCACAGCAAATGCCAAAAAAATGTTTTTTATAGTAGCAAGTCAGGTTTCCTAGTCCTTGATGGACAATGTTATACTATATAAGACCAAAGAGTTTGTGGTTCAGTGTTCCCTGTTAAGTCTATTAAGAAATTACTAAGCTATTGTGCTTTCACAGTTGATGGAAAAGCAGAGAGTGAGTCTTGAGGAAATGAAAGACATACAGAATTCTGCTGGTGGTATTTAAAGTAACCTGAACAGTCCAGACGCATTTGGCTTGACTCATGGTGGTTACTATGTGGTGTGCCTCAAAATCTAAAACAGCATCATGGCTTACAAATTCTATTTGTTAATAGAAAAATTGTTTTCCAAGAGTGGAAGAAAATATTATGAGCTTTTTTACTTGTACCGCGTCTTTCTCATTCCATTTTTTCATTTTTCCAGTAATGCTTTGGTTATTTCTCAATCACTTAGAAATCTACAGAGCATCTCAGGAAGTTTTGTGCTCAATGTTTACTTTGAAGTCTAAACGTGGTAGTGCTAAGAGGTGATCTAAACATGACTACAGATTCCTAGGCTACTATTGAAAATGCAGTTTGGTTTTAAGGGGAAAAAGAAGATATTTAAAAGTGAAGCATCTTCAGCTGCATTCATTTACTTTTCCGCTGTTCCATCTTTTATATGTCATCCTGACCTCCAGCTCCATATCTCCACTCATATAATGAGAGCAGGGGCTTGCTGTCTGGACTGGTGAAGCATGGGGTATGTGTTTTCAGGAATTATGTAAGTCCATGAGCGATATTTATTTTATCAAGGAGGCGTAACTAGCCAAACAGGCGGTGACCTTATTCCTGGAAATGCTCTAGTAACGGAGGGGAAAGAGAAATGTAGGCTGTTACAGTAGCCCTGGGATGATGGAAATATTTGTGTTCATAGATCAAACTTTTTAACTTCAAGCTGTGGTGTGGGAAGAAGTGGTATCTTTGCAGTGACTGCTGTCTTCCTCCAAACCATTGTTTTCTCAGTTTGGAGAACATTTAGGCTGTCAGAAGTTACCAGCCTAGGATGACGTATCAGTTTTCTCTTTGCCTTTGCCCCCCACCTCTCATTAAACTCATTTTCAACTCTCTGGTAAAAAGTAAAAGGAGAGTGAGGGATGGACTGAGTTTTCTATAGGTCTCGCTGCCTTACCTGCTTGGTTACAGGAAGGAAACATCATTAGAGTCAAACGTTGATACGTGGAAGTGAGGCAAACGTTGCCATCCCACTCAACAGGAACTGGTAGAGACTGTTACTTAACATTGTCTAAATACTGGCGAGAAAACTTCTTGCCTGCCTGACAGATGATAAAGAGAGAACTTGTCTTAGGGGAGTTTTCACACTATGCTGAGAAGTGGAGAGAGGACAATAGGATTATGCTGTCCCAGATATCGGAGACATTATCCAGACCTCATCCGTACGCCTCTGTGCAGTATTACATGTGCTGTGGAAAAAAACACTGGGGGAAAGGAGGTCTGTGCGACTTCTTCTCTGATGCGTCGTCCAGTTTAGGAAGCCTATAGAAGCAAACAAACCTAACAACTTGAATGCACTGACTTCACTTCTCTGAATTCTTCTCTGTGTGTTCACAGGTCAGGAGACAGCAGCTTTTGCTGGGGTGGCCTTGCTGACAGGGGGTTAAAACTCTGTAGTGCTGTTCTCCAGGTGACAGGGAGCAGTTACCTAAGGACGTTGTGAAACGCTTGCAAGTTTTCATTACATTCTAAAAAAAAGGTCTCTCCCACTATCTGCGCACCTAGAAGGGTCAAGTATTTGCTGTTAAGATCTTGAAACTGTCTGTGTGCTTATAATATGCATACGTTGTAAGAACTCATTTTACAATAACGACAGGACTGACTTTGGTCTCCTTTAAGACAATTTGGATTCTGTTCGGTGATAAGGGCTTTTTGAAGTTCAATAGTCATATCTTGAAACATGAAGTTGCTTATTAGTTCTAAGAGAAAATACATGAGAATGTGTGCATGCAATGACGAGTATGGGACTTTGATGCCCCAATATAAAGACAGAGAAATTCTTCTTTCTTGGAGGTTGAATTATTCTCACTCAAACTATCTTGCCTTTGTGGAAACAGCTGGTACACCAAATGCCGGTACGGCAGACTTCCAACACGTACTTAGGCTGTGGAGTAGTCTTCCTATAGATCTTATCTCCAGCTTCGTATCTTAGTGTCTTGGCCAAAGAATCTTGAGAAGTCTCTCTCTCTCTGCCTCAGGGTTTGCCTTGAAAAAAAAGGAAGAAACATCAAAAAGTTGTATAGCATTTCTTGGCTTTGGCAAAGGAGAGGGAGGGAGATTTGGAGTAAGGTGGTAAAAATTGGGAATAATAATGGGAAAGCGTAAGAAAGAATAGAGAAATCAGTAGTTGATTCTTTTTTGTTTTGTTTTCTTTCCCCAGAAGAAGGGAAAAAAGTTGGATGAAAGGTTTTGATGGGCACTTGGCATTTATCCAGGCTAAACCAAAACAACTTCAGTGATCAGGAGATGATTAGCAATTAGGTGGCCAGCTAAGTGTAAAGCTGCAAGTGAAGTTTTTGTGTGTAGGGTGTTGTGGGGTGAAGGAGAATTGCTGCTCTTCCGAGCTGCCAAGGTGACCCCTCAGTTCAATACATGGCACTTTGGAATAACCATGGAGGCTTTCAACACGTATTCACTTATATGAGATCTAGTGTCTGAATTTCCTGAAATATTTTTGAGGCAAATATTTGGCTTAGACAATCTTTTTGTTCATAGTAAACAGAATATCTGTGTAATAAATTTAAATTATTTGTAACAATATTTACAAATGGTAATCCCTGTGACGCTATGCCACTTTTTCTTATAAAGTAGAGGAATCCTGAGTGTGTCTTTTGGGTGCAGTTAGACCTATACACATTCCACTACGCTGTTTCTTGGAGTAGCTTTTCAATATATGCAGCCTCATCTTAGTACTTTATTTTGCATTTTTGCGCAATATTGAGCATCTTATAACATGGGTTCAAGTCTAGGGAACATTGAACCTGGCCTTTAGCTTTGACTATTAAAAATATATTCTTTAGTTTTACATCGAACAGTTCCCTGTCTGAAGTATGCTGTTATGTGAATGACTTGCAGGTTTTTTGAGGAAGCCAATTCTGCTGGCATTTGCTGCAATTTTTTCTGTAAAGTTCATGATGTCAGGTGATGAAGAATCTAAACCTCTTAGTGTGTTTGAAACATGTGAGAGTCAGACACAACAATAAAAACTTCAGTGAATTCCATAAGCAACAAGAAATTTAGACTGAGGAAGTAGCAATAGATAATGTTGTAGTACGTGATTCATGTTCCACTAAACCTGATTCACGTCTTGTGACTCGTAATAACTCATTGATTAAATGTAAAATGATCTTCCTCCCATTGCAAAAAGCATAGAGATGTCCAATAAAAATAAGCAGGAGATTTGGTGCTGTCTGGGGAATCTGTTCAGTAGTTGCTTAACTGAAGGTGTTCATGAAAATTCCCATAAGAATCCCATTACAATTTCCTGGTCGGAATGAACATTTAATACTTAAGATATCAGAAATGTCATCTACAAGTCTGATTAATTAAGTAAGGAAAAGTACTGAAACAAATAACTGAGGGCAGTTTAAAAGAAAAGACATAAGGAGTGTAACAATTTCAATTTATTTGTAGTGTGGTAAATTCTTCCTTTTCCCTCTCACATCTTTTATGGTTGTAGGAAGCAGTCTGAATACGCAATGTTATGCACGTGCAAACTTTGTAACAGAAGCTATTTAAAAAAAGAATCTTACAACTGAGAAGAAAAAAAGTCAAAGGAACAAAGTTTGGCTGTAGAATTTTGGTCTTTGCTTGACACTTCAACCTAAGAAGGATGTTATATATTTTTGCTTTTGAGACCATTTCACTGCATAGATTAAATGAATGCGTTTGACTTGCCGTTGTTGTACAACAAAGATGGAAAATAAGGTGAGAAATGACCAGGGAAAATATTGTGTCTATGTTCCATGCCTAAAGAAGACCTTTCCACCCCGGCCACATATTTCTGCTCAATGATATGCTTGAAGTTTTGAAGACTCCTGAACCTCCTGCCCTTAATGCATGATCCAGAATAAAGCCCCTGACTGGGCTTGAAGAAACACCTTGCCAGAGCCCTGAGTGCATCCTCTCCCTTCCTCCCCCATCCTATTGCTACGTTTTGGGTCCCTGTATTGCAGCCGTGCCTGTGCCTGGCTGTGTGTCCCCTTGATCCAGACACTGGCTCTGACCCACAGACCTGACTTTCTGGCTTGACTTCAGACCTACCTCAGCGCTGTGGACTTCCCTGGCAATTGCTGCTTGTGCCTGACCCTGGCTCCTGCTTGCAGATGTGACCCTGACCCTTACCAGCTGCTTCAGCTTCTTGGCTTGACCTTGGACCTTCCTCATGTCCCATCTGAAGAGCTGGACTGTGCCTGAGCCTGGCCCACATCATGGGATCTGTTCTTCTCGCCTTGGCCAGGTATGGTGGAACAAGGCTGCTGTCGATGAGGACACTGCCCCGCCCTGCGCTGCCCTGTCTCCCTGTTAGCCCAGCTCCCAGCTCATCCTCCCTGGCAGAGCAGCCTGCCCTCACTGCTCCCTGACTGCCGCTGTGCCGAGCGCTGATCGGACTGCGACAGCCAGCTGCATTGACCTGGGTCAAACTAAAACATGCCAAATGCCATCAGCATCACACCTATGTCCAGGACTTGGTGGTTTTTACATCAACTCTAAAAAAAAAAAAAAATACTAAACCTGTGCTTATCAAATAATGTCTCAAAGAATCCTCAGGTGTTTATGGGGTTTATATGCATAATTGTATTAGGATTGCTTTCTGACAGCACTGTCTTCTGATTCTGAGCTTAATATTTTTGATTCCTGCTTCTGTTAGCTGTTTTTTGTAGCAATCAAAAAGTCATTCTGGCTCTCTGGAGCTTAATGTACCTCTAGATTATGATTTTTCTCCTCTTCCTTCTCTTGGGGCCATACTTCTCATGCTTCAGTCAGATTTGGTGACTCTGGACAGACTGGTCAGTGCTCACGCTGGACGGCAGATGTTGCTTTTTCTAGGTTCTGCCTGCTTCCTAGCTAGCAACTCCAAGATGTAGCAACACACCCTTAATGTGAAAGCAATCCTCGTAACATTGTTCAGAAAGGAACTGTCCCGATGACAAAACAGTCAAGTCAAATTTCTAATGATTTCATGGTAGTAGTATGTTACATGGATGTCCCTTCCTTGTGTATCTCCTTTACTTGCTCAAACCCCTTCAGTATGTGGGAAGGTCTAATTCCACGTTTTTCTTTATTTGTCAGTTACCAGATGGCATATGAACTGCCAATGATGTTTTGTATGATGTTTATAAAATATTTTATAAACATGTAATTTTACAGTAAAATAGAAATACAAAAGTCAAAGCTAGAAGAGAATGTTTGACTGACCATTTCAGACATATTTTTTTGATTTATTCACTATAAGACACTATAATCTATGGTTGGCTTTGGAGGCTTGGCCCCTAACAGCGTTTGTGTGAGGGAAGGGGCGCGGGGGGGGCGGAATTGTTATTTTCTCTGGAAATGATGCAGCAGTATCCAAATTCTGTGCAGCTGGGATTTTGGTTCAGTGCTTTGAAGTGGGATGAGACGCTTCCAGTAGATTGTTATCCATTCTGTGTTTCATGAGTCACTCCGAGCTGCATGCTGTGCCATCTGCTAACGGTTTGAAGCCACCAAAATCCCATTAGGAGTATTGTCTGGATTACTGCACAAGAGCCTGACTAAGCGTGCCGAGAGCTTGACATAGACTCAGGATACCAAAAATGGTAAAAGTCGCGAGCACCCAAGAGGAAGCCAGGTGTAGCTGACAGGGCTTTGCGCTGCAGGAATCAGACGCTCTCCGTCCTTGACGAAAAGTTGGCAATGCTCGTATGTGAGATGACACTGGAACTGAAGCTACTTGGAGAGTTCATGGGAAACTGAAAACAAAGAGTTGAAAAATGGAGCTCAATACCAACAAAGAGTACTCAGACGGGAAAAGAAAGTGGCCTTTTCTGTCAGACAGACAGCTGCTCGGCAGCTTCTGCAGAAGTGGAAGGGTCTTAAAAAGAAATATGAGAAGGGCAAGAACTTCTACAGTGCTAGAGCTACTTGTTTTTCATGTTAGATGGACCTGTATTGTATGATTCTCATGCAGTATTTGCATCATTTTTTCTGCCACAGTTCTTTCCGAAACAAAGGAGTACAACTAGGGGTACAAAAGATAAGCAAGTTGGATGGTACCATCAAAGAAAATGTCCTGAGACTTTTGTTCTCAGAAATCTGGGGCAGAGATTGGAAAGTTTGTCATGTAGGTGAAAGAAACACTTGAAAACCTGCTTTGATTGTGTGATGGGAGAGCAAGAGGAGAGCCCTGTTTCTTTGTGTTGTAAGGAAACAAGAACTGTTCATTGTTCTTATAACTCTCACACCAATTTTCACTGCCACTAATGTCTCAGAAAAGATGATTTTTCATGGAGCAGGTCTGGGTGGCTTCTTTCCTGCTATGCAATACAGTCATTGAACTTTCTCTTCTGTCTGTATCCGTACATTACTGTAGTTGGCAGCTGGAGATACACGCGGGTGTGCCAAGCTGTTCTTGCATCCTTTCTGTTGACGATGGCTTCTCTTTCTCTGCAGAGCTAAATGCAGTGACTTCTGTCTACCACATGGTTTATTGCATACACAAACACAATGTACAGGAAATAAAGTTTATCGCTCTCAACAGCTGTAAAATCTTAATGACTGAGCTCATAGCAGACAGTGTGTACATTGTATGCTTCAAGTTCTGTTTTAGCCTGAATTTACAGTCGTAATATCTTGGTAAATATAATCCCTTGCTATATGACCAAAGGCTAGCGCTCAAGATGTAGTCTTCACTGTGATGAAGCCAAAGTCCAGATCTTTATTCTGGTATAAATGCTTACTTTGTCCATATAAGAGCCTTCATTCTGAAATCATATACTCATCTACTGCTTCCCCCCTCCAAAATAAAAACATTTAATAGAAAAATCAGACAGTATGCCAGATGCATCAGCCAATCCACTGGTGAGAAAGACTGATGTGGACTAATGGTTTTTAAAGAGGAGCAATGTTAGTTGGTCATGGTTTATACGTTTCACTTCGTTTTGGACTTAGGTCTCATGCACACATAAGGAAGTTTTTAATTATCCTTCTCTTTCTTGTGATAATATCATAATCAGCTGTGCAGCTTAAGAGCTTCGCAACTTTTTTAGATGTTGTCACAACCTATTTGAAACTTAGTGTAAGAAGAATTTTTTTTTCCCAGCATTTGACTGATTCCCACTTTGCAAATATTTATGTGCATATGAAGAGTCCTACTAAAGTCAGATTTTCTTACATAAATAAAAATATGTAGACACATAGGAAGATTCATGCCTGCATATGTAATTTATGTACTTGATTAGTTCACTGTCTTTGAGTAACTACTTGCTGTATTTCTAAACAGTTTTCAAATATGAGATCCTAGTATCTAACTGCAGCAGATAAGAAATACCTCCAATACTTTCCTTCACATTGCAAGTAAAGCTAAGTTCAGAACAGCTCAGAGAGAGCGATGAATTAAAAATGAGATGTTTAGTTTAGACTGGGCTTTAGTCCATATTGTTCTTAGTCCATTATTTAGAAGAGGTTTTATGCTTTACTCTTCTCGTGTATTTACAAACTTAGTAAATGCTTTGTGTTTGAGGTCACGATTTCTTTCTGTTAAACCATGTATTAAATAATTAAAGTAAAAAATCTTCTACCTGCTGTTCCTGTTCTTCATTTTTACCAAAACTTATCTTTTTCTTTGTTACTCTGGTAATTCCCTTGCTGACCTTTTTTCTTCTGCAGCACAGTCAAGCAAAATATATCAATTTCACAAGTTTGTGATAGAAGGAGGTTGAAGAAAAACAGAAAGTTGAGTAATATTTATAGATGTGAAGGCTACTTCTAAATTACAAAATATTGAACTTGTCTGCTTTGCACGAAGTACTAATGAATCCAGTCCTAATGTATGCTTTTGTATTTTTATCTCGAGGATAAAGCATACAGTAATGGATTTTTAAGCTTGAAAACCCCATTTCTTTGACAACTACGTAGAAGTGGGAGACAAAGGTCACTTTTTTCATTGATGGTTTGATCTCTTTGTCCAGCTTCCTCAATGGGCTTTGGAAATGTTGAAAGTATTAAGGCACATTTTTTTTTAAGTGTGTAGTGTACTACATGGTTGGTACATACTGACTTAATAAAGCATGAACACTAGTTAGGTTCATACTTGTATGCACTTTACTGTTAAAACTACCGCAGGATTTGCCAAATAGTCCAACTCTTCTCCTGTCTCAAGGATACAATGTGTAAAACCAAGTCAAGGTTGGACGTGCCCTTCTTTGGGAGCTACAATTAGCGTTGATTGATGCCAGCTAGATTTACTGACTGATCCTTTTTGTCTTTTAGACTACATCACAGGCTTAATGATGTCTGACAGGTCCAGAAAGGCTTGTGACACTGGTGGGAGAGGAACTAGTCAGCTGGAATATTTTTTTCCAAAGATAACATAGGCCGGGAGCTTGGGAGGCCGAGCTGGCTGCAGAGATGAGCCCCCTTTCTGCCCAAGCCAGGCAGGGGGAGCACCAGGTCTGGACAGCCCTCTGCAGTGGGGCCACAGGGCTTGCAAGGGCTTTCAGAACACCCCGTCCTCAAGGAAGATTTTGTCCTAAAGTCTGAGAAAACGGAGCTGATAGCATGGGATCCTCGCTAGCTGTCCTCATGTTTTCCGGCTGTGCCTACATAGCTGAAGTTGGCTACAGTATGACTGTAAATTATTATGGTTAACTGGAGTAAAAATGCAGACCATGCAGCCAGCAGAGACTGCTGTAGAAAGCTCTCTGCTACTTACAGAGTGGGCAGTGTTTCTCAGTTTTTGTTTGTATTCTTCTTTTCTGACTTGATCTAGCTTGAGGTACGTCTGCCCCCCCCTGTTACGCTACAGCCAGCGGCCTTGCGGTGGGAAGCGGGGAGGATTTCTGCTTCCTTCCTTGGGGAATGCCTTAACGACCAGGGGGTTACGGAGCAGCTAAGCACTCTCATAGCTCTTTTCCTCTGCCCATCTTTAATAGAAAAGTGTGAACGCTGTTGCTTGGAAAGGTGAGCTGTGGGGATGTGTTCATCAGGCGC
>Ga0181612_159187_pt1 | contig 10722 bp, 11 predicted proteins | sample HoacroProtozoa21_FD_119630 | JGI IMG/M metagenome (GOLD analysis project Ga0181612, IMG submission 119630) | Hoatzin crop microbial communities from Cojedes, Venezuel. Combined Assembly of Gp0051906, Gp0051904, Gp0051908 | reverse complement strand
CGCTAGCCGCGTGGAGCAGCGGGGGCGGTAACGGCCCGGGGCCCCGGCTGGTGGCTGGCCGGCTCTGGCCCGGGCCGTTCCCCCGGGAGACGACAGGTTGGCTGGGTGCGGCTACGGCCACACCTGCGCTGACACCGCCCCCTCCGCCAGCGAGGCCACGGTCCGCCCCGGCGTGCCGCGTTCCTTCTGCCGTCCTTCGGCGAGCCTCGGCGCCGCAAACCGTGAAACCCGCAAAGCTCTGCCTTATCCTCATCCACACTCCCGAAGAGGTGTTCCCCAGGCCCTTCTGCGGCCGCTCCTGGCTGTGTCAGTTTTTCCTCCCTGTCCCGTCCTACAGCTCATCAGCCCCCCCGCTTCTTTGCAAGCATCGTGGTCTAAAGCGCCCGCACTGATTGTCCCTGCTGGCCTCGCCTCGAAACTGTCATTGCCTTTTCTTCTTGCAGCCCCTTCTCGGCTCATTGTTTTGTAACTACTTTCTAATCACTGCAGTTGTTGTATCAGTAAAGCTCGCTTTCTGTTGAGATCCCTGCTCTCTTGGGGTGGCTCCTGTACCCGTTTCAGTGTCATTGTAATCTGCCCCAGTGCACGACTCATTCCCATCGCTGCTATTACAGGTCTCACTGCACAGCTTCTTGTCACGCCTCACTTCAGTGTTGCCCTTAACTACCATAATACCACACTGCCTTATTCCCATACTGATGATTCTTTATCTCCTTAAGCAATTACTTCTGCAGTAGCTCTGTCTACTAACATACTCACAATTGCTATCTGGTTGTGGCTCAGCTACAGCTCCTGTCATGGCGGACCATTGCCACCAGTGTGCTCAAGTCTGTTGCTAAATCAAGCCACCTGTTTAACATCAGCACAACACCCATGTTAATGATACACAGCTCCGCCGTGCGTAAGCACTACAGTGTAGCTCCTCTTAATTGTAGTTTAGAAAAAAGATGTTGCTGGTTGTTAGAGGGTGTATATAACAAATAAGGGGAGATTGTCTTTCCATTTCCAGCACAGTTCTTTCCCGTAGCCAGCTCTGCATTTGGCTCAGCCACGCCCTCTAATCACCATCTCTGCATACATTCTTGATCTCAACCATCATAAGATGCCAGACTACTATCTGTGATTCCGTAGCTGTCGTCTCCCTGACACTTTCACACAGGCTCTCTCAGCTGTGGGAGGGGAGAAGAAAGTTTGTTGTTTTTTTTTTTCCCCAGGGGAAATAGATGGAAGTAAGCAAAGAAAAATTATCTGCATATCATCTGTTGCCCCACTCAAATACATGTTTATCCAGTAATAATAATTATGAATGTGTAAAGTGCCTATGGAGCTGCACAGCTGGAACGGGACTGTTAAATCAGCGTAAAATGGAGAACACAAAAACCAAATAAAATATTAAAAAGCTGAAACAAAGCAGCAGTACTGTTTATGGTAAAAGCAGCACCCAGCACATCAGTTATGCTTTCCACTCTAAGAGATGCTTTGGTCTGCTAAAGCTTGTCTTCTTTTTTTCCCAGCTGACCTCACCACAGTCTGTGATGGGGGGAGAAAGGTTGTTGCTTTGGGCTTTGGAAGCTGTGATGTTGAAGGAGATGTCAGTGAAAGAGGGGGAGTAGCTATGATGATGCTAATAAAGAAACCCTAACTATAGCTTTACAGTAGCTTACATGCAAGCGGAGGCACAAGACAGATGCTTGTTAGTAAAGAATCCCCAAAGAGACTGTTGTCTGAGCAACAGTTATGTGGTAGGTTCAGAACAAAAATGTTCCTTTACATCTTTTAGAATAATTCCATATTTTGTATTTATTCCTGTGGTTTGTGATAGTGATGATTTATTTAATCTAATATTAAAATATCCTCTTATTTATAGACACAGCAAATGGCTCATCTTTCATTTACATCCTGAGAACTATGGTTTCTTAAAGAATAGAGACTATTTTGTATAAAATTTATTCTCTTTATGTATGAACTTGAAAAGTCCTGGCTTGACCGTTGGATTTTATTTTTTTTTAGGGTGGGGTTTTTTGTGGGTGTTTGGTCATGGTTTTTTTTAAAATTTTTTTTAGGACACTTAATAGTAATTTAATGAATACCCAGTTTTTAAGTGGTAAAGTTTGTGGCTGCTTTCCAGGCTGAGAGTGTCTTCACTTTTCTTGGCTCATCTCCAGAAACATATTTTAAGGATAGACTTTTCTGCCATTGGGTATAAATGATTGGTTTCTTGTTAACAGAGAATGGTATGGGGTTTTGGGGGGTGGATTTGTTTGGTTTGGGGTGGTTTTTCTTTTGGGTGATGCCGTTGCTTTGACTGGCTGGCAGGAAAGCAGAACCAATTGATGGGGGAGGAGGAGGGAATACCGCATCTGCTGCCATCAGTCTGCAAGGAACAGAGAAATAGCTTTAGTATGAGACAAAAGCACGTTTTATTTGCTCATTTTAAAGGCTATCCTGCATTTTTACTGAATATCGAACACACCTGGTGATACTGTTTGTATAGTGAATGCACAAGTCTAGCTTTTTGTTGGTTTTCTTGTGTGGCTTTTGAAGCATTGGCTTTGCAGGGCAGTATACTTCAGTAGGGTTTGATCTGTCAATAACAATTCTGTTGTACTGTAGCTCACGACTTGCAAATAGTGAGACAGATATTATGAACTGCCCAAAATGCCTATGTAAGCAGACTGGGAGAAGCTGTCCGCTTTGGGAGTGTGTGTCATAGCTTCCATGCAGGCGGGTATGAGAAAAATTCAAGTAGGGGCCGTTACAGTATTTTTCAAGTGCAGTGAAAAGATAGCGTCTTTGTTGTTTTCCCAGTGCTGTACCTACACGAAGATCTGAAATGTGAGGTAAAGTAAGTAAAGCAACTCGACTGTAAATATGATTCCTACAATAGCTTTCTATAACAGGGAGAATGCCTGGGAGTAACTTGGCTGAGGGTGTGTCTGTAAAGAGAACTACAGCTCCCAGGCATCTCCACTTTCCTGAATGGTGTCATTTGCGCATGTTTTCATAGGGCTTGATGTGTCGGTTTTTATTAGAACACTCTCGAGTCCTGGTGGGGGAAAAAAGAGCCACCAGGCAAATAGACTTTGAGACATAAAAATCATAGAAGCAAATTTGAAGGTCAGATCTATGCTGGCTCTGGCTTCTTTTGTTTAGGAACACACATTACCATCGTTTAAAGCCCTTGCTGATGCAAAGGGATGTAAATTAAGGGGTCTGGCGGTAGTGCCATTATGCCCTTTCAGTTCATCGTGTTGAAATGCAGCTTCCCCACTGCAGCTGCTCATTAGGAACATTGCCTTTTGAAGTTACCGGGAGAGCCAAATGGCGGGCTTTCAGGCCCTTTTGATACATTGCATTTGTAACTGTCTGAGGCAGGCACTACTGAGTACCAGAATGAGATTTTTCTGTGGTTTTTACTTTACAATGTAGGTGCCTAAAGAAAGTGGAATAGATAAAAATCAAGGATAAACTCCAGTTTAAAATGCTTTTTTCAGTTACAGTTCAAATCCAATAGCTTCCACTGTATCTAAGATGATGAAGAGAAGGCAGGTAATTGCTATCCATCCATACAGTGAATCGTACCTGCAGCTTCTAGCCTTTCCAAGGATAAATGAAAGAAAAGCTTGTGCCAAAACATGTTGAGGTGTCCAGGGTAGATGATGATGTGTTTGCAAATGACCAAGGCTACCTGACAGCCTCTGTTGTAGCAGTTTTTTGGACCTCGATATGGGCTTTGGCATCTGAGTCTGTTTCTGTTTTATCACAGGCAGTATATATATTAGAGGTACTTCAGCAAAAACTATTGTTTGTACAAGTGTAGGACATCAGTAGCCTTGTCCTGATAACCTCAGATCTTTAGGCAGCTGATTTTTGGGGAGTAGCTAACAATGGAAGGTTTATCCTGCTGAGCAAGTGCAAATTGCTGTAAGATACGAGAGTCCTAGTCTGAAGAAGAATAAACTGTGGGATATATTCACATAGCACTGTACTTAATAATTGGATGAGTTATCTGAATTCTTAAGCCATCACACTTAAAAAATGCATAATTGGTATGGATATCTAGTAATCATTTAGCCCTGTGTATTTGCAGCAGAAACAAGGGAGCCATGATATATTTGAAGAAAATGAGATGCTTGCAGCTGAATGAAGATCAGTATGTCTCAACTTTCTACTGTATGTTCAAAATTAGACATCAGATTTAAAAATAAGGGAGAGAGATATTCAGCTGAAGTCTGTAATTGTTCACTTTTTCTGCAGTGCGTGTTCTGTGTTTCTTTCCTGTCCAGATGACTGAGGTACTGAGGTCTGTAAGGCTCTGACCATCCACAGAAGTCAGTAGTAATCTTGGCATCAGTTGGCGTAAAGCCAGGGCACACAGACACTTAGAAACAGGGAACGGCAGAAACTGATCCTGCAGCTATTTCAGCTAGCAATTTGTAATGGCAGGGATGAAGCCCTCTATCTGTAAATCTGATGCAAGAAAATTAAGTTTAGGCTGGAGACAGTAATGTGATACATGTCGTAATTGATCCTTTGGCTATCTGCATCCTAGATCTTAAGACAGCTTCAGAGATCTGCAGGGTGTGTTGTGAAAACTAAGAGTTGCCTGATTTAGTACAAACTTGGTAGAATGATGTGGAAAATAATTTGGAAATCGGGTGAAATGGTTAAGTTCTTGGAATGGAGAGACAATTTGGTTTATTTGGAGTTAAAACAAATATCCATCACCTTATTGGGTTATTGTTTGCCAGGACCGAATGCATATAAAGAAACTCTTGATTAAATGCTCCAGAATCATCAGTTTCATAATGTTTTGACTAAAAATATTTTGGTTTTCTTTATAGGTAAGTTTCGAAGACTGTTACAACAATTGGTCTTTGTAACAATCGAGAGGGGTACTTTTCACGATTAGTTAGTGATTTTAAAAGTATGCAAGGCAGCTTAATTTTCTTAAAATCCATGTACTTGGCACTGTTCAGGCCACATTTGGAGTGTTGTGTCCAGTTCTGGGCTGCCTGGTACAAAAAAGATAGGGACTTCCTGGAGTGAGTCCAGTGAAGGGACTGGAGCATCTTTTGTATGACGAGAGGCTGAGAAAGACTGAGACTGTGTAGCCTGGGAAAGAGAAAACTTGAGGGGATCTTAATCAATGTGGATAAATACCTGATGGGAGGGAATGAAGAAGGAAACCAGGCTTTCCTCAGTGATGCACAGTGACTGGACAAGACAGTGGGCACAAATTGGAATACAGAAAATTCTGTCCGTAAGCAAGAAAACAGAACCTTTTTTTTTTTTTTTTTTCTTATTTTTGTTGTGAGGGTGGTAGTTAAATCCTGGAACAGGTTGCCCAGAGGGATTGTGGAGCCTTCATCCATGGAGGCATTTAAAACCCATCTGGACAGACTCCCGAGTAGCCTGCTGTAGCTGCCTCCGCCTGTTGGACTAGATGATCTTTAGAGGTCCCTTCCAACCTCAGTGATTCTGTGAATTTTTTTTTTTTATGATTTTTTCTTTTTAGTATAGCTACTGCTATAAAAACAGTTATAATAGACACTTCTTTACATATGTAATTTACTTTTTCATTTTTTGTTTATGTTAATGGTATGTATCGACCTTGAAATCTTAAACAAGAATGATAATTATTGGTTACTGGTTTATGCTTAATAATAATTCACCATGTTGGTTAGCTTGAAATGCCTTTCCGAAGTCGTGAAAGGGGTGTTTAAAAGTGTGTGAGAAGGTTGGGAAGTGTGTGAAATAAAGGGTTAGAAGAAGAAATGAGTCAGTTAACGTATTTGGGCTGGACAGAGTATGATATATTGACACTTGAAATGAAAGGTCCTTTCCATAAGAGTGTCCTGGTGGAGTTGTACGTAGAAAGTGTAGTTGACCAGGTGATAAATAATGAAAAATAGTGCTGAAAATTTCATACAAATAGAGATAGAAAATTGGTGTTTCCAAATCAGAATGGGCTTTTCCAGATGTTTTATGTATTGTCTTTTGTCCCAAAAGCAACTATATAAAACAATACTTTAAATGTTAACTGGGAGTGTAATATATTCATACAGTAGTTAGTTAATTATCACTGAGATTAGTTTGTATTATTGTAAAATTTCTTGTTTTATTTAAAAAATAGTGCAGTTATTTACTGTGGATTTTAAATGCAGTCTTTTTAATGTGAAGACGGATATACATTTAGAATTAAAAAATTTAAATCCTATTTTTTGCGTTGCCCTCATAGCTAGTATATTCAAGGCTGCATTTAAATATGATACAAAAGATGAACAGCCAATTTGGTGTTGTTTACACAACATTGGCAAATTGGTCTTAATGTGTGGTATTATTGCATAATCTTATGTTTAAAATAAGCACGAAATAATTGAAGAAACCTCAGAATTTGGAAATGCTTGTTGGTGATTCTTCACATCCCACGAAAAAGCAGGCTGTCTCTGCATATTAATCACTCTTTCAAAGGAAGTTCGCCTTATTTGCATTGTGCGAGCACTGAGGAGTCCTATAGTGTGCCCGAGGAAAAAAAAAGGGGGGGGGAATTGGAATTGTTGTTCTCAAAAGGGTTTTTATTCCATTGAAGTGGAAAGACTGAATGCAGGAGAATTAGTGCAGTGTTTTGTGGAAGAACAGTCCCATTTGGTCATTGCGTTTCATGTGGAGCAGTCCTGGCTTGTAAGGAGTCAGAACACTGGGGGTAGGGTTAAGAGGGGAGTGACTCATCATTGTATGATGTATTCTACAGGATGCAAGATACTCTCAATTAGATTTACAAATACTCAGTAGATTATCAGGCAATTGGGATTTAAAATAAAATATTGGTGAAATGTTTAGTGTTTGCCTTTTACGAATACAGTGACCAAAACTCCAGGCCTTGATACCCTTGGAAAACATATGGAAGATGTAAAGATCGAGGGAATTTTTAGACTGCTTAAGTTTTGGAATAGCAAGATTTCTTAAGCTTACATCACTCCTCTGGTAATGTGGTTTTATGTTACTTCAACTGTAACTTTGAGCAATGTGCACGTTAATGAGCTTTGCTACTTTTGTTTGTACTCTTTCTGTTCTGGCTGCAATCCAGGAGTTTTCTGTTACTTTTACCTTAGATATTCTTGTATAAGCAAGGAAAGTGTCTGACAGCCTCAGAAAAACTCAAAACTTTTTATTCTGAGATATTGAAACATGAACTTTAGGGAATGGTAGAGGTGTTTTGATGAGCGATAGCTATCAAGCTGTTTTGCTTGGTGTCCTAAATGAGAAGATGTACAGATAAAAGATGTGTGTGTGTGTATGTGTATATATATAGAGTACACAATAGTGGGAATTTTACTTTGAAAGGAGCTGTGGCACAATGAGTAAGAGTATTGGCCTTCAAATTGAGTCTGTGATTGTGGTGGTTATGAGTAGCATTATCAACAGCTTCTGTTGTAAGTATAGGTGAAACCCAATCTATTCCTGTGGTGACATTGTTTCTGCTGAAGGCAATGGAGAAATGAAGTCATCTGTTGGAGGGAGAAACTGCAGCTCAGACAACTAATATAATCACTGTACTTCCCAAATCCAAAGATGTTATCATATGTTTGTGTATAATCAGTAATATTGCAATACTGTTTTCTGAAGTCCTTGTTTCCTTTTTTCTTTTGCTTATGTTTGCATTATCAACTACTTGGGCATATTTTCTTACACTGAAATAACTTTATTTTGCTCTGCTAGAAAAATACCAGTTAGTTTCCTTTTACTGTGAATTTTGCAAGGTTCTGAGTGAAGTAATGTAAACCAGTAGGAGTTTTGTAAACAGTTGTCCTGTGAACTAAAGACAGTAGAAAAATCTTGACTGTTGGATGGTCTAACTGGGGAAAGGTTGATTTTAACTTGGAAAAAGTCTTTCCAGAAATTAATCACAGGAACAGAGTTTTCTTTTTTTTTATTGTTGCAATCTGTAATACAAAATGGTATCTTCTTAGGTGAACAGAGAGTGGGGCTCTCTGTTGTTGTGAGCATGAGGCATTTTTTTGTGGATTTGGTAACATTAGTAATACAAGAAGATAAGAGCATTATTCTGATAAACTTTCACAGTTGTTTGTAGTTTAGTGAGAATGGTTGGGTTTATGATGTATTGTTCTAGGGTAGAAATGGAAAGATTTCCATAATGTATCAAAGCTTTGCCTGTGTGACGTGGTTACCGCATCTACAGTCAGAAGGAAAAAAACCTCAAACCATATGTGCAATACAGTTTCCATTACTTTGCATATTTACTTTCTTCATATGTTTATATAAAGCACATTGCACTTACAGTGTTTGGAGCTTAAGTGTAGTAGCAAATAATATATACAACTAATGCTGAAGTTATATTTCCATCTGTGATGCATTTTAATGATAGCTGCCTTAATATATAGTCACTGAATTGTTGTGCAAGCTGTGGCATTGTTGTGATAAAACAATGCACTTATACAGTGCATTCCTGTATGTACTTTGAAAGCCTTATAAATAACCCTTTTTAAAAATTTCTCTCTAGCTGTGGGTATAAATAACACTTATCAATGTGCTTAAAACATTCTTTTTGTGTAGTTCAGGATCTAGCATGCAAAATGCATGCTCATAGTATTGGCTAATTATAATTTTTCACAAACTTCATTTTGTGTTTTTGAATATGTTAATACTGAGAAAAACAGTCATCAAACACTTGTGTATACCATTTCAGAAAAATATAATCAATAGCTGCATGTCTAAGTAAATTTATTAATTATAAGCTTGCAAAAGTCAAAAGAACAGACTGCTGTAACTGTATTTCAATTGTAGTGTTTTCAAAAGATAAGCCCTTAGAAGTATAACATGCTTTTGGGGGTTGTGAACAGACATACGGAATTACTTCATAGTGCCCTAAATCCTTTTGGAGTTTAATCTCTTCATGATCTGTGGGATGCAACTTGAAGGTGTTTAGCATTTATTGTATGCTCCCTAGGGGTTGGTAATCATTAGCATTCCAATATGCCTGTGCTTTTTTTCTGTTAAGAAATAAAATGTGTGTATGTATTCGTTATGGACACTTAAGTCTGCAAGAACTAAGAGATAGTAAGAAGGCCATCATAAGTGAAAACCTTAATGAATACTATGAAAAGGTATGAATCCGATTTAGCTTTTCTTCCTGTTGTCATCAGTAGAATTCTGAGTGGTCATTTCTCTGTCCCTTCCATCATGATAGTACTGTAGCTAGATATATACCTTGATTCAGCTCTGCAAAGCTTCTCTAGCTGTCTTCAGCTCACTGCATTTTTTCTATTCTAGCTTGTGTCATTCCACAGCTGGATACGTCTACAAGAAGAAGAACATTGTTTATCTCTCAGTTCTCTAGTGATTGCTTGTTTATTATTGTAGGGATTTTGTATCTGAGGTTTAAAAGCTGATTTGCTGCAGAATTCTTTCAGCCTTGGTCTTTATGATGAGTTTTGCTAGAAAGAACTCATTGGCCTGTAAGAAGAGGAATGGCATATGGAATAGAGATTTAATTTAATTTGATATGGATTCACTTCCTAGCTTTGCTATTGCTTTTTTTTTGTGTGGAAGGGCTTTGGCCAGTCAGCTCTATGATTTTTCTCCATTTCTCTGTGAAATGGATATTTCAGAAAATACTTCATTTATACAAGTAAATTTAGAATAGTTTGTGCTTGACGGACAAAAATAATGCTAAGAATGAAGTGCTGCAGTGTATGCTTGTGTTTATATCTAGGAGAAGACTGTAATTTCCCGCTTCAAACTAGCATAAATGTTAGCTCTAGATTAAGGATCTAGCATAAATGTTAGCTCTAGATTAAGGATATCGTGTGAAATGTTTCTGTTTAATAGAATGGAAGTTATTTTGTCTAGGTACTTGAAAATGGGTATTTCTGTTGGTAGGATGCTTTTGTTCCCAGCACAGGAGTGTGGTTTTTATGGTCATACTCTTGTTCAGTTTGCTTTTGCATAGTGTCAGTCATTCAGAGAGAAATCCTGCACTTAGGCATGTGTGCAAAGCTGTTATCCACGTCAGTGACAGAGGTAAGTATCAGCCAGGGAGGAACCCATTTCACCTGTTCTGAGGTACTGTACTGAGGGATCATGTCAAGTGGGCACCCTGACAACATGATTACTGCAGAACATTAAGATTAATTACTTGAGTCAAGATGATTGTAAATCTGCAGACTGCCCAAAGACTGCGTTTTTCAAATAAGTGGGAATTTCTGTGAGTTGAAATGATTCTTGCTAATCTTTCTTACGCCTGCTCAAAAAACCAGGGATTTAATTGAAAGAGGGAAAAAGTAGCCTTAAGAGGAAGCATTCTTTTCCACGTAGGACCTGCCTTACTGCTCACACTAAAATTCATTTTACCTGCTGTTTCCAATAATGATTTGCTGTGGGTGGTTAGGAAAAAGTATAGAACATTTATATACACAGTGATCTTTTCCTTGCTAGATGCTCTCAGCTCTTTTAAATGATAGTACTGATAGTATTTAAAACACTTGGTCTGTCAACATTTTATAGTACTTCACACTTACATTCCGTTCTGTTGTAAGAACGAAAATCCTCCTCTTCACTTATCACCAGCAAATCTGAGCATCATCAAATAATGCATTGAACAAACTCGTATCTCTCTCATTTATTCTCTTACTCAGTCTCTCTGCCAGAAGATAACTTGCAGTGTATTGATGTGTTTTAATTGGATTCTTTTTTTAGATG
>Ga0181612_130645_pt1 | contig 10722 bp, 2 predicted proteins | sample HoacroProtozoa21_FD_119630 | JGI IMG/M metagenome (GOLD analysis project Ga0181612, IMG submission 119630) | Hoatzin crop microbial communities from Cojedes, Venezuel. Combined Assembly of Gp0051906, Gp0051904, Gp0051908 | reverse complement strand
GTTGGCTCTGGATTCCATTTAAAATTAACAATTCTTGAAAAATTTTTGGGGGCAATTCTCTTTTGGAAGCTTTTAAGGGTTTTTTTTTTTTTTTTTTTTTTTTACATGTAAGGAAACGCTTTCCAAAATTAACAGGTTGAAGAAAAAAAGAACTTATATATTTTTTCTGACAAATCACTGTTAATTGGAGAAAAGGACCTAATTATGAGAGGCTACGACTTTCATTCTAAGTATTAAATTATCTTCATAAGAAACTTAGATATACAGTCAATTAAGTATCAAAAGATGATGGTGAGGTTATCTGCAATTTTAGCATTGTATTAACCTACTCAAGTAAATGATTCTTTGATGAACATGTCCTAACATTTAATTGGTGTGAAGCTGTTAACAATGTCAATATTAAATTTCATGTAACAGCCTGTAATCAGACCAAAAAATTTCCCATTGATAATACAGCTAGAGTAAGAAATTCCATCCTTCTATCACTTCTTTGATATGGATTCATCCACTGAAACTGTAAAAATATGTGAAGAGAAAGAAAACATAAGCAGAAGCTAGAAGACTTGAAATTGATTGTCACAGATGAATGACAAAAAGCAGCAAGTCTGCAATGGACCTGCACTTTGGTATCTTTTACCTTCAGTACAGCCTAGAACGAAGAGTTGCTCAGAACATTGCCAACCAGCAGCATCCGTCATTAGTGGCAAGATCTGAAAAAGATGTCAAAAGCTACAAAGGAGCTCACGTGTCAGAGGCCCTATTGCCCGCGGAATCTCGCCAGGCAGGCAGAAAACACAGCAGGTGGCACCTGCAGTGCCGCCTACCCTCCACACCAACCCCTCTTTCTTTTTCAGGAAGGAGAGGAGTTACATTCTTCTGTCTGGGATTTGGGAATTTCCCTAACACCTTCTCCATTCAGCACTGCTAAGCAGAAGTTTTAGTTGTGAGAAGGTACGATGCCTCAACAGGAATGGTCTTCATTTTGCTGGTGTCCCCACCCTTTGGTGCTCCCATCCAGAAGTTAAAAAAAAAATACAAAAAGGTAACAGGATGAATTTCACTTTTGATTTTTCCAACTTAAACATTTTCCAAACTTTATACTTACGAGAACTATAGAGTATCTCAGAAGCCATTGTACAATGAAGTCTTGAAGCTGAGACTTTTAGAGGTTTCAGCATCATATGACTGACTGAAAGCACGACTCCCACAAAACAGTTCAGCTAACTTTATGATTAGCTCAAAATGGGACTGTTTAAACCAGAAACACTTCCACTTCAGACACAATTGGGTTTGAGAAAGGTTAGAACATTCACAAGTTAGTTTATTTTCTTCTCAGAGTGATACAGGGCAGACAACCAGGGACGAAAGGTGCTCTGACAGACAATATAAAGTACACTTTTCAGTGGAAACCTAAATTTGTAGCAGTTGACACAAAAATCCTTTTGACAATCCAAACTCCATCCAGAAACTGCACAAGACAGCTGCTGTCTCCTGATGGAAGCAGAGGGCTGTGACAGAGGAAAAGGGGATATTTTGTGGGAAAGCAACACTACCAAAAATCTCTTCAGCCCGGATCCCCCCTTGGCTGATATAATGGGTTCAAACACAGAAGCATCCAGTGACGGTCCAAGAAATTCAGGTGGTGTTTTCCTTTCTGTCTTAGCTGAAAGGTGTATAACTGAAAGTACAACATGTCATTAAGAAATAGACATGATGTTGATCACATGACGACGGATGCCCTACCTATTTCATGAAGAATTTTGGAAAATACATTTGAATTACTTCCTCCGTCTATTTAAGTAATATTTCCTTTTTTAACAGCTGGAACCAACAGCGGTTGCTTTTAAAAAAAAACACCCTTCCTATTGCAGCAGGCTCAGCCGAGAAGAATGTGATGCCCCATCACAGAGCCATGAAAACTGGAACTGTAGCTAAAGAGTTTTGTGAATTAAAGTTAAGAAAATTAGAAATTTTAAAGAGCAGATGAAGACGCAACACATTTAACATCAGACACAGCTGCTCCCAGGTTTTACAGAACTCGCGTTCCCTTTGCTACAGCTCCTCTCCCTTTCACTGTGTGTTGGCTCTTCCCTCAACACGTCACTGCCCAAATGGCACCTGAGCAGCCGGTGTCAGGAGTGGTCACACATCGTTCTTCTGCATGCATCCAAACTTACTCCATTCTCACCCACTGAAAGCGAAGCTCATCACGTTCATCTTTCCTTCCTCATTCTATGCAAGGAAATATTCCTTTTTGTTTTTTAAGCCTGTTTCGTGAGGGCTGGTGCCCTGCCTACCCCACCCTCCGCAGCACTATCTTCAGAGCTCGCCCTTAAAGACATTCAGTAGTTTACTGACAGCATGCAGCAAGCTGGCCTGAGAGAATCGCAGGCTCCCATCTCAGGAGGCAGAACACCTCCTGTTTCTGAGTCGTTCCTCAAAAACAAACAAATAACCATTGCCTCCACTCCCTACAATAGCCTATTCCCACTTTACGTGGCTTTCACAGGGAAGAGTACGTATTACCTTACCAAAAAAGTCAAAAGACGTGCACACTAATGTCACACAGGATGCTAAAATGCTCAGCTGGACTTTGAAAAGCAAAAAAAAAAAAAAAAAGCACAGACTGCAAGCAAGTTGTATGCGCTGGAGGGAAATGATCGAAGTTTCCTAAATATTAAGGATTTCTACCAGATCTTACAGCTTTGTAATCTTTTAGGTCTTGTCTTAATTGCATAGGAAGACCTAATGCACCCCCCACCGCCAAGCCCTGCCTTGGTACAAGAGTTACATTACCAGACGTGCAGCAAGCCTTCTGCATCTGGCAGAGCCTTCGCGTTTTCCTTACACTCTCACAGCGATGAAGCTGACTGAATGCGAGGTAGAAACAATTAGGATTACAGGAATCTTGACTACAAACATTTCAGCCCCACCTGGATCATGCTAATTTTACAGGCAGCTGTAAAATTAACTCTTACTAAACTCTCACCATTTACCAAGGAAACAATTGAGGGCAAGTTTATTTTTCACCAGATTTTCCGGAGTGAATAGAACAAACGTAGAGCAGAGCATCATGCAGATTTAGTAATAAAACCCCAGGTAATCCTCCGCACACTGGGGACACCACCACACCCCATACCGAGTGTGCAATACTAGCCCCAGGAGTAGGAAATAGGAGAAGGTACAGTTTTCCTAAACAGCAAGAACTATGAACAATTTCTGGTTACTGTTTTAGGACCCATGTTACAGCACACATAGAAAAACTCATTATCAGCTGTGGACAATATGAAGGCTGGGGTTTTTGTTTGTTTATTAAAAAAAATCTGTTATCACCAAGATGTAAGGAGCTGGTGGTATTTTCTTGAATTTGAGTAGTGAGTCTGCAAGTCCCAACTACCTGAAAACATGTCAACAGTTGTGTATACCTTTTGTAACAAAGAATTCATTTATCCTTGATCTTCTAATTTATTTGTGTGATTTCCTAGGGTTTAAAATGCCACTCCCTTTTTAACCTGAATCTACGATAGCATGTAGTGAATACATGAAGATCAACACCATATACATTTTTTTTATTTTGTAACTAATAAGAACAATTTGCTCACTTGGAAGCCAAGAGATGGGTGTATTACCTTTGACATACATCTGAATGTAAAGGAGACTTCTGTCACAAACTCCGCAATTTTTTTAAGGAAAAAAATAACAAAAATTATCAAGAAGTTAGCTTACAGTATGTATGCAGACCTTTTAAAAATCATGTTCTAGTTATGCTCCAGCAACTTTATTTCTTGCTTTGAGAAAGAAATTAATATAATCGATAACTGAAATGTTTTGAAAAGTCAACTAGCAAGCGTTTAAAAAAAATATAGAACAGTTTAAATTGCAACCATTAAAATTTAAATGTTTAAGTCAGGTGTCCAAATTTTACAATGTCTTTCAGATTTTTGTTTCAGAATGTCATTAAGGTATAGAACACAAATCTTTTTGTGAATGAAATTTTTATTTACACACTGTATCCAGAAGCAGATACATAAATCGTTATACAATTATTTTTCAAAAATGTGCAAGAAATTACTATAATTTTGTTTACAAACCAAAACACATTAAAATCAATGGACTTTGGATAATTCACTCTGCGGTGTGCTTAGTACAAATAGTGCACACCAAGTCTGAAACAGAGAAAAGTGTAAACTACAGCAATCTGGATTGCAAGTATTAACTTCATGGCACTCCATCATCACTATAAAAATTGTTTAACCCAACAGGTATTCATACAAAATTCTTTTAAGAATTTTTCGTTATCTGTGTAGAATTTAGAACACTTTCCAGATACAACGCCATATTTCCCATATTATGAACTACTCAATTTGTATTTATAAAGAATACCTGTAACTTTTATTTTTTTGCAGTCATAAAAAGATATTAAGAAATTAAACTGGCAATTGTTAATTTATCCATAGCTTAGCTCAGAATTTGAAAGATCAGTAACAGAGGAATATTTCTCGTAAGAATCATAGCCCATATATTGCTGGTATGCTGTTTTAAATTCATAATTCCAGTATTCACATAGATGAAATGCATCAAAACAAAAACTGCACAGATTTCACTTAGCCCAGCAGTCATTATTCACAGAAAGAAATTGGCTTTTACAAAATGCAAAGTCAGCTCATCTGAGAACAAAGGTTTTAATTAATTACTGCATTTCTGATCCTTCTGACAGAAAAACATTTTGATAAAACGATGGCATTCACAATGTCAACAGCAGGATAAGCGCTATATCCTTCAAATAGATCAAAATACAAGTCACTTTCAGTTGTTTATAACACTGGCTTACAAAAAAAAATAAAACAACAGAGGAAACTGCAAATTTATTTTTCTATTTCCAAATACAAGGTGTTGTTTTACTCTTCTAATTGGTAAAACAGATGCTATCAATAATGTCAATCATTTGAGATGCTCAAAAACGAAGTTTTATTTCAAAATTTCATTTTCAAAAATTTTTTTCAAAATTCAGTTGCATAAAAAGCACACCTTTTGAACCCTTAGACTGTTGTGCTGAATAAATAGCCATATTTCTACTCTATAAGGATCATAGCCAGTTAACTTTTATTCCTAGTGTATCTACTTCCAAAGGCCCCCAAAACATCCTCAATCATTTTCCTTTTATTTGTCAAGGACGCTCTGTTCCTCTAATTTTCAAGAAGCGGAAGTCAACACAATTTTTGTGGTTACTCTGGGTACTTCTAAATTGTCTCATAACTAAATGTTACTTTGTTTCATTAATTTTTTTATTCTAAGAAACTGTAAGTATCTTTGATGTTTTCAAAGTCATTTTTCCGGGTTCCTTCTCCTGGCTGCCCAGTTACCTCAGTATGAAAAAATACCGCGAGGTTTTGATTAATGAAACCTGTAAAAATAAGTATTTGTGTCTACCTACTAATGATGTAAAATATTTTGAGTTTAGCAGAAATATCACCACCATTTTTCATTTAGAAACAAAGTGCTACATGGTTCAAACATCCTAGGCCTTAACCACTTTACAATGTTCTTTTTGTGGCAACTTGAGGGGGGTGGAAATGGCAAAGTTAACTTGACCTGATTAAGTCTGCAGATGAAGAACACAGCAAGCAAGGCAACTAAAAAGTGGATAGCTGAACCAAAATTAAAAAAAACCAAAACAGAACACCAACATGTATGAGTTGAACAAACTGAAATTTATAAAGGCATGGGCAAGAAATTTAGCACGGGTTCTTGCACGTTTTTCCAATTCAGCAATAAGACCAGGATATTACAGCTTCAAATATTTAAATTTCAATGCAATGACTGCTAAATTAATGCATATGGCATAGTATAAACATATGTTTAATGCATTCAGTAGTGGCATTAAATGGCAAAGAAAATATTTAATATACTATAATCTTTGAAAGATTCTGTAGAACGTATAGGCCCTCTAGCTTGTATGGGGAAAGAATTTTTAAAGTGAAGAAAATGCCAGAGGTTTTCTTCCAAAAGTATGCATCTGAAATCCATAAAAATCATCATCTTTTTCCTCCCCACAGACAGAATCAGAACACTGTACCATACAATAGGTTATTGTGCCTTTTTGAATAAAGTTAGTGATCCTGATTCGGGGAGGGTCAGGGGAAGTCCATAGAGGGGAAAAAAGAAAAGAGAATTCACACTTTCATACATATGTCAATGGCAGAGCCAACAAATTACAGATATAGACTGCTCTAGATTTTTTTTTAAAGTTTAAAACTTTATCAGACTAAAGAAGAAATTCTTATTCTCCCTCCCTTAAAAGCAAAGGCAGCCTTTATCTACCTCTGATTTTCTTTTTATTATTTTTTAGCTAAACATTATGGTCAAAAAATAAATTAAAAAAATATAAATTTTGTCTATCAATTCAGGCAACCCAAGATGTAGTGCTATTGCACCACCTTGCAGCAATACTGTATTCATTACTAAAGACTCATTTCAGGGGACAAAAAGGCTAGATTAAACAAGGAGAAGAAAATGACCTAAACAAGCAAGCCGTATCAAAGATGAATAGCCTTTTCTAAGCTGATGTTTACTGACTTGCAACTCCTACCAGAGATGGGGAAGATGACACTCTAAAATACAAACCAGGGGGGCGGAGGCAGTTAAGCCTCCCTCCCAAGCTAGCTATGACCCATTTAACAAATAACTCATGAAAGTGGTAAGAGTCACAGGGGGAAAAAAACCTGAAACAAAAGAGGAAAATGCCATGGATTAACCTTGCATGACGAAAACATTACAGTGTAGAACCTGTACTCCCCACTGAAAGTCTTTTTTTCCCTACAGAAGCTTAAAATAACTGTAAATTTTTCAAATGCCAGAATCTTTGACAAATATAATAAACATTTAGTTAATTTATTCAGTATTTCATATGGTAAAACTTATTTCATGGCAGTAAACGGAAACCTTATTTGCAGTCAGTGTGTATCCAAACCTCTGTTCCCCATAATTTGAAAGGCTATGAGAGTACAGCTTTAGAGATGCATTTTAAGTATCTTCCATCCAAAATGTTATCAGTCCTGTTCCTTCCTCCCCAAACAATATCCAAAAAAAGGGGGAAAATGATCCAAAGGACATCAGTGTATCACTGCATTTCCAAAGTGAAAAAAAAACTGCAGAAAGTGGAAAATGATAAAATTTCAAGTAGCTTCAATATATATTGTAGAAATCATTCTATTAGAAGTTTTACCCCATCCCTAAAAAGGCTTATCAATTTACGTTACCATAATGACAATCCCTAGAGTCTTCCTACAAATACAAAAAATTCCCCCCCAAGCACACCCCCCAAGAGGAGGTAGGAGGGAAAAGGACAGAAGAGGGGACCTGGTATATGTTCTTTTATTTAACTGAATGGTTTTATCAGGTAATATTTGACAAGACACCAATACTGCAATTTCCTTATAGGTACCACACACTGACTTTCAAAGACTTTTTTTTTTTAAAGGCTATTTTTAAAAGGACAAAATACCGAGACAAGGAGAAGGCTGAACCAACCTTTTCAAACACAAGAGTGTACAAACAATACAAGGCTTAGGAGAAAGGCGTTTTTTTTTCCGCAAAGATATGCTGCATAACCATGTTCTTACCACACAGCTCTGAATGCAAGTTCTATATTAGGGCACATCTCTATAGAAATTTATAATTAGGACACCAAGAAATAGTTTTTGAACATAGATGTAAATTCCGTAATTGAGAATACCAAAATGTTTTTTATCCATGATCATTTTTTTCAAACAGGCTACTTTAAAGGAAAGAAAAAAAATCCATTCAAGAAGTTTCATTTTACTTTTACTTATGGTTGAATACACAGGAAATGTGCTTTCAATGCATAAAAATCACAGTGGATAGCAGCAAAGGACTTGGGGGAAATTAAGGAGAATTTGATCATTCACATTGTGATTAATCTGCACATTGATGAAAGATAGCTATTTCACACTTCCAAAAAATAAACTTGAGATCATTCTTTCAAAAAACAAAAAAAAGCCCCCCAAAATACACAAAAAATCCCAAAACAAACATAAAACCAAATGCATTACTTTTCTTTTACACACAAAAATGAAATATTTTTATGGCAGCAAAAGATTTTGATAATAATGAAAGTCTGTAAACTGTAATTCAATCTCTTTTTGTTGTTGTCATTCCCAAAGTGCAAGATGCAAGATTCCCATAAGCTTTCAGTAGTGCTTTTCCTGTAAATAATCCTTCATTTTGTTTGGCAAAGGCAGTTTCTGAATCAGGTCTATTCTGGTGTACTGACGTATTACAAAACGACACAGGTATTGCAAAGAACGCACCTGCATAAACCGAGATACTGGATTTGTCAGTCTCACTGGGTAAGTTGCAGATCCAGGCAGTCGGGATCTCGAATAGCAGAAAGCTCCATTTTCAGAGTCCCTGATTGAATGTTCAATTAAGTCAACTATAGATGTATGTCCCTCCACATCTGGTTGTTCATAAAAGCTAAACCTACCATTTGAGTGTTCAATTCTAGTGTGAAGAGTTTTTCCATGGGAACGAAAACTCAAACTTAAAAGATAACGATCATCAGAACTGTCTCGAACAAGAAACGAGCCATCAGGCACATTAGCTAATTTTCCCTCTGCCTCCCAACGTGTAATGGGGCCCCAGTACCATCCTTGTTTTGCAAGTTTTTTCAGTTCTTCTGTGAGACTTGTCACAACCATAGGACCACTGTTCTGTACAGAATCATAAACTCTTCCAACTCCAGGGGCAGTGTTAGGATCAAAATTCAAATGGCAGCGCATACTTTCAGCCACGTGGGCATCTGTGCCATTCAATCCATTGAAGTTCCTTTGGATTTGATTATTCTGCATTGGAGGTAGCAAAGGTGAGAGTGGAGGGACATCACCGTGATTAACTCTTGGGCTTTGCAACATGACTCCTGTGGTACCAATCAACAAACCATTCACTGTCTGGTCCACGAAGATATCCGGTGCAACGACTACATCCTGATCCACTTGGCTCTCTTCTTCATGGAAAGCACTTCCCCCCACTTGAGAAGAAACAGTTGAAACTTCCATGGGTGAGGAACTATCCAGACAGTAACTACGTGATCCTTCCAAAGGATACATTCCCTCATCTAAAGGCACAGTATACTGAATGTAGTCCTGAGGCATTAATCCAATAACTACAGGCACATGTTCATCAATATGAAGATGCAAGTCCCCATTCTGAGATTCCGTGTTTTTTAATGTGTTGTTTTGCTCCTGGAACACGTTGTCTGACTGCAAGTCATGGAAGTCCTTTCGAACGCCATTCAGTGCTGGGCTTGGATTAGAGGAATGGACCAAGGCCTTGACTTTCACTTCCATTTTGATGCAAGTCTCTTCTGAATTTGTAGGTCGAAGGGGCCATGGAGTTGGACTGTAATGGTGATTACGGAGGGAAGTGGATCTCAGAGGTCTCTGAGCTCGCACATCTTTGAAGGTTATTGGAGCAGATGAGGAAGAAAAGGTGTCATCATCTGCAGAGCTTACAGATGGTGTGCTGCCTTTGCCTTTCTGTTTTTGTTTTGCTGAAAGCCTCCTTTTTAACGTACCCATTAAGCTTTCACTTTTTGATCTATTTTTGCCTCCTTTTTCATCTTCACTGTTGACTTCACAGCTAGCCAAATCTTTACCATAGCAGCTGCCAAACAAGGAGTCATCTTTTCCAAATTCACTTAACGATGGCTGCTGAACCACTACAAAGTCGCTTTCATCTTTACTTTTATTTAAGTTAAAGGACTTCCGAATTGTTTTGAGACTAATTTTCTTCATTATGACAAGTTACCAAGTCTGGCTGATCAGCAGTGCTTGTGGTGATACAGCCCTAACACATGCAGAGCAGCTTCTGCTTCATTTATATGTTTTATCCAGCCTCATTTAATTTCATGAGCCATTTCCTGGAAATAAATAAAAAACAATTAACTTCACAAAAGCAGTATTTTGAAAATTATCCATAAGGGTTTCCCCCTCTCCAAACAAAACAGAAATTGCAGTACTTAAGTAACAGGCATCAAATAAAAGTAAATACAGAGAGCTGACTTGGAAACCAATCAGGCTCAAAAAATGAATCTGCTACTTCTGCCTTGGAGATTTCCACAACTTTTTTCTGCTTTCAGCATGCTATTTTTTAAATATACACACATATTACATTACACTTATAGGCACATACATTTAATGCATGTACATAAAATTTTCAAGCCCAGAAACACCCTCTCTTTCAGAAGGCTCCCGAAAAAATCTCCACAAAAATCACTATAGAAGATAAAACTATAGAAGATACTCTATCCAACAGGATGCCTACATAATACAGGTTAAACTGTGATTAGTCCTAAAAACATGGTCTTACAAGGTCATACTTTCTTTACACAGGAAAGTTGAGCAATATTCAAATAGTTACATAATTATAGGAAAACTAACTGTAGTGAAAAAATACATAGACATTAATAGCAAAATAACATCTGTTTAGAGCAAGTCAAAGAAGTCTCCTCCTGAACTTCTATGAAACAGAAGTTGATTTCCAAACTCTGTTTTAGGCACAGAGGAGGTCAAATCACAGGCTCTCCTTGCTTAGTACTATTAAAGCTTTTCTTCCTCCAGTACTTCTGCCAAGACTAAGTGGTCACGCCTGCTCAAGTCCCAGTCAACTGCTCCCACCTGGTGTCTTCCAGAGTCATGTACG
>Ga0181612_112373_pt1 | contig 10722 bp, 7 predicted proteins | sample HoacroProtozoa21_FD_119630 | JGI IMG/M metagenome (GOLD analysis project Ga0181612, IMG submission 119630) | Hoatzin crop microbial communities from Cojedes, Venezuel. Combined Assembly of Gp0051906, Gp0051904, Gp0051908 | reverse complement strand
TGATGTAGTCCATCACCACGTCGGTGATGCAGTTCTGCACGATCGAGGCGAAGGAGTTCTGGCCTCCAGGCGTGCGACGTGGCTGTAGAATTCTTTGTTGCGCAGGATGGCGGTGAACATGAAGGTGACGGCCTCGCGCTGCATGTTGTTCCAGAGCAGCATGCGGATCGGGCTCACGATCTCTTCGTTGATGATCCACTCGAGCAGCTCGTATTTATCCTGAAAATGGTTGTAGAAGGTAACCCGGATCACTCCGGCACGGTCGGTGATCTCTTTGATCGTGATCTTCTCGACCGGCTTCTCGAGCGCCAGCTGCTTAAACCCCTCGGCCAGCTGGGCCCGCACTTCGCGCTTCTGCTGCATGCCCTGCACCTGCACTGCTCCGCGCCGGGTGGGCGCGGCGGTGTTTCCTGTGTTTCTGTTTTTGATCGGTTTGCATCGATCTGCATCGTTTTGCAAACGCTGATTTGTTTCCCGTATATTAGTGTAGTGTAGCATTTTCCGGGCGCGGGTGCAACTGAAATCGGTTAGCGGAGTGGAACTTCAAGACGGACGGCCGGGGCGCGGCTGCGGGGAGGGCGACGCTGCTATTACGCAGCGCTGCCCTCCCCGCAGCCGCACCCCGGCCTGTGTATCGTTGGCGTTCCGGCCTGTGTATCACTCGCCGGGATGGTCTGTTTCGTTTCTTTCCCAGGTGGGGGTGCAGGTGAACGTCATCTTCCGGCCGTCACGAGGATGGCGGAAGGTGAGGGTGGCGGCGCAGAGTTTCAGCTGGGTGGCCTGTGCTTCGGCGGCGGCTGCCGCCTCGGCGCCGTATTTGCGGTCGCCCTCCAGGGGGAGGCCGGCGTGGGACATCTGGACGCGGATCTGGTGGTGACGGCCGGTGTGGAGATGGATCTCGACCTCCGCTGTCTTCTCGTCGGGAGCGATCGAGAGGGTGCGCCAGGTGAGTTCGCTCTCCTTGGCGCCGGGGGTGCCGGGCATTACCACGCGCGAGGTGTTCGTGTCCGTGTCGCGGAGAAGGTCGTCCTGCAGGGTTTGGACGCGGGTGCGGGCGGTTTGGGCCATTTGCAGGGAGCGCGGGGTGGGGAGGAGGACGCGGGCGCGGTAGATCTTGCGCATTTTGCGGCCGGCGGCCTGGCGGCTCAGCTCAGCCGCCGCCTCCCGGTTCAGGGCAAATGTCAGCAGCCCTTCCACCGGCTGATCCAGCCGATGCACGACCCCCACATACCCGCCGCCGTGCATCTCCTTCAGGATGCTGACCAGGTCCTTCTGCCAGGCCTTCCCGCTCTGCACCGCCAGCCCCGCTTCCTTATAGACAACGCAGACGTCATTATCTTCATATTCAATAAACATAGGCCTGTTTTTTCCCCGTCCGGTCAGCTGTGTTGTAACTGTTCAGAACGCTTCGCGCAGCAGTTACGCTGCTGTTTACTTGAGATACGCCTTGAGCGCGTCGACGCGGTCGAGTTTCTCCCATGGCAGGTCCAGGTCGTTGCGGCCGAAGTGGCCGTAGGCGGCGGTCTGGCGGTAGATCGGGCGGCGCAGGTCAAGCATCTTGATGATGCCGGCCGGGCGCAGGTCGAAGTTCTCGCGGACGATGGCGGTCAGCTCTTCATCGCTCAGGCGCCCGGTGCCGAAGGTGTCGACCATGACCGAGGTCGGCTGGGCGACGCCGATGGCGTAGGAGAGCTGGATCTCGCAGCGGTCGGCGAGGCCGGCGGCCACGAGGTTCTTGGCGACATAGCGCGCGGCGTACGCGGCCGAGCGGTCGACCTTCGTGCAGTCCTTGCCGGAGAAGGCACCGCCGCCGTGACGGGCGGCTCCGCCGTAGGTGTCGACGATGATCTTGCGGCCGGTCAGGCCGGAATCACCGTGCGGGCCGCCGATGACGAAACGGCCGGTCGGGTTGATGAAATACTTGGTGTGCTCGTCTAACATTTCCCTGGGGAGGACCGGGCCGAAGACGTACTTCTGGATGTCTTCGTGGATCTGGTCCTGCGTGACCTCCGGGTCATGCTGGGTCGACAGCACGACGGTGTCGATGCGGTACGGCTTGCCGTCGCGGTACTCGACCGTGACCTGGCTCTTGCCGTCCGGGCGCAGGTACTTGAGCGGGCCTTCCTTGCGGACCTTCGTCAGCTGGCGGCAGAGCTTGTGCGCCAGGGAGATCGCGAAGGGCATGTACTCCTCGGTCTCGTTCGTCGCGTAGCCGAACATCATGCCCTGGTCGCCGGCGCCGATCGCCTCGAGCTCTTCGTCGCTCATGCGGTTCTCCTTCGCCTCGAGGGCCTTGTTCACGCCCATCGCGATGTCCGAGGACTGCTCGTCGATCGCGGTGATGACCGCGCAGGTGTCGGCGTCGAAGCCGAACTTGCCTCTCGTGTAGCCGATGTCGCGCACGGTGTCGCGGACGATCTTCTGGATGTCCACGTACGCCTTCGTGCTGATCTCGCCCATCACGAGCACCAGGCCCGTGGTGACCGCCGTCTCGCAGGCCACGCGGCTGTTCGGGTCCTGCCCGATCAGCGCGTCAAGGATCGCGTCCGAGATCTGGTCACACATTTTGTCCGGATGGCCTTCGGTGACCGATTCGGATGTAAAGAGTAATTTTTCCATAGTTGCTGTACCCTCCTGTCTGTACGGGCGCGCCGTCTTTCCTGTCCGGCCGCTCCCTGCTCCTGTGCGCGCTGCCTTTGCTCAGGCCGCTGCACGCTGTCCGGGCGCCGCCTCGTCGGTTCGGCCGCCCTCTGTCCCGCGGGCGCTGCCGCCTTCGCGGCCGCGCCCGCTCCTGTGCGCTTTTCCCCGCGCGTTTTCCCGAAATCCCGAAAAAAAAGATCCGCAAAGGCGGATCCAACATTCCATATCGCAGAAAACATCAAATCCCCTTATTGTTCGAGTTCACTCGCTCAGGTTGGCACCTTCCGCAGACGGGGTTGCCGTGGCTTCGCAGGTCCTTTGTACCTCCACCACCTCTGAATAAGAGAAAAAGCACATATGCAATTGCATTCGTGTAACTGCTCCGCACGCTTCGCACAGCAGTTACGCATCCGTAACCATACTGCAAAATAAAAATTCCGTCAAGGGCCTTCCGGCCCCCGGCGGAAACAATCTTCGCTCACTGTCACGGCGCCGTATACACCGCGCCCCATTTGTCTTTTTACTGTAAAGTCCCAAGAGCCCAAGCCGGCAGGCGCCGGGCGATTGGCTGACTTTTCGTATACCTGTGATATACGGCTTGTCCGAGTCCGCAGGACGAAGGAGAAGCCATATATCCAGTGTTTACGATGTACCTGTTCAGAACGCTTCGCGCAGCAGTTACTTTACGATCAGCTCAGGATACGCTCCCGCTGTATGCCAACCGGCCGGCGGGCGGGGCGGTCTTACGTCTCGTTCGTCTTCATATACTTCATGTAGCTCTCCACCATCAGCGCGATCTTGAACGTGAGCGCATCGTCGAAGGTGCGGATGTCCAGGCCCGTCGCCTTCTGGAGCTTCTCGAGCCGGTAGACCAGCGTGTTGCGGTGGACGAAGAGCTGGCGCGCGGTCTCGGACACATTCAGGTTGTTCTCGAAGAACTTGTTGATGGTCGTGACCGTCTCCTCGTCAAACGTGTCCGGCTGCTGCAGCGTGAACGCCTCGCGGATGAACATCTCGCAGAGGCTGACCGGCAGCTGGTAGATAAGCCGCCCGATGCCGAGCGAGCTGTACATGTGGACCGGCTTATCCGAATAGAAGATCTTGCTGACATTGAGCGCCATCCGCGCTTCCTTGTAGGACCGCGAGACCTGCTGGATCTCCCCGACGATCGTGCCGCCGGCGACCCGCACCGCGCTCATGGCCTCCGTGTTCAGCGTGTCGCAGATCGTCCGCGCCGTCTGCTCCGTGTCCTCATAGGTGTCGTCCGGCCCGAGCTGCTGCACCAGGATGATGCTCTGCTCGTCGACCTCGGTGATGAAGTTCCCCTCCTCGCCGCCGTACAGATTCCGCACGACCTCCATCGCCGCGGAGTCCTTCTCCGTGCGCGTCTCGATGATGAAGACCACCCGCCGCGCCTGCGCCTCGATGTGCAGCTTCTTCGCCCGGTTGTAAATGTCAACAAGCAGCAAATTGTCGAGCAGCAGGTTCTGGATAAAGTTGCTGCGGTCGAACCGCTCACGGTACGCGGCCACCAGGTCCTGCAGCTGCCCCACGCAGATCCGGCCGATCATGTAGACATCCTCACCCGAGCCGCGTGCCACGAGGATGTACTCCGACTCCTCCTCGCCCGGCACCTTGAAGAAATGGCAGCCCTGCACTTCCTGGCTGTCGGCCGGCGAGGCCGCAAACTGCCGCACCAGCTCCGCGGAGATATCCTCGTCCGTGCGCGTCGACGCCACGACGCTGCCGTCCATACCGCAGACCGTGAAATCGATCCGGGTGATCGCCTTCAGTTTATCGATGGAATTCTTAATGACCTGATTCGAAATCATGCGTAACCTCTCATCTTCTGTCCGACAAATCTGCAATTTAAACGCCCGGCCGCGTCGCCGGACAGCTACAGTGTACACGAAAAACGCCCGCGCGTCCAGACAGGCGCGCAAAACGGGAGCCTTCGCAACACACCAAAGCAGCCACCGCTCCCCGCGGCAGCCACCGCTGCAAAGCCCACACAAAAAGCCCGGGGCATACGCCCCGGGCCGCAGCATTCAAAATCAGTTCGTGATCGTCTTCTCGGTTTCCTTGTCGAAGATGTGGATCTTGTCGGTCTCGAGCGCGAACTTGACGGTGTCGCCGGTTCTCGCGGTGGTCTTCGGATTCACGCGGGCGGTCATGTTCGCACCGTTGATCGTGAAATACAGGAACACTTCCGCGCCGAGCAGCTCGTAGACTTCGATCTTGGCATCGAGCGTCGCATTGGACTTCGCGATGATCTCCGGATCGTCGTCCAGATGCTCCGGACGGATACCCATGATGACCGTCTTGCCGACATAGCCGCCGTCGACCAGCTTCTTCGCCTTCTCCTCCGGAAGCGCGATCTTGCCGGCCTCGCCGAGATCCAGGCTGCCGTCCTGCAGGACCTTGGCATCCAGGAAGTTCATCTGCGGGGAGCCGATGAATCCGGCCGTGAAGAGGTTCGCCGGCTTGTTGTACAGGTTCTGCGGCGTATCGACCTGCTGCACCACACCGTCCTTCATAACGACGATACGGGTACCGAGCGTCATAGCCTCGGTCTGGTCATGCGTAACGTAGATGATCGTCGCGCCCAGTCTCTGATGCAGCTTGGAGATCTCGGTTCTCATCTGAACACGGAGCTTCGCATCCAGGTTGGACAGCGGCTCGTCCATCAGGAAGACCTTCGGGTTACGGACGATGGCACGGCCCATGGCCACACGCTGTCTCTGACCGCCGGACAGAGCCTTCGGCTTCCGGTCAAGGAGCTTCTCAAGGTCAAGGATCTTAGCGGCCTCGCGGACCATCTTGTCGATCTGATCCTTCGGGGTCTTTCTCAGCTTCAGGGAGAATGCCATGTTATCATACACGGTCATATGCGGATACAGAGCGTAGCTCTGGAAAACCATGGCGATATCACGATCCTTCGGCTCGACATCGTTCACCACGCGATCCCCGATCTTCAGGGTACCGCTGGAGATCTCTTCCAGACCGGCGATCATACGAAGCGTCGTGGACTTACCGCAGCCGGACGGTCCGACGAAAATGATGAATTCCTTGTCAGCGATCTCCAGATTGAAATCCTTAACCGCTTCAAAACCATTCGGATACTTTTTGCAAATGTGTTCCAGAGATAAACTAGCCATTACATCCTCCTTACAAACCGGGCCCTCGCCCGATGCCGTTTAACAACTGGAAACAGTATAGCGTGTTCCCCGCATTTAGGCCATACACGGACTCACCAATTTTTCCGGCCTCTCCCCGTGTCAAACGCCGAAGAATGCAGAAAGCTTTCCGCGCATCCGACTATTCGACGAAAAAAGGCGGGCGAATCTAAGCAATTTGACGAAGCCCCCGACGCCATGTATGATAGTCACGTAAATGGCAGCGCCCGACACTGGCCGACCCCCGGCCGCCGCGCCCGCTGCCGCTTTCCTCTGCGGATGTAACCGTTCAAACCATTCGGATCACAGCGCCGCTGCACGCTGACCGCCGGTGTCCCTGCGCGCTTTCACCTGCGCATCTGCCCGGCTCAGAGCTGTTACCATCCCATTGCATCGCACACAGCACAGGAACAACAGACATGAATTACATCATCCTTGACCTCGAGTGGAATCAGAGCCCGTACGGGAAGTCGCGGGAGAATCCGCTCATGCCATTTGAGATTATCGAGATCGGCGCGGTCCGCATGGATCCGGACGCCCCCGACACGGAGGAGGCGCTCACGTTTCATGAGATCATCCGGCCGCAGCTCTACCGCAAGCTTCACTATATGACGCGCACCGTGGTCGCGATCCGCGAGTCCGACTTTGTCGGGGCGCGGACCTTTCCCGAGGTATTCCGGGATTTTATCCGCTGGTGCGGGGACGATCCCATTTTCTGTACGTGGGGGCCCGGCGACCTGACGGAGCTGCAGCGCAACATGCGCTACCACGGGATCGAGAATCCGTTCCCGTACCCGTTCTTCTACCGCGATCTGCAGAAGGTCTTCGCGATCGTCTACGAGGAGCGCCACACGCGGCGGTCCCTCGAGTGGGCCGTGGAATATCTGGGGATCCCGAAGCGCGAGCAGTTTCACGACGCCTTTTCGGATGCGCTCTATACCGCGCAGATCCTGCCGCATTTACCCCAGGAGGCTGTGCAGAAAAATACGTCCATCGATCTCTTCCGGGCGCCGCGCACGCGGGAGGAGGAGATCCGCGTGACCTACGGCTCCTATTCGAAATACATCTCGCGCCCCTTCAGCGAGCGCAGCCGCCTCATGCAGGACAAGGCCGTCATCGCGACGGAGTGCTGGGTCTGCGGCGCGAAGGCGCCCCGCGTGATCCGGTGGTTCTCCGACGGCGGGCGCAACTTCCTGTGCGCCGCGCGCTGTCCGGAGCACGGCCTGCTGCGCGGCAAGATCCGGGTGCGGACCAACGCAGGCGGTGAGTGGTACGCCGTGAAGACGATCCGCTCCGCCGGCGCCGAAGAGGTTGAACAGCTGCGCGAGCACCAGGAAGCCCTGCGCGAGCGCCGCCGCGACCACCGCCACGCCGCCCGCGAGCACGATCACGAGGAGCCAACCGGCACCGCCGACGTCAGGGACACCGCCCCCGCCTCAAAGCGCCGAAGACGACGCCGTCCCCGCCGCCGACACCGGGAGACCGCCGCCGGCGCCGCCAGCCTGCAGGGCCGCATCGATACCGCCGCCGGACATGGCAGCACGGGTGCCGCAAACTGAACTCCCGGCAGCGCCGCACGCAGCAGTTACTCGGTTTTCGTTATGCCGCAGCCAGGATCCGCACAGACCCGGTCATGCCGTAGGTGTCCGCGCCCGGATCATGGCTGTCCTTCAGCCAGTCTGCCTCATCCATCGTGCGGGCCAGATTCCGGAGGCTCGTGGTGATGCGCACACAGATGGTATTTTCCCCGGCCTTCACGCAGCCGGTAATGTTCGCGCAGCCTGAATCCATATTCACGCTCACGCGCTCTCCGTTGACCCACAGCGCCGCCGTCCCGCCGCCGAGATCGTCGGCCGCAAACAGGATCTGCCGGTCTCCGGTCTCCGGCAGCGTGAACACCGTGCTGTACAGTCCGGTCCCGCTGACCTCCGGTCCCAGCTGCGCGATGCCGTTCCAGGAAATCAGTTCCTCCAGCGTGCCGCAGTCGATCACCTCGTGATGCGTTGTCCATGTGACCTCCGTCGTGGTCACGCCGGTGTCCGGATTTTCCTCTGTCCGGCCGGCGGCCTCTCCCGGAAGGCAGACGTCCACGGTGAGATCCCATGCCGTCAGCTCCGCGAGAATCTCCGACTCCTGCCGGCCGGCAGCATCCTCTGCAGCCGATGTCTCATCCGCCGCCGTGATCCCGTCGGCGCTCCCGGCCGTTTCTTCCTCGCTGCTTTCCGCCGTATCACCGCGTTCCTCCTGTTCGAGGATATACACTTTTACATCCCCGGGTGCAATCTCCGCGGGGATGACCGTGCGGCCGCTGCCGGCCGGGGCTGCCTCCGTCACGGCGCTGACCGCGCCGGTCCAGGTATCCAGCTCCGACACGGTCGATCCGCCGCAGACCGTCAGATTTCCGCAGAAGGATCCGTCCTCGTCAAACCGGTAATTGAACACATACAGGTACCGGCGCTCACCATCCTTTCGCAGCACGGTGAGCACATCGCCCTCTGCACTCTCTTTCGTCACGCGGCACCGGGGCTGTACGCCGAGGTCCTCCAGCGCGGACAGCGCGGCGGCGGTCCCGTCGGCCGTTCTGACATTTTCAAGGGACTTCATCTCACGGATGATGTCCGCCAGCGCCTCATCCTGTCCGTCATTATAGCCGGTGACCGACGCGGCCTGCGTGTTGACCTTGTCCGCGCCGCTGTTGTTGACCTCTTCCGTCACGTTGTCGACGAACACCACCGGCAGTCCGTTTCGAGCCGCTTCGAGCAGCACCTGCGCCGCTTCCGTCGGCAGCTCATCCTCCATCACGATCACCGCCTGATAGGCCACGCCGTCGCTGTTGATCAACCCGTCCTCCGCCGATACGGACGGGTTCGTCAGCAGCAGCGGAGAGAAATAGTCATAGGTATAGCCCGCCTTCTGAAGCGACAGATCCTTCCAGTAATACGCATCGTCGCTGAAGAGCCGGCCCGTCTCGATCCCCGCGTTGGTCACGCCCGTATGCAGATTATTCAGATAGTAATCCGTCCGGAGAATGGCGATATCCGTCTGCGGCACACCGCTCAAGAGCACCTCCTCGAGTCTGGCCAGGTGCATGTTCACTTCCGCAAAGTCAGCTGAGGAAGGCTGGCGGGCGTTAAAGCGCTCGGAAATATTGGCCTCCATACCCTCATAGCCCGGCCACGAGACACTCTCCTCCGGTCCGTAGGCCGAGGAATATCCGTGCACCACGGTCTTCTGTATGCCCGAAGCGTACTGCAGATACGCCATCCGGCGATAATAACGGTTATCCCATTTGTAGTTGGCAAACATCGCGGCGCCGGTCTCCGAAGAGAGGCGTTTGCCGAGAAGATGCGCCGCGCCGGAGAAGTTCCGGTACGCATCGATCTCCGTGCCGAACTCGAGCGACTCTGTCTCCGGAAAATCCACCGCTGCCGCGCTCTGCGACACCTCCAGCGTCTTGCCGTAGGCCACCTCCGCCCGGAGATACATGTGGTGCGCGTGAAGCCAGTCGGCGATCTTCTCAAGACAGTTCGCGGTGTAGAGCTCCGTCTGCGTCTGGAAGAACTCATTGCGCAGCTTCTCCAGATCCACCCCGTCCGGCCCGGAAATGTCATAGACATACTCGATCTGCCGTCCCATTCCGGCCGAGTTATTCGGCGTCTTCCGGATCAGGGCCGGCAGGTACGGCGTCAGGTCATAGCCGCGCCGGCTGAGGAACTGCTCCGTCATGTCTTCGCACCAGAGCTGCTTCGCGGAATCGGCCCCTTTGGTATTGAGCTCCAGGCTGTCCATGTACAAATCGCATTCATCAATCTGATCAATGATCTCCTGCACCTCGTCGGTCAGCACCTCTTCTTCCCAGTAGCGGATAAAGGCGTCGGCGCCGGCCTCGTCCAGGTAATTGATCGTATAGTTCACGCCGGCCGACGACGCTCCGTAGCACTCGCCGGTCCCGTACTGCCAGAACACATACAGAATGTAATCCCCGTCGTCCTCCGCTTCGAAGCTGAGCCGGCGTTCGGTTCCCTCCCCGGTGACGCTCGCCGTAATATCCCGCAGCGATGTGCCGTCCACACAGGTGGCGTCCTTCTTTCCCTCGGACCAGTGCGTTACCCGGCCGGCCACCACGGCAACCAGGCGCTGCTTCGTCACGCCGTCCGGCAGCTCACACAGGGGAAGGGCGCCGCTCCAGGCGGTCTTCTCTCCCTTTTCGCCGGTCAGTTCCACGGTCTTATAGCCCAGCTCCTGCGAGGCTGCGGGATCATCGGGCGTGATGTCCGGCAGATTGGCTGTCGCCCAGTAGGTGCCGCCGGTCATGCTGACGCTCATCCCGTACCTGGCACACTCCGACAGGATCAGCCGGCTGTCATGGACCCACTCCGCCGAGCCCCAGCCGTACGTCTCATCATCCAGCACCTGCGCTTCGCTCGTCAGTGTAACGAACTCGATCCCGCCGAATCCGCTCTCGTATAATTCCTTCACGGATTCCACGATCGTTTCATCCGTATGCGAGCCCTCGGCCAGCCACCACCGCGCATACGGCCGGTACTGCATCGCGGGGAGCTGCGCCCCTTCCGCTTCCAGATCGCTGACCGTGACCGTCTCCGACCAGGCCGGCGTCCGGCCGCTCTCCGATTCGGTCACCGCTTCACTGCCCTGCGCCTGCACTGTGAACATCATGACCGCCAGCACGGCCGACAGAATCCTGTGATATCTGCTCATCGCTTACCCTCCCTTACGCTTCTGCGCAGCGCTGCATCAGGCAGCGTCTGCCATGATCGTGTTCCGTGAAAGCATAGCATACTGTCGGAGGGTATGCGAAATTCTCCCTGAATTGACGTTTTCCGTTCCTGAATCACATCGCCGGCGGCCTTCCGGATGGCTGCCCCGGTGTAACGGCTGCGCGAAG